>Ga0315330_10001221_pt1 | contig 17157 bp, 10 predicted proteins | sample M140m34915metaG_FD_203453 | JGI IMG/M metagenome (GOLD analysis project Ga0315330, IMG submission 203453) | Ammonia-oxidizing marine archaeal communities from Monterey Bay, California, United States - M1 40m 34915 | ecosystem: Environmental > Aquatic > Marine > Intertidal zone | place: USA...
GGTCGCGCGCGCGGCGCATCGCGACGCGATGCGCGTCGCGCGCGTCGCGCGCGCGCGCGGCGTCCTCGACCGCGTCGCGCGCGCGTCGCGATGCGCGCGCGCGCGCGACGCGTCGGCGTCGGCGCGGTCGAGCGCGTCGACCGACGCGCGTCTCGAGCGGGCGCCGGCGGCGTCGCCGGCGTCGCCGCGCTTCCGGTTCGAGGTCCTGCGCGCGTCGACGCGCTCGAACGCGCGGGCGGGGATGATTCACACGCCGCACGGGACGATCGCGACGCCGGGGTACGTCGCGGTCGGGACGAACGCGGCGATGAAGGCGGTGCGGGGCGACGCGCTGCGGCGCGCCGGGATCGATTTGATGTTCGCGAACACGTATCACCTGATGCTGCAGCCGGGCGCGGCGACGGTGGAGGCGATGGGAGGGATACACGCGTTCATGGGACGCCGAGGGCCGGTGATCACGGACAGCGGTGGGTTTCAGGTGTTTTCGCTCGGGACGCCGGACCGCTCGGCGAACGCGAAGGGGAAGACGAAGGAGTTGAAGAGCAGAAAGGCGACGAAGCATCGACGGGAGAATTTATTGATCGACGTGAGCGAAGAGGGGGCGACGTTTCGGTCGTACAGGGACGGGACGAAGATGACGCTCACGCCGGAGTCGAGCGTGTTGAGTCAGAAACAAATCGGGGCGGACATCATCATTCCGCTCGACGAGTTGCCGCCGTACGACATCGATCGCGAGACGTTGGAGGAGAGCGTGCATCGGTCGCATCGATGGATGACGAGGAGTTTGGAGACGCACTTGAAGGACGTGCGTCAACAGGCGATGTACGGCGTCGTGCACGGAGGCGTGGATCGCGAGCTACGACGGATGTCGGTCGAGTACCTGAGCGCCCTGCCGTTCGACGGGCTCGCGATTGGCGGTTCTCTCGGCCGCGACGCCGCCGAACTCGGCGCTTTGCTCGAGTTTTTGATGCCTCTCCTTCCGAAACACTTGCCGAATCACCTCCTGGGGATCGCTGACATGGAAAACATCGAGCACGCGGTGGCGAACGGCGTCGACACGTTCGACAGTTGCTACCCGACTCAAGTGGCGAGACACGGCACGCTATTCACGCGCTCTCGCGGACGCATAAACTTCCGTCGCGCCGAATTCCGAACCAGCACCGAACCCGCGTGCGAAGAGTGCGAGTGCACGCTCTGCACCAAGCACACCTTGGGCTATCTTCATCACCTCGATCGCGCCAACGAACCGCTCGCTTGGTCCTTGGCGAGCGAGCACAACCTGTATCACATGGGCGATAAGATGCGTCGCGTTCGCGAGGGCATCCTGAACGGCGAGATTTGATACGGCGAGATTCGATTCGTAAATCCAACTCGGTTCAACGCGTCGCGCGCGATGTATTCATATGTATTCGTACCTCTCCTCCGCGTTCGTCGCGTCGCCTCGTCGACGGATGTGTAACCGCCAGAAAACGCTCGCACTCGACATCGACGCGCGCGCGCCGCACATCGCGCCCCGTCGCGCTTCCCGCGCCTTCGGGCGCCATGCTCGACACCGCCGATCACCTGCGCCTGCGCTGGATCGTCAACTCCACGACGTGGCGCCCCGGCGTCGACGAGTTCGCCTTCGTCTTGACGATCCTCCCGACGCACGAACGCGAAGAAGTGACGCGATTTCATCGCTTTGAAGACCGTAAGCGCGCGTTGCTGTCGCGATTGATGCAACGCGCGGCGATTAAACGCGCGTGTGCGAGCGCGGAGGACGCGCGGTGGCGAGACGCGCGCGTGGAGGCGCTGGACGTGCGGAGAACCAAAGGGTCGAAGCCGTTTCACGGGGCGCGCGCGAGCGTCGCGGGGGCGCCGAATTTTAATTATAACGTCTCGCACGAGGGTGATTACGTCGTGCTGGCGAGTGAAACGCACGCGGTGGTGGGAGTGGACGTGGCGGCGCCGGGACAGGTGCGACGAGTGACGGGAGGGGGGGGCGCGGAGCGAGACGTGGGAAAGTTGTTGGAGACGTTTTCGTCGGTCCTGACGGATCGCGAGCGGGCGTCGATCGCGGGTGTAGCGGCGAGGGACGGAGAACGCGCGGGAGAGGAGTTGTTTAGAAAGCACTGGAGCCTGAAGGAGGCGCACGTGAAGGCGATCGGGGTGGGACTCGGGATGGATTTGAGGCGGTGCGAGTTTGACATCGACGCGGCGAGGTCAACGGCGAGCGTGTCGGTGGATGGGAAGTCAAGAAACGATTGGTCTTTTCACATGCAAGCGTTCCCACCGATCGTTGATGATGCCGTGAATGAAGATAGACACTGGATCACGGTATCTAGAGGACCAGTAGAGGATATAGTGGACGCCGACGGCGAGTTTACGGAGACCACGTTTTCTCGCCGGGACTTTTCAAAGGATGAATGGAGCGCAATTCTAGCCGCGCCCGCGCCATCGTTCGAGCTTTTGACCGTGGGTGACTTAATCCCGATAGATTCGAAAGACGCCTTCGAAGCCGCGGGCGGCGTGATTTTCTGACGTCGTCGTCGCGCTGACTGTAATCTGCGCGTTTGCCTTTGCCGCTGAAGTACATGTTACATTAAAAAATTGATGGCTATATGATTTCTCACTTAGGCAGTAGCCCGACTCGCTCCGCTTCGATTGCTCCCTCATTCGCGTTGTCCTTGTAAAGACCGAGCGGATTCATCCCGGCTTCGCGCATGAGGACGAATAGAGATACACTCGCAAGCATGACCGCCGCGCACGTAACGATGAGACCTCCGAAAGAAATCTCTGGCTCGTCGTACCACGCCTCCGCCCACGGAAATTTTGGGCATCCTTCCGGAAGCGAAGTCCGCAGGTTGCAAATTCGTCGACGCACCGTCGCTTGCAAGTTGCACTTCCTGCGACACGCGACTTCACCGTCGATCGTGACCCAAGGAAGCCATTTATGCCGAGGATGAATTGATCCAAGTTCAGCTTCGTTGCTTTTCAACAAATCGTACCCGGCGCCGTGGAACGCGCACTTCTTTTGAGCGGCGCAAATCTGTGAGTTTGCGCTCGACATTCCCAACCGTTGCAGCGTATTTTTGTCCGTCTCTTTGTCGGATTCGGATTCGGACGATTCTTCGTGCTCAACCGCATCAGCGACAGCTCGACAGCATCGTTCATCGATCTTGCTAAGCGCTTCCTCGTGACGACCGTACTTGAACGCGTCTTGTGATTCAAGCTTGAGAAGCTGCATTCCGTAACATGACGTAAACGCTCGCATGCCACCACTCAAAGTTCCGATGTTCTCAACCGCGCATGCGGCGATAGCGTTTGTCGTACAACTCAAGTGCCGAGCGTGTCCACTGTATAAGCAGTTGGCGGACTTGTTCCTTTCCTGGCCTACGTTGACGAAGGGCACGATGTTCCAGTCGACCGGTCCTAGCGGCATCGACGCGAGCCTTTGGTACGACCCGAGCATGAGTTCGAGCGAGTATGGATCGGCGAAATCAACGTACATGCGGACATCGATTCGTTTCATCAGTAACTCCTCCTCAGCGCGCACCGCTTGCCTAGAGATGGTGGCGATCGTTTGACGCGCCTTTTTGTTCGCTTCTTGGAAGCCCTTCATCGCTCGCTTCGTCCACGTGTCAACCTGTTGAGAAAAGAGCTCGTCGATACCGACCGTCGCGTTGGATGGTTCGTCGCTTATCGTTGTCGATCGAACGATTTCGACGTCGCTTTCGTCTTCGCCACTGGAGCCGAGCGCCGCGGTTTTGCGTGCCTTGATCGGCATGTCCGTGATTTCAAAGTCGAAATCATCCGCGTCCGATCGCTTGGCGTCCATCGATTCCCGCGCGCCTTGAATCTTTTCTAAATCAACGTCCCAGTAAACGTCCGGCTGCTTTCGCTTGAACCACGGCGCGGCTGGCGCGAGACGTTCTCTCGCCGCCGGACGCCGCTCCGCGGGCGCCGCGGCGCCCTTTCGCCGCGTGGCTAAAAATCTCTTCACCGCATCAGCGTCATCGTTCGACGATTTCGTCGTCAAAGGCCCAAAACGACGCGTGCCCGCAGTCCCCGGAACGACGCCCCCGTGAAGCGGAATCGAGTCCATCAATCCGCCCGAGCCTTCCCAAACGTCCTCCTCCGCCGTCGCCGCCGCGCCCAACGCCGCGAACGCCCGTCCACTCTCCTCCATCCCTCGCGGCGCCCTCGCGCGCGCGGACTCCATCGCGAGCCGCACTATCTCTAATTGTTCCAGGCACACCTCGCGCTCTTCCTCGCTCGCCGCGTTCGCCGCCGCCCGCTCGTGTCTCCGCGCGAGCGACGCCAACACCCCCAGCGCCCGCGCGCTCCGCTCCGGTCCTCGCACCTTATCTCCCACCGCCGTCGTCCGCGCGTGTTCCGTCTCCTCGAGGCTCACCTTTCTTTTCATCGCGCGCTCTCCCGCGCGTTCGAACGGCATCACCAGCGCCGCGTCGCTCGCTTGGTAATCGCTCGCCAGCGCCATCATCGCCCCGCGCGTCGCCGTCGCCGCCATCGTCGCCGCGATCGCGATCCAGCGCGCGCCTCGCCGCCGCGTCGCGTTCGCGCGCGTTCGTCCGCGCGCGCGCGCCGTCGTCGCCCGCGCCATGTCGACGCGAGTTCGCGCGCGCGTCGCGCTCTGTCGTCAGTGCGCGCATGCGCGCGTCGACCGTCGGCCTCGCGCGCGTCGTCACGAGATCGCGCGCGCTCGCGATCGACGCGCGATCGAGCGCGCGCGCGGTCGGCGCGGCGCCGTCGCGCGCGCGCGCGCGCGTCGAGGGCGCGGCGCGCGGACGCGCGACGGCGACAAAGGGAAGGATGACGACGACGACGACGCGAGCGAGCGAGGACGGCGCGCACGACGCGCGCGTGGTGACGTATAACGTCCTGAGCTCGCACCTCGCGGAGCCGACGTACTTCACGCACTGCGACGCGAACGACCTGAGGGCGGAGACGCGACTGCGAAGGGTGATTGAAAAGTTGGAACCCGAAGTCGAGCGACGCGCCGTCGTGGGATTGCAAGAGGTGAGCATGACGTGGGCGGGACCGCTGCACGCGTACTTTGCGAAGAGGGGATACGCGTTCATCGTGTCGCTGTACGGGAAACCGTTTAATAATTACATGGGGGTTGGATTGGCGGTGCCGACGGACGCGTACGAGGTGGTGAAGAGCGACATCGCGAGGCTGAGCGATACGGCAAAGTTTCCGAGGGCGAAGAAGGAGGAGGTGAATCTCGGACCGCTGACGCCGGTTTATAATTTGTTGGTGCAAACACCGGTGAATTTGTGGCGGAAGTTGAGGGATTACAGACCGCCGAGCGATGAATGGCAGACGGCGAGAGGGCGGTTCAACTCGATTCTGTACGCCACGCTCAAGTGCAAAAAGACGAACGTGCAGTTCGGGGTATCGACGTATCACATGCCTTGCATGTTTCGCACGGCGGCTGATCGTCGAGTGATGGTGATCCACGCTGGGATCGCGGCGCAATACGCGCTGAATCAGTCAGAGGGATTGCCGACGGTGTTGATGGGCGACTTCAACTTGAAGCCGGGCGACGCCGGGCACACGTTGATCACTACGGGCGATCTCGACGAGTCGCACGAGGGGTATCCGATCATGCCCGCCGGATACACGGGAGAGCCATTCAATGTGAAGCCGCAAAAGAAGATGGAGAGCGCGTACGTGCGCGTCAATGGTGAGGAACCAAACTTTACGAACCACGCGCGCATCAAGGACGACGACCCTTTCATCGATACGCTCGATTACATCTTCGTTACCGACGACGTCGAGGTTGTGGATGTGCTCGATTTGCCCCATCGTGACCAAGTCAAGGGTCCGTTCCCGGCGGCGACAGAGCCGAGTGATCACATCATGCTCGCAGCGACTATTCGCGTCAAGTAGAGCCCGTTTACGAATTTTTCATCCGTTAGCGACTGCATCATTTTATGAAGGATATCCCTGTCACATTACAACGACAACCCCATCTCCTTGCTAACTAGAATGTGTGTACGCGTTCTATCCGCCTCGCTCGAGAACACGGTTACTTCAACTTTTTCTGAGCAGCGGAAAAATCGGGCGAGAAAATTGTCAGTCTCCTTTCATCGGCGGCGCCGTCGCGTTCGCGCGAGGAGTTTCCCAAGTCCAAAACAACGTACCTTAAGACGCAATTGGTTGGTGTGACCGCACTTCTTCTTGCGGCAGTTCGTCGCACGCGGCGGAAGGCGGGCGTAGCACCTGGTTTGAGAAAGAAACAAAAAGGTCAGTACGAGCTCAAAGTCAAATGTCTCACACGCGAATGACCGAGTACGAGTTAAAGTCTCGTCGCCGGCAAAGTGAATGGAGTGAAATAAATCTCGGGCAGCTTGCTCGACGCGCACACATCGCTAGACGAATCCAACGGACAGCGCGCGCGCAAGAGTGAGGTCGCCGCCCCTTCGAGCGGGCGAGCGCCGAGAAAAAATCAAAACCCCGTCGCTCGAATATACGTACTTGCGGCACACGGCCCGGTCCGCGTTCGTCTTCTTCGCCAACACAACGAGGGACGGCTCGATGATACCACCACGCAAGCGCAACACCAAGTGGAGCGTAGACTCCTTTTGGATGTTGTAATCCGCCAGCGTGCGACCGTCTTCGAGCTGCTTCCCCGCAAAGATCAAACGCTGCTGATCCGGCGGGATACCCTCCTTGTCTTGAATCTTCGCCTTCACGTTGTCGATGGTGTCCGAGGACTCCACCTCCAAGGTGATGGTCTTACCCGTCACTGCGTTCGCGAACATCATCATCCACCGTCAGTCTCTCGTCTTCGTCCTCGCGCGCCGCGCCGCGCCCCCGATCGCATGACCACGTCTCCCAAACCCCCGCCCGCGCCACCACCCTCTCCACCTCCACGATAGCGCGAGAACGGCAAAAAACATTATCCACAATCGTTTTCGCGTCCACGACACGCCGTAAGCGCGTCGCATCGACCGTCTCGTCGCCGTTTCGTCGTCCACCGCGACTTTAGGGCTTTCGTCGATCGCGTCGCGTCTCTCCGCGTCGTTCGCGACGACGCGCGCGCGACGCGGACGCGCGGTTCGCGATCGCATCGTTCGTTCGCTTCGCTTCGTCACGCACGAGTCTTCACGAAAATCTGCATCTTGCGCGTCGCTTAGAGGCGGTGCGAACGACGACGACGCGCGGGACGTCATGCGGAGGGTCAAATTACATCGTCAACCCTAGCGTCTAACAGCCCGTTTAAGCAGAGGAAATCGAAGCGGCGAACGCGGGCGGCGAATGATCGATTGTGATTGATTGAATGACAACGAATGAGTAGGTGCGATGGAATCACATGCGCTCGAGTGGCTCGATCATGAGCAAACGCAAACCGTTGTCGATGACCTGCTTGAAGCACTTGCACGCGTGGATGCGAGCGTGCATCGAGGGTGTCTCGTTCCAGCCGGCGTCGAGTTGGCTTTGAACGGGCATCATGCGAACGCCCGCGGGGCCGTAGTAACCCGAGAGGGCGCGAACGAACATGTTGAGGAAATCGCACACCCTGTGCATGCCGTACGAGGGTAAAGCCGGGGGCTTGGGTAACGTCGGCATCGCCGCGTCGGTGATCATACTGGCGAAGGGCAGGACAAAGTCTAAGAGCAAGGCCCATTCGCGATCGTCGTCAAGCTTGGTGAAGTCTACTTCATCGAGAGGGCAGAGCTTTTCCAACACACCGGCGGCGGAACGTTCGTCAAACTTGCGAATGACAGAGGTGAGGCGGGTGGAGTTGTACAGGATGAACGGCGCCGAAGCGTCTTCGAAATCGGTAATCTTTGCGATGTCAAAGTTAATTTGCGTCATGCAACTCACTGATAAAAGCGCGTATTTCATCGCTGCCGTAGATACTTCGTGCGTCACCGTGTCGAACATCTCCGCGGAGATGACCTCGCCCTTCTCTTTGTACTTCTTGTCCATCTTTTCACGAATGACCGTCTTGAGGTCTTCGTACAAGTCATCGGCCAACAAGTAGCGACCGCGGCGACCACTCATCTTCCCCGTGGTGAGCTTTACGAGGTCGTATGATAAGTGGTATTGGCGACCCTCCATTGCCGGGTTCATCATCGCCATGGCCAACGACACTTTTTGCTGCGCCAAATCTTGCTCGCTGCAAATAATGTTCAAAATCAAATCGCTCATCGAAGCCTTCTTGAACGAGTACACGATGTCACGGTAGGTGTAAAGCGTCGATCCGTCGGGACGGAGGACGTAGAGAGGCGGGTACTCCTTTTGGTACCCCCCCTTACCAACCTTGAAACCCATATCCGTGATGAAGCCAGCCATGTCGAGGTACGCGCCTTGCGGCACGCCCTTTTCGTTGCTCTGCGTCTGCGGCACGTAATAGTCGCTATTTTGCATGATCTCCAATACTTTCGCATTCGAGCCCTCCCAGCCGAGTTCGGACTCGAAGTCGAATCGATCGTGCTGCACGCCGTACGTCGAGAGCGTTTCTTGCACGCCGGTGAGACAGTCGCACACCATTTTGCGGAAAATCTTAATAGCCCAAGGCTCTTGCTTCTCGTACGCCAAGTTAAGCTTACCGGCCTCAACCTTGATATCGTCGATCGTGCGAATGTCTTCGAGCATGACGACCATCATCTTTTCGAATCGTCCGCGAAGATCTTGGTAAATATCAAAGTATTCAGCGACGCCCTTCTCCTTCTTCTCGTCGCCCGCCACCGCCGCGAGCGACGTCTTCAAGAGCGCGTCCACCGCTTCTTGCCCGGCTTTGCACGCGTCCTGCGGTGATATCGAAAACGTATTCATCGTTAGTCAAAAACATTTTTCTCGTCAAGGCCCGACTCGTCCGCATAACGGTTCGCCTCGTCTCGCGACGCGTCGACGGCTCATATTGTCAGAGGTGAATATGGTTTTTCTCCACGGTCCAAGTAAGAAAGAGAGTTAAAAAACACATTAATCATAGCCGTACACGCGACGCGAACGCACATCACGCGCGTCTCGATCGCGCACGCACCTCGAGCTCGCCCGGTTTCACGCCCACTTGTTGCAACTCTTGACACGTGTTCATCACCGCGTACATCGCCCCGATCCAGTGGTCAATCTTCATGAATGGCGTCATCTTGTCATAAATCCTCGAATACGCCAACGCCGTCAACCCGATTTGCGCGCCCAAATCATTGACGTAAAACGCCTCCTTCACGTCGTGTCCGCACGCCTTCATCATCCTCGACAAGTGCGCGCCGATCATGACGTTTCTCAGGTTGCCGATGTGCAGCGGCGCGTTCGGGTTCGAGCTCGTGTGTTCGATGATCACCCGCTTCCCCTTCGCCGCATCGGTGTGCCCAAACTTTCCTCCCCGTCTCGCCACCGCCTTCATCGTCGCCTCGAACACCATCGGTCGATTCATTTTCAAGTTCACGTACACCCCCGCCGCCTCGCACCCGACGATCGCGCCTCGCCGCGGCCGCTTCGCCACCTCCTCCCCGAACTCCCTCGCCACCTCCTCCGCCACCTCCTTCGGATTCATCTTCCGCTTCGACGCGAACTGCGCCCACTGCACGCACGCGTCCGCGCTCTTCGTCCGCGCGCATCTCGGAAACGCGTCGAGCGCTTCGCTCGCGTACTTTCGCGTCAGGAACGCGCGCAGTTCGCGATCGCACGCGTCGAGCACCGCGCGCAGCGGGTCGGCGCCGTCCGCGAGGTCCAGCGTTTCGATCGCATCGTCCGCGCGCGCCGTCATCGTCGCCGTCTCGCGCGCGTCGCGCGTCGCGCGTCGCCGTCTCGCGCGCGCCGCCGCGCGTCGATCGACGCGCGTCGCCACGCGTGGGTCTCGGCGCGCGTCGCCACGCGTGGGTCTCGACGCGCGTCGCCACGCGTGGGTCTCGACGCGGACGCGATCGGATGAGATCGCGCGGGCTCGGATGGCTCGGCGCGGATAAAGACTCGTATAAAGACACGCGCGAACGCCGTCGACGACAATCTCGCGCGCGCGCGATCGCGCGCGCTTTTTCGTGGTCGCGCGCGCGCGGCGCGCGCTTTTTCGCGCGCGTCACCGCGCACACGACGACGCGCGACGCGCGACGCGCGACGACGACGCGACGACGCGACGGTGCGCGGAGAAAAGATTCACGCGTCGGATTCAGGGATCGGCGCGGGCGCGACGGCGGTCGCGCGCGGGAAGGCGCGCGCATTCATTCGTCCGCGGCACCCGCGCGACGGGCGAAAAGCGTCGGGGATTCGATTCGATTCGACGGCGGCGCGCGACGCGCGACGGGGTGAGGGCGACGCGCGATCGGTGGAGACAGGGAGAAATAATTTCGCGGCGTCATGGCGCGCGCGAGCGATGTCGGAGAGGCGCCGAGCGAACGCGAGATCGCGGGGGCGTACGGCGCGGCGGCGACGCTGTTGGGGTCGAGCGCGGGGGCGCGCGGAGGCGCGCGCGCGCGGCGAGGGGAGATTCCGACGTCGCGCGTGGGAGCGCTCGTCAGAGCGCTCGGGGCGCACGTGGGGGCGCACGAAGACGATATGCTGCGACGGTGCGAAAAGATTGTCGATCCCGAGGGGCGAGGGAGCTTCGCGCTCGGGCGGCTGCGAGACGCGCTCGCGGCGCTCAGGGACGAGGGGCGATTGCCGACGCGCGAGGAGGAAGGAGGGAAAGGGACGGGAGAGGTGGCGATGACGACGCCCGTGGTTTCGACGGGGAGACGTGCGACGCGCGCGACGGCGACGGCGACGACGACTACGGATGATCGGAAGTCGGTGTTGATCGTGGACGACGTGGCGTCGGTGCGAAAGTTTCAGGCGGGGCAAATCGGAAAGATGGGTTATCAAAGCATAGAGGCGGGCGAGGGCGCGGAGGCGTTGCGATTGTACGGAGAAAATCACGCGGAGATTCAAGGGATTTTGATGGATTTGATGATGCCCACGATGGATGGATACGAAATCGCGACGGGGATTCGAGCGATGGAGGAGAAGCAGGCGCTCAGGCGTATGCCCATCATCGCCGTGACGTCGCTCACGGACCAAGAGCTCAAAGAACACGCCAGTTCTGTGGCATTTGACTGTCACGTCGATAAACCGACTTCAATGTCCAAGCTGGCCACGATTTTTGAATCCATGCGCATGGCGCCGAGCTTGAGTGCCGCCGAGTTGCAAGCCATCGGCGCGGCGAACGCCGCAAAGCTGGATCCTCACGGGACGAAGCGTTCGCACCTGCCGGTGTCGAGCAGCGACACGACTTCGGACGATGGCAAACACGGCGGCTCTAACGATGGGTCAAGCGACCAAAACGGTCGCAAGGGATCGAATAGCGACGCAGATCCAGACGCGCGATCGAGCGGGGATTCGGGTAACGAACAACGATACGTCTCGCAGCGCGCCGACGGGCCTTGCAATAGTTCGAAGCGACCGGGCGCTACCGCGTCTGGTGCGACAGCGGTCGCACCGAAAAAGACCGGTACCAGTGACAATGGTAGTGGTGGTAACAGCAACAACGGCTCGAGCGACGCCTCGAGACAAGGTGTCGCCGACGACGCAGAAGAAAAGAGCACAGTGGATAAGGCGGCTCCGGCGGACAGGAACACGACAAAACAGCTATCACCGGCGCGAGGCACGCAGACGGGGACGAAAGCGCACGAGTCAACAAAAACCGACACAGCAGTTGCTGCGGAAGCGATGGGGAAAACGACTACGACGCAGGATCGAACGACGACTGGCGTCAACGCCGTCGACGCGGGTTCCAAGCCGGTGGAAAGTTCGCATCGCCCGTGTGCAAGATGCGGTTCGGAAAAGACACGATTTTGTTACTACAACAATGGGTTACCGACACAACCTCGACATTACTGTCGATCGTGCCAAAGGTACTGGACCGAGGGCGGAACGCAGCGCAATTTACCAAAGGGAAGTGGTCGCAGAAGGGTAGAACGACCCGACGGTGCGGCACCGCTCACCGCTCCCGTGAAAGATGCCGCGAAGAAAAACGCTTTGAGTACCGCCGCTGCTATCGCGCACGGTGCCAACGCACAAAACGAGATGCAACGCGCGATATTGGTACTCATGACTCAAGTTGTCGGCTTCGATGTGGACCATGCGGCGAATAACGCCGGGATGGTAGCGTCGCGCGCTGGAGAAGAAGTCGCGCAAATCGTGCTCCAAAATCTTGGTCATAGCTCAGAAGCGATAGAAATCGCTGTGACATTAGCCAAAACCACGGGATGGCGCATCGGAATATCCGTTTCAGCTGTCGCCACCGCTGCAGTAAGTCAAGGCTTGAATCAGGCCGAGATTGCGTCTTTGATTTCCACGCAGTTGCCATTTTTGGCCAACGCGCTTGTTCGCGAGGTTTCCGAACAGGTGAAAACTATGGAACTTTCGAGGAAATCGCCGACGAACGACTCTGACTCTGGAGGCTCTGGCGGAACGGGTGAAAATGGTGGAAAGAGCGCGACGAGTGCGAAGTCCAATTCCACCTTGACCGGAGTCAAGGCTGAACCAGCTACTGTTGCGAGCGTTCAGGCACTGCAGACGCAGGTGACGCAACGTTGGCTGAATGACTTGCAATACGTAGATGATGGGAACGCCCGTCAAGCTGCGAGTGCGAGAGTGGGCGCAGTGGCCGTGCAAAGACCGTCGGCGAGCGGCTCGCAACCGCAGCCTCAAGGTTCTGGAGCAAGCAACGCATCCGCCATGCCTTGGACGCAAGGGCAAACCTCGCGCGTGACTCCAGTATCATCCGCGTCTGGATTTCAACCCGCCTTGACAAGTGCTTTTACACCATCCATGGCAGCACCGCGAATGGCTATGAACATGTTTGGTGCCCACCCGATGATGAATCAGCCCATGAACCCAGCTTGGCTATCGATGATGAATCGTTTTGGTTCTAGCGTTCAGCCGAGCGGCGCCCCGTCACGTGGACCGGGAACGCCTCAGGCCCACGAGGCGTTCATGAAGGCATTGGACACCTTGGGTGGTGGATCTTCCGAACCACCGAACTAAAACCGTCACAAATCAATAAATTCAATTTTCCGAATTCTCTTCCAGAAGAGTTGTATACCGCCTTTTACTTTTAACACCATCGAGCTTGGCGCGCATATATGTATTTCGATCTCTATTCTTTCGTTCTGGGAGCCGCCATGGCTCTCCGGCGTGTTATTAATAAAATGTCTTGATTATTTTATTCATTAGCAATCACTCGCAGGCCTTTGTGATGAAGTCTTCGGCGGCGTTGGATGACTTATCGTCGAATGCGGACTTTCTCGAACCGCCGGCGGTGTTGGTTGGTTTGGACGCACGCGTTTGAAATAAGTTGAACATGCTTTGTCTGTACTGGTACGCGACGGATGTGAACAACATTGCGGCCGCACCGGCAAATAGTCCGGCCACACGCGCTCCGGAAAAGTCAGGATCTTGTTCAGCAACCGTCAAAGTAGCGTTCGCAGAAATGTTTTGCGAGGCGGAACCAGAGATTGATGGCGCCGGAGGCGGTGATGGCGGCGGTGAAGGAAGCGCACGCACCGCGGTCGATACCGCCGTCACGGCAACCAATCCGCTAGATTGTAAAGATGTGAGCAGTGGTGCCGTGTTTAGCGTCGACGAGACTTCTACGAGTGTCGTATTGCTCAAGGAATCGACAAAGACGTAGTAATCTATATCCACAGCCATGGATTGGAGTAGGCGCCTTCTGCGTTTAGCGATGACATCCGTAATGCTCGTGATTCCAACATCATCCGAGTCGATTGCGGACAGAGCGCTAGCAATACCCACGCGAAAGAACGCGCGCCGACTCGCGTCAAAATCGCTTGATGAATAGCCCACGAGCGTGGATGTCGCGTTAACAATGCGGTCGATTGGCACTGGCGGGCTCGGTGGTGGGCTTGGTGGTGGGCTCGGCGGTGGGCTCGGTGGTGGGCTCGGCGGTGGGTTCGGCGGTGGGCTCGGCGGTGGGCTCGGCGGTGGGCTCGGCGGTGGGCTCGGCGGTGGGCTCGGCGGTGGGCTCGGCGGTGGGCTCGGCGGCGGACTCGGCGGCGGACTCGGCGGCGGACTCGGCGGTGGGCTCGGCGGCGGACTCGGCGGCGGGCTTGGACAAACGCTCACGCCGCATCCGCAACCGTACGAATCAGTTTCATTCCACGGGTAACTGTCCGGATTTCCGATGAGATGCCAATTCATACCCATCAGAAACTCCGTACAGTTATAGATCTCAGTGCACGTGTCGACTGTGCCCGTCAGCGAATCAGCACTGTCCGTCACCCCGTTCACGTCTGCGCACGTGGTCGGGCAGTGCGTGCAGATGCACTCCGTGGGATCGGTCGACGAGCCGACATCCACTCTGTGCGCGCACATTACGTCCCAATTAATGCCCAAAGTGCACGTGGACCTATAAGGCTTTTCCACGCACGACGTTTCTTCGCCGGGCGGCACGCCGAACTTGTTCATTAGCCACGTGCGCTCCTCGAGGAGGTGGCGTCGAAACGGCGATTGGTATGCCGTCGCGCGCGCGACGTGCGCGAGCGCGACGATGAGGACGATCGCGCTGCGCGCGCGTCTACGTAGATGCATGATGATTCTTCGGACTCGGTAGACGGCGCGCGACGCTGTGCGGCGACGGCGCGCGTGCGAGCGTTTCTGGGCGTCCCGCCGTCTCCCTTTTCGTTTTCTTCCTCAGGAATTCACAAATTCATAATTACAAAACTACGATTTTCAATATCGCCGCTTCTTCGAAGCCGACTTCTTCGAAGCCGACTTCGAAGCCGACTTCGAGGACTTACGCGGCGGCGCGTCGTCGTCATCTTCGTCGTCGTCCGACGAAAGCTGCAGGTCCTCGACTTTGTCCTCGTCGCCTTGGAGGTCGTCGTGGTCGCTTGTCTTGGATTTGCGCTTCTTGAATTCCGCGTACGCCTCGTCACCGTCGATCATGACATCGTCGGAATCGCTATCACTGCCGCCAAACTCCTCGCTTCCGTCTTCTTCGTCGTCGTTACCGTCCATCGGTTCGTCCGCCGGCTCGTCTTCGTCTTGGTTGTCTTCATCGCTATCGGATGCGCCAGTGGATGCTTTCTGACCGCGCGTGAGCTTCACTTCCGTCGCTTGCTGCGCAGCAATGCGTTGTGCAGCCTTCTCATGAAGCGTCTTAGCCAGACGAGACACTGGCGCTTTGCCTTCGGCTTTCTCAGCGCTCAAAAAGTTTTGCACCTTTGCTAAATCTTTCGGCGCAAAGTCGACGTTGTCGCGCTTGCGAATGACCCAGTCACTCGTCCGCTCAGCTGCATCGATAACCGCTCGAGCAGACTTTTTGAACCGAGTGACCGTGACAGATTTGCAAAACTTCTTAAGCTCTCGCGTCGGGATGTGCGCAAGCTCAGGAAACGCTGGAGAGTAGGCGTTTTGGTGTAAGTGCTCAGCGAGCGCCTCCATGGACGACTCAACGATGATGTCCTGGACTCCTGGTAGACGCAAATCTTGCTTCGCTAGGCGAAGCACTATCGTGAAATCCGGAGGGTGCGCTTTGGATGACACCGGCGGCTTTGTGAGCTCGCTAAAAGTAAGAAGTTCCATGAGCAAAGGCGCAATCGGGATGAAACGCCCGGTGCTCGCCGCCAAACGGTTGAGCAAAGCCACGAGTCGCAACCGAAGCGGAGCATAACGAGCCGAAGGCAACAAACGCGCGGCACCGAGGGCGACTTGAGCCAAAGGATACACTAAAGGTCTCAACGGGGCATCCTCGCTTCGCGCGTGTGCGCTTAACACGCGTTCCCAACACTCCAGGCAGTTCACGTATTGCCAGCAGTACACGTTTCGGAAAGCTTCCTTACTCTTCGCAGTCAGCGCACCGCGAAGAAGAGAAGCGAGCTGTCTTATGTACGTGAACGCTAACGGATAGGATTGTTGCTGATCGAGACCAAAGATTTCGACCACGCACGTCGACATGAACGCGATATGCTCCACAGACTCGGCGTTGACAAACTTGGCGTTTGATGCAAACGTTCTGTAAACACCCTTGGCGACTCGCTCCAGAGCCGGCGGTGGCAAGCCAACCGCTAGTGCTCGAAGGAGTAAAATAGCTTGAACTCGCACGGAAGGTTCACCACTACCGAAGCAGTGTAACGCAGTACGCGTGACTCGTTTGATTAAACGCTCAAACGTCGCCATGAATGGAGTTGAAGCTTTCAGTTGTCGGAGCACCATGCCCGTCATTTCGGCATCGGTGAGGTTGCCGAGCAAGTGCAAAGTATTTCCAACGAACGATTTCGCTAACGGTTGAACTTTCTTCCATCTGGCGTTGGTGTGAGGTTTGAAAGACCGGTTTCCGTCGTCGATTTCGTCGTCCTGTACCCCGAGCAATGCTCTGAGGATGCCGTCGCCATTCATCAGAGTGAATTGAACGAGTTCATGAAACGCGCTCGAAGATGCCAAACGCACGCTCGACTCATCACCATCGTTTTCATCGTCGCCAAAGTGACACGCCGCTCTATACGCCTGGAATAAAGCTTTCGCGCCGCCCAGAGATTTCCCTCCTTCGGCGTTGGCGCACAACTTCTTGACGATTTCCGTCGTGAGCGTTCGCAACTTTTTCTTCTTTCGCTCTGCACGTTCATCACCAGAATCTTCGTCTTCGTCCTCATCGTCCTCATCGTCCTCGTCTTCGTCTTCGTCAAATTCGAGCAGGTCCTGATCCTCCTCTTGCAAAAACTCATAAAATTCGGGATCCGTCTCCTTGAGCTTCTCCAACGATTTTTTGTGCGACTTCACGTCCTCCCGCATCTTACCGTTCTCACGCGTCACCCCTTTCAAATCATCGTCCTCCTCGTCCTCATCCGAAGATTCCTCCTCGTCCTCATCCGTCCCGGCGTCCTCGCTCTCGCTCTCGCTCTCGCTCTCAGCCGCCGCCTCGTCGTCCTCCTCCTCCTCCTCCTCCTCGTCCTCGTCCTCGAAATCGCTCTGATTCAAAAACTCATCGATCGACATATCCTCAACCCTCTTCTTCCCACCCCCCCCCGGCGCCTCGCCCTCGCTCGCGTCGCTCTCCTCGTCCTCCTCGTCGTCGTCGCTCTCTGTTCGCGCGTCGCCCCGAACCCGGTCCCTCGCGTCAGTCACCCATCCCTCGCCCCCCCCGCGTCCGGTCCCCGTCCGCGCCCGCGATTCGTTCGCCGCATCGCGCCGACGCACCTTCATCGC
>Ga0315330_10001222_pt1 | contig 17154 bp, 14 predicted proteins | sample M140m34915metaG_FD_203453 | JGI IMG/M metagenome (GOLD analysis project Ga0315330, IMG submission 203453) | Ammonia-oxidizing marine archaeal communities from Monterey Bay, California, United States - M1 40m 34915 | ecosystem: Environmental > Aquatic > Marine > Intertidal zone | place: USA...
AATCGTAAATTCCCAAGCATCCCAGCAATGCTAACCAGACCATTACATTAAACTGAACCCGTCCGGTCCAAGGAAAGAACCCAATAGAAACTACGCAATTCCTAAATAACACCTTCCGGTTAGGACTCATTTTCTTAAAATGAGGGTTTATTGAGATCAGGCTACCACGTCGAAGTCTCGCTTGATTGGGATTGGTTAGCCGAGGTACCCTTCCCAATTTCACGACAAATCAGCAACTCAAATCAGCAACTCTTTTAGTCTATCTACTAAGGCAACGTTATGAATTCCCAATCGCCAAAAACTATGTTTGAAAAAATTTGGGATCAGCATGTTGTCCATCAAGAACCTGGCAAGCAGACGATTATTTATATTGACCTACATCTCGTGCACGAGGTAACCAGCCCACAAGCATTTGAAGGACTACGTCTCGCCGGCCGCCCCCTTCGATGTCCTGAACGAACAGTGGCAACTCAAGATCACAATGTCCCCACAACGGACCGCAGCTTGCCGATTGTTGATCCAATTTCGAAACAACAGATCGAAACGCTTCGAGCGAACTGCAATGAGTTCGGCGTGCGACTGTATGACCTCGACAACGTCAACCAAGGAATTGTCCATGTGATAGGTCCCGAACTCGGCTTGACCCAACCTGGCATGACGATTGTCTGTGGCGACTCTCACACCGCAACACACGGCGCTTTTGGAGCACTTGCTTTTGGAATTGGCACAAGTGAAGTTGAACACGTGATGGCCACACAGACGTTACTTCAATCAAAACCCAAGACCTTCGAAATTCGCATCGACGGAAAACTTGCCCGAGGAGTTACTTCAAAAGATCTTATCCTTTATCTGATCGGAAAAATTTCAACATCCGGTGGAACGGGGTATGTGATTGAATACACAGGAGAAGCGATTCGAGCACTTTCGATGGAAGAACGCATGACCATTTGCAACATGTCGATCGAGGCGGGAGCTCGGGCTGGCATGATCGCACCAGACGAAATCACTTTTGATTACTTACGCGGCAAAGAGTTTTCTCCCGCAGAATTTGACCAAGCCATCACAAAATGGCGAGAACTTCCAAGCGATGAAGGTGCTACCTATGATCGCGTTGAAATTTTTGATGCTGCTGACATTGCCCCCCAAGTCACTTGGGGAACAAACCCGGGGCAAGTTATCCGAATTGACTCTACCGTCCCAACACCGGAAGACGCTTCCGATGCAGGTGAAAAAAAATCCATCCAAGCGGCGCTGGATTACATGGGGCTGACTTCCGGGACTCCCATGGCTGAGGTCTCCGTGGACCGCGTCTTTATTGGTTCTTGCACCAACTCTCGAATTGAAGACTTAAGAGCCGCGGCGGACGTTGTCAGAAATAAAAAAATGAGCCCCGAGGTAAGTGCAATGGTCGTTCCCGGCAGTGGAATTGTGAAACGACAAGCCGAAGCAGAAGGGCTGGACCAAGTTTTCATCGACGCCGGATTTGAATGGCGGGAAGCTGGCTGCAGTATGTGTCTGGCGATGAACCCCGATAAACTTGAACCTGGCCAGCGGTGTGCTTCGACTAGTAATCGTAATTTCGAAGGCAGGCAGGGCAGGGGAGGCCGAACACATCTGGTTTCGCCAGAAATGGCCGCAGCGGCGGCGATCCAAGGGCACTTTGTTGACATCCGAGCGTGGGACTATGAGCTTAAAGAAGACGGTTCAGCGGAGTGAACCAAGAAAGGTGAGCGACACCTTTTTAGCCTTCTTTGATTTGCGAAACATTCAATTAATAGAGTTCACTATGAGAGCATTTACAAAACACACCGGCTTAGTTGCGACCATGGATCGGTCAAATGTTGATACGGATCAAATTATCCCTAAACAGTTCCTCAAACGTATTGAAAGAACAGGTTTCGGGCAGTATCTATTTTTTGACTGGCGGTTTGACGAGCAGGGGAACCAACAACCGGACTTTGAACTAAACCGGCCTCAGTTTGAAAATGCTTCCGTTTTGGTCGCCCGAAAGAATTTTGGAAATGGATCGAGCCGAGAACACGCGGTTTGGGCACTCGACGATTTTGGCTTTCGCTGCGTCATCGCGGAATCATTCGCCGATATCTTCTATAACAACTGCTCCAAAAATGGCGTCCTTCCCGTTCGCTTGCAACCCGAAGAAGTCGAACGCATTCACCAACTTGTTTCTCAAAATGATGGATTCCAATTAACCATCGATCTTGAAACTCAAACAGTGAGCGACGGCAATGCTTTCAATGCCTCATTCGAAATCGACGCTTATCGCCGCGAGTGCTTCCTCGAAGGGCTCGACCATATCGCCATTACGCTTCAACACCTCGATAAAATCGAAGAATTTGAAAAATTGCGAAATTTGCCAGCTTGATCATTTTGCATTTACTGCGAACCCAACTCCGTTTAACCGAAGCATTCCTGCCAAACTTACCCTGTACGAAATATCACGAATCCATTTAGTCAGGTAGATACTGGAAAACGCGGAGTAACATTGTCACAATGAAGACTTGGCATTTTGATCGAGCAGTCTTTTGCTTCGATCGACAAATCACTTTGAGGAAATAATGAAAACTATTATCGGTTTAACTTGCGTGTTGCTTGCCAGCCTTGGCACACTCATCCCTAATCTGACTTTCGGCCAAGACAAAGTCGAAGTCAAAACAGTGGTCGAGCGTTTAAACAACCCTTGTGGTATCGCGATACAACCTGAAACTGGACACGTTTTTGTCTCAGACAGCGGGGCGCTTCGCGTCGTCCGAATCGTCGATGGTAAAGCGGAACCAGTCATTACGGGATTCCCGAAAGATAATTACGGCAAAGGCCCAATTTACGATATCGGCCCACTTGGATTAGTTTTCATTGACAAAAACACCCTTGTCGTGGGTGGTGGTGGGAAACCAGACGGTGAAGAAATGCTTCGCGTTTACAAAATCCCCGCTGCCGGCGCTGCCCCCATTGATGCGACCCAAATGCACGGTGATCCCCAAACGCTACCCGCCAATGGCGAGGTCGTTGGCGAAGGAAACTTTTATGGACTGGCCAAAGGCAGCCAGGGTATCTTTGTGACCTGCAACGGCGATGACGGGAAAGGCTGGATTTCGCTTGCAAAAATCAACGAAGGAAAAGTTTCCAATTTCGAAAGAAAAATTGCCACCAAGGAAGCGACAAAAGTAGATGCCCCTGTTGCAATCACCATTAGCCCTGAAGGTTTTCTTGCAGTTGGGCAAATGGGAGAAATCACTCTCGCAGGCGACAGCCTGTTGACCTTTTACGATGAGGACGGCAAGAAACTTGAGAATTTCAAAACTGATCTATTTGACATTACCGGCCTCGCCTACGGCCCCAAACGCGGACGATTATTTGCTACTGATTTCCGCTGGCTTGATACCGAGCAGGGTGGTCTCTACAAAATCATTGCCATCAAAGATAATTATGAAAAATGCAAACCGCAAAAGATTGTCAGCCTGAAAAAACCGACGGCACTTGCGTTTCACCCCAACGGCGATCTTTACATTACGCTCGCCGGCAATCCCGTTGAGGGAACCGGCAAACCGAATGGCAAACTTGTGATGATCAAGGGGCTCGACGCCGAACCAAAAAAGTAACACTGGTTTACCACCCTTTCTACTTTTAACGCTACTTACAAAAAAGAATAATCTTGGGCGCATCACATTTAGTTCGAATTGGTTTAATGGGAGTCGTCAGCAACCTTGATTCTGCTGACTTCAATCAATACCCACGTGATACGAGAGTAATTTGCCGAACAGAGCGGGGGCTCGAGCAGGGTACGGTCATCTGTCCCATCGAAGATGAATTTGGCGATCGAACCGACCACGCCAGGGAATTACCTGACGGGGAGATTCTCCGTAAGATAACACCCGATGACGATATGATTCTGAAACGCCTTGAAAAACATCGCGACAAAGCTTTTAAGGCATGCCAGCAAATTATAGTTGAGAGAGAATTGCCAGGAATTCTCGTCGATGTCGAACACCTCTTCGATGGAGAATCCGTATTTTTTTACTTCCTTGGCGAAGTCGACAACCGGCTTGAAGCCATCACCGAAGAGTTAGCTGCAACATACGAGCGAAGAGTCCGATTCAAAAAATTTGCAGAAACACTTGCAAACGGTTGCGGCCCTGACTGCGGGACAGGCGAAAGCAAGTGCTCCACCGGGGGCTGCCAATCGTGTGCTCTTTCTGGTGGTTGTGGAGCGAAAGCTAAGTAATTCAATCAGTAGTCACTCAAGACTCTAAATCGTCTTCCGGTCTAGCATTTAACTGCAGGCGACCGCGATCGCCGCAACTCAGTATTTCCGAACTGAGAATCAGCAACTTTCAAGTTGACAATCCTTGGGGAAGGCTTTTTTTCCAACAAAAACAACCCAAAAGTCTGATTTGCTCGTAAATATTTCCATTGCCCTGGCGAATAGCAAATCGAAATGGAAAAGAAAAAAAATGGAATCGAATTGCGGAACCCAACAAGCATCAATGCACATTTGATTGGCGGGTTTCGCTTGTGGTCAATCCGAAAACTATTAGCAGTCATTGCTGCCTCGATCGCAGTCATCGTGATCAACTCAACGGCATGCCTCGCTGGCCACCCTCTCGAAAACAACGGGCAACCGTCGTCTTCGATCGTCATAAAAACCGACCAGTCCGCCCACCAACCCTCAAATACTAAATTTGATCTATCCGATTGTTCATTCTTGATTGCCTCTGCAGTAGTGCTACCGGCAACCATTTTATTGATCTATAGCTTGGTGACACGTGGAAAAATTGGAACTGGATGGAAAGCGGTTTGCCTCGCCTCAGTGGTGGCCACGTTCATGGCTCGAATCGCACTTTCACTATTCTACGAAATCACCAGCGAGAATAGCATTCAAGACTGGGACAGTTAAGACTGGGACAGTTAAGACTGGGACAGTTAAGAGGCATCTTCGTTCTGCTCAGGATCAAACCAGGCTCTCATCCCTGCCCACACGCGGCCTGCCATTTTGCCTGAAAATATATCCTCTGTCAAAGTCGGTCGGTTCGACGAAAAGTTGTACCAAACGGCATCAACGTAGGGACGACAAGAATCAGAAAGCATCACATAGATCCCACGGTTCATGATTTCGTCCAATCCCTCGCGGTAGTGATCAATCAAATGGTCATCGAGAACTCCGCCCGTCACTCGAATGGTCGTCAGCGCACCTTTGCTTACAGTAGAAACATGCCCTAACGCGTAAAGCGTCATTGCGCTCGACACCTCAAACAGATTCACTTCTTCCCGCGCCGCCATCGCCTGCATGTCTTCCCACATTTTTGCAATCTCAGATTGCGGCACCAATAAAGATGGGTCAATTTTCGAAATATTTTCAGTTGTTTTATCGATCGTCTCTCGAAGACCATCAACGCTTAACGGAGGTGTATCTAAAACGTCCGCCGATTCCCCTGTCGCAACACTTACCGCATCGAGAAGCTCAGCCGTAGTTCTAATGACTGAGTCTTTCGAAATGATACCTTCTCGTTTCAATTCGTCTGTCAACTGATTCAGATAAACTTTCGAACCGTAGGCAACGTCGCTCACAATTGCAAGGACCGTCAATGGCGAGACATGCAGGGTTGCCATTCCTGCAAAGTCCACGAAAGTACTTACCGTTTTTTTAGCGACATAATTTTCTACAACTGGATCACCACCTGCCTCCACTTCTTTCTTGACGCCTCCAATGTCTTTCGCAAGCATATCTAGCATCTGTTGAACGAACGCATCGTAGGTCTTGGAATCCTTAAATGCCTGTGGCACCAGGAGGGAAGCCGATTCATGAATAGCCCCTCCCAGCATTGCGGCCGTGCTGCGAACCGCCCTCTCGGGAAGGGACGCGCCAAACATTAAATAACGATATACTTGATCGAAAGCAGGCTCTCCTTCCGGCTGATCGACTCGGCTAGCCGCCTCACTATCGATGTCGTTGGAATCTGCCGCCTCGTGGTCACCTGATTCTTTTTTTAAAGTCATCGTATAATCTATTCAGGGTCAAGAACTTTATTTACAGCCAACCTAAATTACAAAAATTGCGAGTGTGAACCGATTGCGGTTCGCTGCAGCAATAATATGATTAAGTGGCTCAGCGAACAACTATTTTCTCAAGATCTCTCCGTCATGAACTCAATTAAACGTGAACTGCGTTCACCTCGCGAAATTAAAAAGATGAGAACCGCGGGACTAGTTGTCTGGCTGGCTCACCAAAAGGCTGCCCAAGCTTTGCAACCGGGAGTCACTACCGCTACGGTCAATGAAGCCTATCGCGAAGTATTTCTGGAATACAGCGCGGAGCCGCTGTTTTTAGGCTATGGCGCACGTCAAGGAATTGAGGCGTTTCCAGCAGAATCGTGTATTTCCGTTAACGAAGAAGTCGTGCACGGAATCCCGGGGGATCGTGTTATCGCCGAAGGTGATATTGTATCGGTCGATACGGGTTGCCGAATCGCTGGCTGGTGCGGAGATGCTGCAGTCACCCATGCTATTGGCAACATCTCAAAAGAATCGCAACGTCTCTTGGAAATTACAAATGGTGTTTTGAATCTAGCCATTGAGCTGATAGGGCAAAAATCACTCTGGAGCGAAGTCTGCAAACCAATGGAGCAATATGTCCGAGACGCTGGTTTTTTCGTCGTGGAAGATATGGTCGGACACGGGATAGGCAAAGAACTTCACGAGTCCCCGCAAGTCCCGAATTATTACAACGAATCAATCATGCAAGCGGAAGATTTTGAGCTCAAACCGGGAGCAGTTATTGCAGTTGAACCCATGGTAAACATCGGAACGCAAGAACTTGAAACCCTGTCAGATGGATGGACAGTTGTCACTGAGAATCGCAAAAACAGCGCTCACTTTGAACACACGATCGCGATCACCAAAACAGGCCCTGTTCGCTTAACAGGACCGCCGAACGATGAAGAACTCACCAACCTGCCGGACTGGGTGCAAGATAAATCCAAGTGGGTAATTTGGTAACAAACCAACCCGAACCGAAGACAATTCTCCGATTCACATTGATCGGCTTACTTAATGTTCAACCCACTCGACTTGTTTTCATCATCACCTACTGATTTGCTTTCCAGATTCTCCGTTTGCAAATAAGGCTCACTTTTTTCATACAGCATCAAGCGTGCCTGAAAAGGTTCGGCGGTAGTCTCCTCTTCCGCGCCCACCAAACCAATCACCTTTTGCTGAGTTGCTTTGGCTGCATCGAAGTCACCTTTTGCCGCCTCGCAAGCAGCCAAAGTATCAAGATTAGTTGCGGTATCTCCACCCAACACAACAGCCTTTTTCGCCAACGCTAAAGCCCCGTCAAAATCCCGCATTTCTTTTTCGGGACAAGTCGCAAGAACCCATGCCAACCGCTGACAGGCAACAGCTGATTCTGTGACCTCATTAGCCGCCCGATAGTCATCAGCACACTCCTGCCATCGCCCCATTTCTTGAAACAAATCGCCACGATTTACCAGCGCCTCACTACTTTGCGGTTGCGATTTGATTACACTTTCAAAGTCAGCAAGGGCCATTGAGAATTTACCCAACGAAAGCAATGACAATCCACGGCCAGTGAAAGCCTGAGCATCCCCGGAATTCAACCGGATCGCGACGTTATAGTCTTCCACAGCATAGTCATATTTCTCAGTCTGATACAAAACCTCAGCTCGATTGAACCAGCCATTCGCAGCGTCGGGTTTAAGTTTGATGACACTCGTAAAATCAGCAAGTGCTTTTTCGTAATCCTCATTAGCGACCCAGGCAATGCCCCGAGACATCCACGATCGATATCTTTCAGGTGCAGCAACGATTGCAGCATCAAAATCCTTCATGGCTTTATCCATCGCCGATTGATATTGCTGATTTCCGATCCGCTTTAACTGTGTCGCCATTTCATAATGCCGCTCGCCTCTTCGATTTAGCCCCCAGCCTGTTAAAGAAACCACGTATTTTCGATTCTCTGCGGACAATTCGGCTTCCAGTGCACTGTCACACTGAGCCAGAAAAGCGGTTAGGTCTTTGGTCGTTTTAACCGTTTTAGTCGCATCGTAGATCGCCCGAACCAACTTATTCTGATCGACGGGATCTGCGTTACTTGCCTCTTGTGCAAACCCAGAACTCACCGCAGCAAAAGCGACGGCCAAAGGGCAAAACACCGAGAAAAACATTCGTAAAACGCTACTTGCACTACGCTGCTGAATCGACATCATGATCCCTCCGTGGAATGTGTGATAAATATATTTTGGCAGGTCGAAAAACTAACCAACTGTGTGCCAAACTCTTAGTTTCTAAAATTGAGAACTACGCCTGAGGCTCCGTCATCCGCATCGCGTCCAGCGCTTCCTCGAGTGTATCCAAAGGAAGAATTTCTTGCTCGATACACAGCTCTCGAATTGTCTTACCTGTCTTGAACGCCTCTTTCGCCAGCTTAGCAGCCCGTTCGTAGCCGATGTGAGGATTGAGACTTGTGCACATCGACAAACTTTTTTCAACAAATGACTCGCAGGCTTCAATGTTCGCTTCCATGTCCGCGGCACAAAAATCAACAAACGCGTTAATGCCTTGCGATAGCAAATGAATACTCTCCAAAGTTGTTTGACACATGACCGGCATCATAATGTTTAACTGAAACTGGCCACCGCCCGCGCCACTAATTGTTATCGTTTGGTCGTTCCCCATAACACGGGCTGCAACCTGCATCATGCTTTCACACAATACCGGATTTACTTTCCCCGGCATGATCGAACTGCCCGGTTGTCTCGTTGGCAACGCTATTTCGTAAAAACCGCAACGTGGGCCAGACCCCAGCCATCGAATGTTATTCGTTACATTAAACAAAGTTGAAGCAATTGTTTTTAGTTGACCATGACAGTCTACCAATCCATCCCGCTGTGCGTTTGCTTCAAAATGATTCACGGCTTCAACAAATGCGATACCCGTTGTCGACGCCAACTCAGCAGCAACCCGGTTGCCAAATTCTGGATGAGTGTTGATTCCTGAACCGACCGCCGTTCCACCAACAGGCAATTCACAAACTGCTTCCACAGCCTGCCGCGCTCGACTGATCGACAATTCTATTTGCCGAGCCATGCCACCAATCTCCTGCCCCAAACGCAGCGGCGTCGCATCCATTAAATGCGTGCGGCCAATTTTGATGACTTGATCCCACTTTACCGACTTCTCTTCAAGCGTCTTCTTAAAATACTCTAAAGCAGGAATTAAGGATTTTGTAATTTCCATCGCGACCGCTACATGAATCGCGGTTGGAAACGTATCGTTTGTGCTCTGCCCCATGTTAACATGGTCATTGGGGTGAATTGGTTTTTCCGCCTCGAATCGATCTCCTCCAGCAATCTCAATCGCACGATTAGAAATCACCTCGTTGACATTCATGTTACTGGAAGTCCCCGATCCAGTTTGGAACACATCGATCGGAAACTGATCATCCAACTTACCGTCAACCACATCCTGGCAAGCGGCTAACATCGCTGAAACTTGATCTTCACTAAGCGGATTCTTTCCCGTGCCCATTAGCTTGTTAAGGTCTCGGTTTGCAATGCCACAAGCAGATTTAACCCGACCCATCGCGTGGATCATTGCAGGCGGTAAACGCCACCCGGAAACCGGGAAATTTTCCACCGCTCGCTGGGTCTGAGCACCATAATACGCCTGAGCAGGAACCATAATGGTGCCCATTGAATCTTGTTCAGCTCTCAAATCGTCCGCCATGATGTGGTCTTTCTCAATGTCGCATTAATATTTTTTAAACTTCGCGGTACTATAGGCAGCGTGTTTCTGGTAAACCACGCGTGACCTTAAACTTAAGAAAACTGCAGGTTGTGCCAATTCTCAATCTGCCGCGAATTATTCTGGGTTTCCACTATCATATCGATTTCACAAACTCGTTGAACCTCGGTTTTGAGTTTCTCGCTTCGTTTGTGATTATAAGTGTCCAAATCACCAATTCTGTCTAGACTCGAACGCTATCACTTCTACTCAAGGCCAATCGCATGGACTTTCAGGCAATCCGCAAAGAATACGAGAACCATGGCATCCTCGAATCCGAACTCACTCCAACTCCAATGCCGCTATTTAGACAGTGGTACAAACTGGCCGTTGAGAAGTGCCCTGGGCCATGGTTCGAACCCAATGCAATGGCTCTCGCGACTTCAGATCTCAACGGCAAAGTAACCAACCGCATCGTGCTTCTTAAGCAGGTCGAAGACGACACCATCAGCTTTTTCACAAACTACGATTCCGAGAAGGGGAAGCAATTAAGCGAGAATCCTCAGGCTTCCGTTGTTTTCAATTGGCCCTATCTGGGTCGGCAAATACGCATTCGTGGAAGCGTGACGCGTACCACCCGATCAATCTCTGAAACCTACTTCCATTCCCGACCGCGTGGTTCACAAATCGGTGCGTCCGCTTCGCTACAATCCTCGGTCGTCTCTTCCCGACAAGAACTCGACTCACGAAAAAGTACGATCGAAAACAAACACCGCGATCAAGAGATTCCGCTGCCTGACAACTGGGGTGGGTACAACCTCACCCCCACAGAAATTGAGTTTTGGCAGGGCAGGCTAGACAGAATGCACGACCGAATTCTCTACAAGAACGACAGCGGTTGGACGTCAGTGCGATTGTCTCCATAGACTAAGAAGAGCTCAAACGGTGACTCGCTCGCTGGAAAAATCAATCAACTTCCTCATCAAGTTGTAATCGAGCTAAAACCAGCCTAGGACGTGAACTGCCCTAGCGACCCCGACTTTCGCTTTCAATTTCTGCTCTCAATTTTGCAAACCGTCGATCCCGCGGCCCCATCAAAACAATTCGACTATCCTTTAGAAAGTAGCCGGTCGATTCGATTACCGCGTATCCTGGTGGCAAGCGTTGCTCAAGCTCGGCCTGATAACCTTCCGTAGTTAAGATTGCAGCTTTTGGATAACGCGAAAGAAACTGTTCCAATGACGGCCTAGCCTTTACTTTCCAAAACCCGCTTCTCACTGACCAGGAACTATCATTGGCAGCTACTAAGCTTGACGGCTCCTGCGACAATTCGTAGATCGGTCGGCCCGCGTAAAAGACCCAACTTGATTCCAGTCCGCCAAAGGAAGCGACCGCGACATCATCTTCGATCGCGTCTAACACAACTCGGCTGGTCTGCTCTTTACCGACTGATACAGTTCCATAGCCAAACAGGCCCACACAAAAAAACAACGCCATCCCAGAAAAAACCGGAACAATCCACTGATGTCGATTTCTGGTCATTGCATAAATCAAACCCGCTCCACCCAGAATTGGAATCACCCCAAGCGTTGCCAGCCAGGACTGACTTGGCAGGTACCGAGTCGTTGCCCAGCCGCCGCCAATCGTGATCAACAAACCCGCCAACAGCAAACCTCCCACCGCCGCAGCGAACCACTTCTGATCGCCCTTCGATCGACTTTGCGCGAATTGACACAGATAAGTCGCAGTCAACACGGCCAACGCTGGATAACAGGGAGTCACGTAACTTGGAAGCTTTGTTTGGGCAATCGTAAAGGCTACCACCTGAACACCAACCCAGCACAACATCAAACAAGCCGAAACTCTCGCACCCGACATTTCACTACGTGATCTGTCCACAACCGTTCCGCCATTTTTTAGCAAACCAATAGCAACTGGCCCCCAAAATACGGACCAAGGGAAAAAACCAACCAGAATTGCAACCGGATAAAACCAGACGCCACCCGAATGATTCTCAAGTGATTCTGTCGCGCGTCCGAAGTGCTCCCCCAGAAAAAACAAACGTGTGAAATCCCCACCCGTTCGTTGATCCACCATGATGTACCACGGCAGAGCAACAGCCAAAACAAGGAGCGCTCCGGTGACAGGCCGCATTGCCCACAACGTTCTTAAAAAATGCGATGGCTGAAAAGTCCTGAAACAGTTTTCAAGGAATCTCCAAACCGTTCCTCGCCCCCTCGTGGAGGAATCATTGCCTCGCGAGGGCAACGTCTGAATTAACATGAACAAGCCGATCATGGCCATAGGCAACAAAAAACCAACCGGCCCCTTTGCCAGCACACCCAACCCGAGCATCAGATACATCCCGGCGACATACCACCGGTTACTTGGAAACCAGACCTTCTCCCGAACTAATCGGAGCTCCCCATTCTTCCGCGAAAAAGTGCCAAGGACGTATATCATTAACGCCATCGTCCCACAAAAAATCAAAACCGAATCAGGAGTTGCGGCTCTGGCCGCAACATCGAACATGAGACTAGTCGACAAGGCGATCGCCGAGTAAAACGCAATCTTAGACCCCAACAACCGTCGCGCAAGAGCATAGGTAGCAAATGTGGTTCCAGTCGCCAAAGCCGCGGACCAGAATCTCGCCGCAAATTCATTTACCCCAAAGATGGAGTAGGCGGACATAATCAACCAATACAACAGGACTGGCTTTTGATGCCTTAGCTCGTCGTTAAATATAGGCACAACCCACTGACCTTGGGCCAACATCTCGGCGGCGCACCCTGCATTACGAGGCTCATCTCGATCCCACAGCTGAGTCTCACCAAGGTTGAAAAAATAGACAACCGTAGCGATACCCAGCAGAATGATAACGTGCCAAAAAGTTTCACGCATGGATGAAAGCCTAGGTAACCAAAATACAAAACTTGTAAGCTAGGCAGTTTAAATCGAAGACAAAAACCCGACAACGGCAAGTTAGGTGCTATCGCATTTAGCAACGACAACAGGAAGACCAAGAAATAAAAAATACCGACAGCGACCACTTCGTCCCACCGGCGACCTAATTTCTCAAAAAACCCTCTAGATCCTCAAAGAAATTTGGATAGGTCTTGGAAACACATTCGGGATCTAAAATCTTAACCCCAGCCTGCCTCAAACCAGCCAATGCTAAGCTCATCGCCATCCGATGGTCATCATAAGTCTCGATTTCCGCAGGCCGTGTTGCCCCGGGATGAATCGTCAGGCCGTCCTCACGCTCCTCTACCGTTGCGCCAAGTTTCCGCAACTCAATCGCTAGGTTTCCTATTCGATCCGTTTCTTTCACTCGATTGTGGGCGATATTTCGGACGTTTGTCGGTCCCTCAACAAACAAAGCAACCGCAGCCAGCGTCTGTACGGTATCGCTGACATTAGACATATCAATATCGATTCCATGCTTCGCAGGTCCGCGGACAGTTACCTGCCCCTGACCCCACTCCACATCACACCCCATCTGCTCAAGACAATTTACAAAACCGACATCCCCCTGAAGCGACCCTGCATCCAAACCTAGAACTGTCGCCGAACCTCCGCAAATAGCGGCAACCGCCCAAAAATAACTGGCTGACGAAGCATCGGGTTCGATTTGATAGTCGGTCGCTTGATAAGCTTGCCCGCCCCCAATTTCAAATCTTCCAAATTGCTGGTCGACGTCAACCGCAACGCCAAATGACTCCATCACCCGTTTTGTCATTTCAACGTAAGGCCGGGAAATCAACGCCCCGTCGATTTCGATAACCGTATCCTGAGCTGCCAACGGGGCAGCCATCATCAGACCACTTAAATACTGACTCGACAAATTTCCTTTGATTTTAACCGTGCCACCCTGGGAACGCTGGGTTGAAATTCGAACTGGTGGACACCCCCCCGGCGAACCAGCCTCAACATTGAGATGAAGCATCTGAAGTGCGTCTACTAATGGCCCAATCGGCCGCTGCCGCATTCGCGGAACACCATCAAGAACGTAGTCGCCACCGGCAACAGCCAACACGGCAGTCAAAAAACGGATGGTGGTACCACTATTCCCAATGAACAGGTCTGCTTTTTGAGTGGGAATAGAACCTCCTACCCCCTCAATGACCGCACGCGACGACGAGGCAGCACGAGAGACTGCAACTCCTACGCGATTTAACGACTCAATCATGACCCGCGTATCATCGCTATCGAGAACTCCATCGAGAACTGATCGCCCTGATGCCATTGCCGCAATCGGGAGCGCGCGATTGGTGAGACTCTTGGAACCTGGCGGCCGAATGGACGACGCAACGGGCGCAAACACAGGCTTGATTTCCTTATAGCTATTCATGGATCCCAGTTTATTGTCTTTCCAACAAATTCATTACCCCAACTCAAGTAAAACCAATATCCGCCACTTGCGACCATGAAAAACAAAAAAGTGCACAGCCGCAGGCACTCTCGTGACGGACAAAACCACCCCCGGACATTACATCCACCCAAAATCGCGAGCCAACCAGAGGCATCAATTGCGTGCAATCCTATACCAAAACCAACGAGCACCCAACGGAAACCACTTCCACGCCGAGCCAACATCGCCAAGAAATCAGTCAACATGCCCCAATTGGACGCCGCTTCTCACAATCCAGCGCTAAAAAGCGCATTCGGTTTGCCACCTCCGATGGCGAAAACTATACTTCGTGCTAAACAATCTCGTATTCCAAACGAGATATTCATTGATACCGCGATACAACCCATGGAGCCCCCGATGAACACTGGATTTAATCGTCGCCAATTTCTGGCAGCTACCGGAACCGCCGCTGCAATTGGAGCCACAGGAAATCTAGCCAAGGCTAACTTACTTAATAGTACCCCCGCCAAAGACGAATTATTCGAAATCTCACTGGCTCAATGGTCGCTCCACCGAACACTTCGCAGTGGTAAACTGGATAACCTTGATTTTGCGAAAACCGCCAAAGAAGAATTTGGGATCTCTGGTATCGAATACGTTAACCAGTTCTTCAAGGACAAGGCTGAAAACGAAAAATACTTAGGTCAAATGAAGAAACGGGCCGCCGACCACGGCGTCGAATCAGTTCTGATCATGATCGACGGCGAAGGAGCACTTGGCGACGCCAATGAGGCAGCTCGAACAAAAGCGATTGAAAATCATTACAAATGGGTCTCCGCTGCAAAATTCCTCGGCTGCCACTCAATTCGCGTCAATGCTAAATCCCAAGGTTCCTACCAAGAGCAAGTCTCACTCGCTGCAGACGGACTCGGAAGACTCTCCCAATACGCCGAAAAAATGGGAATCAACGTCATCGTTGAAAACCACGGTGGACTTTCCTCCAACGGCCAATGGCTTGCCCAGGTTATCAGGAAGGTCAACCTGGACAACTGCGGAACCCTTCCCGATTTCGGAAACTTCCGAATCGGCAAAAACAAGAAAACAGGCAAGCAGGATTGGTATGATCGCTATATGGGAATGTCGGCTTTGCTGCCCTTCGCCAAAGCAGTGAGCGCTAAAAGTCATGACTTTGACGGCGACGGAAATGAAACCTCGACGGACTATCTGAAAGTGATGCAAATGGTCATGGATTCTGGCTACCACGGGTGGGTCGGCATTGAATACGAAGGTGGCAAACTGAGCGAAGCTGATGGAATCAAGGCGACCAAGAAATTGTTAGAGTCCTGCCGACAACAACTTAGCGACGCTTAATTCACGCTGTCGCAGGAGGTGCCGGGCATTCCAACAACCTAAACTACCAGCGCCACCCAAACCTAACCAAACTCCAGTCCAGCGGCTAATCCGCTGGACTTTTTTAATGTTTCACAGCTCATTTTCAAAAAAAAGCTAAAGAGGACACTTTGGATATGCAACTCAACCGCGTGCACACTTTTTAAGCACGACAGGGCTGCACAACAAACGAGCACGCATGCACAGTTTATTTGCAAAATCGCCATTTCGCCGTAAGTGCAAGCAGTTTAATGACATTAGTTCGACTGCTTGCCATCGCGTGATTATGGGGCTGAAGAGATGCTCAGTCGGAGCCAAGGGGCTTCGGGGAGCAAACGTTATTCAGAAACCCCCAGATATCGCACAGCGAAAGGAGTCCACTATGAACGACCTCATGATGCAAAAAGAAGGTTTTACAGGACGTTGTCAAAAAGTATTACAAGTCGCCAAACCGCTCTTTCACGAGAAGCCGGATTGGGTCACTTTCTTCCGGGAAACCCTGGGAGTCAAAGGAGCCGCTAGGGCCGTTTTTCCATCCCAAGAGGAATACGTCCTCTTCGAGCAATCGGCTGAATTCGCCGAGATCCAGAAGATGGTCGCCAGCCTGAGAACCAGAAAAGCAGGTGGCAGCAAAAACGAAGCAACCCGCGTAATCACCGTTCGACTTCCAGAGAGCCTCCACGAAGCTCTCAAAGCTGAAGCGAGCGACCACAACACAAGCATGAACAAGCTCTGCATCTCAAAACTATTGCAGGTTCTCGTTGAAAACGAAAAAGCGGCGAAAAACCCACCCGTTCCTCGCCCCTCAACTCTCCCCTCCAACCCAGTCCCCAAGCCGACCCCGTCACCACTGGCAACCCAGCCAACCCCCACGACGCCAAGTCCTAATTTCCGGTCTACCTACACACCGCCAACCAACCCCGGACAACCATTTCGGTTCGGCCAGTAATTCGGTTTGATCAGAAATTCGGTTTGGCCAGAAATAATTACCGGCAGACAGTAACCTAAACCTCGCATTTCGGGCATGAAAACCGGATGCGAGAAACCACCCAGAACTTCCAACCGGCCGCGGTTCCCGCCCAGCCCACTGGAAGGCCTGAAAGATATCCCACCTGAATAACAAACCTTCACGGGCGTCACGCCGTTGCTTCACGCGACGGCTTGACGCTTTTTTTGCCCACCTGAGACCCATTTTGAATTAAGCTACCACCTATCAGCCATAGCCCGAACAACCGCCTCTCAATCCAAGAAACTACCAATCGGTTTGAATAACTGGAATGTAATCATCATTGGAGCTGGAGCAGCTGGACTAATGGCTGCCGCGAGCGCTGCTGCGCGAGGCCAGCGAGTCCTTCTTTTAGAAAAAAACAAGAAACTCGGCGTCAAAATACTCATGTCAGGTGGCACCCGCTGCAACATTACCCACGACTGTGATGTAAAATCAATCGTTTCTGCCTTTGGCCGCCAAGGAAAATTCCTTCACTCAGCCCTTGCTGCCCTGCCCCCCAAAGAAGTCATTCAAAAGATTGAAAGCCAGGGCGTCGAAACCAAAGTCGAATCAACGGGAAAGATATTTCCCGTCAGCAACAAGGCAATCGACGTCCGAGACGCCTTGGTAAACCTTGCCTTGACCGCGGGCGCTACGATTAAACCAGAAC
>Ga0315330_10001224_pt1 | contig 17149 bp, 13 predicted proteins | sample M140m34915metaG_FD_203453 | JGI IMG/M metagenome (GOLD analysis project Ga0315330, IMG submission 203453) | Ammonia-oxidizing marine archaeal communities from Monterey Bay, California, United States - M1 40m 34915 | ecosystem: Environmental > Aquatic > Marine > Intertidal zone | place: USA...
TTTGGTAAAACGGAACAAATTAGAAACAGGAGGGACATCCGCTGCACAGTCAATAAAGGTTGGGATGTTATGTTTTTCCCCTAAGGCAACAAACTCTTCCCATCGAATCGCTCCATTTTCAGTATTGGCATTTAAATACCAAAGCAAGGCTGTTTTTTTGGAAATGGCTTTCTCAAGTTCTTTTGCAGTTTTAACTAAAACGACTTTTGCACCTACATTGGTAAGCGCTTGAGCATAGCCTATTTGATGCCCTTCTTGTATAATAACTTCATTAGCCCAACCCTCAGTTCTAGGAAGTTGCTTTACTTTTTTCGGATCATCTCCACAAAGGACACCAGCCATTGCGATAGACATGGCTCCAAAGCAGCCAGAGGTTACAGTTGCGTATTCACAAGAAAGAAGTTCTGCAATACGTTCTCCCACTTTGTCTTGTAAATCATCCAGATTAACATATTCGCTAGCTCCATAACTGATTGCTTGTGTAACTTCTTCAGGCATTAGAGAACCGGTCATAGAAGTGTAAGTTCCCGCAGCATTGATGAAGGTGCGTAGCCCTAATTCTTTAAAAAAATCACGTTCCAATTTTGCCGCAACACTACTTGTAGCAATGTTTTTTGCACCCAATTCTTGAAGACCTATAAAACCTCCTACAAAGGGAACAGTCGCTAGTGTTTTTAAAAGCTTTCTTCTGTTGATCATGATTGAAATTTAAGAATTTATAGCTGCAATGCAATCCATCTCTACTAGAGAATTTCCAGGGACTCCTCCATAGGTAGCTACTGTAGTCCGTACAGGAGGGTTGTTACCAAAGCGACCCCGAAACACTTCGTTCATCTCTTTGTAATCAGCTAAGTCTGCCAAATAAACATTAACTTTGAGAACCTGCTCCATAGAAGAACCGTTTTTAACCAATTCTTTTTCTAATTCTTTTAAAACATGGTCCGTATGTGCTTTAATATTTCCATCAAAATGGGCTCCTTTCCCAGCAACATATAATGTATTACCGTGTTTTACTGCTCCTGAAAAGAGCGGAACATTTTGATCTTTTAAAACCGTACCAACTACTTCTTTTTTAGCAGGAGAAGTTTCAGCGGCTTTAATTGCATTCAGGCCAAAAATGCCGGTAAGCGCATAGCCTATTTTTTTTAAACTGGATCGACGTTCTTTGTTTAGTTTCATTTGTTTTTGAGTTTGATTATTAAATGTATTTACCAAGTTCTTTTTTCGAGTAAAGCTTCTATCTGATTCTTTGGAACAGGAAGCTCATCAATGTGATCTTTAAGCCAATTGGAGAAATCTTTTTCTATTTCTTCTGACCATTTGTTATCTATTTGACCTGGAGTATAAATCCCTTCTTTTAGTCTGGTGATTCCAAAAAGGTCTCTCAAACGGACAACTTCAGAAGTAACAACTACTTTTTCAGCTAAGTGAGCAGGGATAAAAATCACACCTTCTTTTTTGGCTAAAACAACATCTCCAGGCATGACCGTGGCGGCACCAATTCGTATAGGAAAATTGATGTTTAACAACATGACTTCGGTTAAAAAGGAGGGGTGCCAGTCACGTACAAAAGCATTAAACCCTTCGATCTTTGAAAGGCCTTCTAAGTCCCTGCTAGAAGCATTAAAAACAACACCATTTTTAGAATTGGCATAAATTGCGTTCCCAAGATTATCTCCTATTAGGGTACCGTCTACAATTTTTCCGAAGCCATCGGCTACATAAATATCACCTTCTACTAATTGGTCAATAGGCCAAGAATTTGTATTTCCAATAGCTCCCTCCGCCTTTCCTTTTTTAACGATTTGTCCAGCAACATCAGGACGATTAGGCATGTATTGAACGGTTAGGGCCCTACCTACCATAGTCTGGTCTTGGTGCAGCGGTTCCCATCCTCCTTCAAACTGATTGTGGTACCCTTCGTTACGAAGGACACCCCAAGCTTCTTCTATACTAACCTTTTTCATTCGTTTTAAAATATCTTCACCAACTTTGGGTCTTCCATCTGCAAAGCGTTCTCCCTCCCATTCAGAGGTCAAGAACTTCATTTGATCCATAGAGAGGTCTTGAGAAGATAAAGTGCTTACCATGCACAAGAAAAGAGTAGATAAGAAAAAAGTTAAGGTTTTCATATTTTATATTTTGGGTTCATCAATTTTTTTATTTCTCCACCATAACGCTAAAGAAGATCCCGAAATGTTCATCCAAGGACCAAAGACTGCTGGAGCTAAACCTACTGTAGCTACTTTACCCATTTCCAGCGCAATCCCAGAAGCGAGACCTCCATTTTGCATTCCTACTTCAAGCGCAATGGTGCGACAATCTTTTTCTTTCATTTTTAACAATTTACACCCCCAATAACCAAAGAAATAACCTAATATATTGTGAATGATAGATGCTAGAATAAGAAGTGCCCCTATGGTTAACAAATTATCTCTTCCAGCGGCAGTGATGATGGTAATAATTAACACAATTGCTGTCATCGAAATGATAGGCATTGCTTTGTCCAACCAAGGAGTTTTTCCATGAAAAAAATGATTGAAAAGCAACCCTAAAGCAATGGGGAGGATTACGATTTTTAAAATGCTTAACATCATTGCCCAAAAATCGATAGGGACAAAAGCACCAGCTAAAGACTCCATAAGTAGTGGCGTCATAAAGGGTGCTAAAACGGTTGCAACTGCGGTAAGGGTTACCGATAAAGCAACATTTGCATTAGCCAAATAAGCCATAACATTTGAAGCCAAGCCACTTGGAGAGGAACCAATTAAGACAATTCCTGCAGCAATTTCAGGAGGAAATTGAAAGAGCATAGCCAAAGAAAATCCCACCAAAGGCATGATGCTAAACTGACATAACAAGCCTACCAAAACACCCTTCGGCATTTTGATGATCCCATAAAAGTCTTTGAGACTCATAGCAGTTCCCATACCGAACATAATGATTTGAAGTAGGGGAACAATCAAAACTTTCATTTCAAAAGATCCTAGGGAAATAAAGGGTGCTGGGAAATACATAGATATACTTACGGCAGCAAAAATTAAAATTGTGAAGGCAAGTCCTTTTAAGGCTAAAACGCCTCTGAAACTTAGAGCTGAAGAAAAGAAAAAACTAACTAACCAAAACCCCGCTTCAGCACCATGCCCAGTAATAAACAAATAAAGACTAACAACACCTAAGACGAAGGAAAGAGAGAACAGAATTTTAGTTGTAATTTTCATATGTTATTTATTCCATAGTATACTCGACTTGCCATTTAAATCGTAAACCACTTTCCCGCTTCTAAGGGTCAGTTCACAGATTAATTTTTGGGTTCCATCAATTCTTCTATTAGAGGTATCTACAAAGCCGTAGTTCCCCTTTAGAATATTTAAAATAGCAAGATCAGCTTCGGCTCCTACGCTTAAATGTCCTAGTTCAGGTTTTTGGAGATAAGTCGCTGGGCTCCACGTAGCGGCAGCAATTACTTCTTCCAAGGGCATGTCTAAATTTAAAAATTTAGACATTACATTTAAGAGATTTTTCATACCCCCATTCATACTACCGGTATGTATATCTGTACTGATGGTATTGGGTTTAAAGCCTTGTTTCATAGCAGGGACCGCTTGTTTAAAAACAAAACTTCCACCTCCGTGTCCTACATCGAAAACAATACCTTTTTGTTGAGCTTTAAATACGTATGGGCGCAACTTTCCATTTTCGTCAACTAAGGGAGTACGTCCTTTAACATGCGCATAGGCATGAGTGAAAACATCCCCCGGGCGAAGTTTTTCTAAAAGCAGTTTCTCTAGAGGCAGCTCAGGTTGACTTCCACCAAAATCAATCATTACAGGAAGCTTGGCAAGTTTTCCTGCTTGGACTACTTTATCAGTTGGGGTCCAATTATAACCATTGTAATGGGCCAATTTAAAACCGACTATATGTTCAGGATATTCCTTAGCTTTTGCAGCACTTTTTTCGGGCTCCATATCATTTAGGTCTTGCTCAAAGGCGCCTCCACTCATCCCATTACCTACAATATTTAAAAAGGAAAGCACGCGGGTTTTAGATTGCTCAATAGTTTGTTCCTTGAAAGTTTCAAAGTTTCTCCAGCCCGCTCCACCTACATCTACGACTGTAGTAACACCATTGCGAAAAGTAAATCCATCGGGGGCTAAAGCTGTAAAACTATTTGCGAGATAGCGCTTGGGAAGGGTTCCATGAAAATTGTGACTGTGCATATCGATAAGTCCAGGAGTTACTAGTAGCCCTTCGGCATCCACAACTTTTTTACTTTTTTCGGGACTTATTGATTTTTCAACGGCGGCTATTTTTCCATCTTTTATGGCCACATCCATTTTTTGATTTAAATTATTTTTAATGTCTATCAAGTGTCCATTAATAATCAAAAGATCGTATTGTTGAGCAGCTAAAGGAAGTGATAAAAAGAGGCTCAATAAAAGGGGAATGGTATAATAATTTAGCTTCATAAAAATATTATTTTTCAGTTTTCTTTTGATTAGAGGTGCGATATTTTTTTACTTCTTCAACCGTTACGGGACTGGCATCATTACCAAAGTTTGTTCTAATATAGGTTAATACTTTTGCAATTTCAAAATCTTTCAAAAAGCTATGTTGTGGCATTAAACCATTGTAATCCTCTCCATTTACTTCTATCGGACCCTCCATTCCATTTAGGGTTAAATGAACTAAGCGTTCTTTATCGCCCACCACCCAGTCAGTCTCATTTAGGGGTGGAAATCTTCCAGAGGCTCCTTTTCCATTTCGTTGATGGCAAGCAGCACAGTATGTTTTGTAGATAAGTTGGCCTTCGGTAAGATTTTTTTCACTTAGATTATCATTAGTTTTATCGGGTGTTTTATAATGAGAAAGGTTTTTACGCGCTTCCATATTAGCGAGATCTTCTGAACCAAAGTTCTCTTTATCCCCTTTGAATTTTACACTCCAAATCCTGCCTTCTTCTGTGTCCCCAATGTACATAGTCCCATCTGGCGCAAAAGCGATTCCCATAGGTCTATAAACAGCATCTCGGACACTAATAATGGGATCCACTTGCGCAAAACCATCGGCAAAAATATCGATCTGACCCGTAGGTTTTCCATTTTTAAATGGAACAAAACCTATAAAATATCCCGACTGGGGATAAGGCGATCGATTGGTAGAACCATGAAAGGCAATAAAAGCACCATTTTTATAATATTCAGGAAAAGCATCTCCTTGGTAAAAAACGAGATCATTTGGTGCCCAATGCCCTGGAAAGCCCATGACAGGAGCTTTATAAGAATCGCAGTCAGCTATTCGCTGTCCATCTCCTCCATATTCTGGAGAAGAAACGCGTTTTTGTTGCATCTGGTCATAATAGCAATAGGGCCATCCGAAGTCATCACCCTTTTCTATTTTAATAAATTCTTCCGAGGGGAGCAACGCACTGTCCCATGCAGTATAACGATCCGACCATAAGCGGAATAGGTCGTCGCGACCGTGAACCACGGCATAGAGACTCTCATCTTTTGGATTCCAATCCAATCCAACCACACTTCGAATTCCTGTAGCAAAACGCTCCCCTTCTGCTTGTGTTTGATTGAGTTTTTCTGCATCAAAGACCCAGATACCCCCATGTTCTTTTAGTTGGGGACATGGATTCATTCCAGGTTGGAAAGGGGTTCTTTTTGGATTTTGGCAAGTATTTGAAGGCGCTCCAAAAGGGACATAAAGTTTTCCTTTATTATCAAAAGCAATAGGCTTTCCAATATGTTCATGCATCCCATGAGGGTGGTCATCTATAACTACTGTTTCTAGAGGCCCTTGAGGAACCAAATGAGCAGGATCTAATTTGTATCTGTAAACAGCAAGTTCACTACTAAAATACAAATAGCCTTTATAAATTCTTGCTGCTGTTGCATACCCAAAACCTTTTATTGTTTTATCATTTGCAAATTTGACAATACTGTCAGCTACTCCGTCTTGATTAAAATCTTGGATTGCAGCAAGTGAACCTTCTTCAGATGTTTTTTTAAATTTTGTATAGACATTACCAGATGAGGAAACTGTTATATGCCGTATGGTCTCGGATATTGAGCCTACAAAAACTTTTGATTCAAAACCCTTGGGCAGGAACAATGGTCCTTGATCAACTTCGTCTCTTTGACATTTAGAAAAGAGGAGAGCGCATCCAAAAAGAAGAAGGATTCTGAAGCGAAGAAAAAGGATGATTTTATTTAAAAAGTTCAATTATATCTTTTTTACAATTTAAAAATTAATCAAATACTAAAGTTCCAAAAAACTCAGGACGATGAAAATCGGGTTTGGGACTTTTAACGCTATTCCAACTAATATAATGAGGTTGTTTAGTTGCATCAGCACATTTGTAAAAATTTGCTTTTGAAACCAGTTTTTCAAAACGTAAATCTGGGTGATGAATAAAAAGCTGAGCTGGGATAGCAACAACCATTTCCCATTGAAAATCTCCCGATTTTTCTTCAAAGGGTTCATTACCTAAACTAGATGAAATAAACAACTTTTCCAAGATTAGTTGGGAAGGGATAAAACTTCTTTGTTGTCGATTTGGACCATAAGCTAAGTGGGTAGTTCCAATACAATTGAATTCAAAATTGTAATAAGCTCCACTTTGATCCGGATCTATAAAAAATTCTACACAGCTGTCGCGATGTGTTGGGGTATTGGGACTGCTGTGTTTTGCCAAGATATGTTTTTCAGAAACATAAAATTTTAAATAGAGAATTTGTTTTGCATATCCCACCCTGAAAGAGACTTTAGGTTTATAGTCGTATTCTTTCCAATTTATTTGATCTATAAATACAGGAGCTGTTTTAGATTCTAAAGCATTGGAGATAGATGAAAAGCTCATTTTTTCAGGGGTAATTATTTTAGAAACAGAAAGTTCAGCTGAATTTTTCAAACTACAAGCAGTTAAAAGAAGAAAAAGTATGGTAAAGCGCAGATTATTCACTATAGAAAGTTACAAAAATTATAAGTAAATTGATTTACAAATATTTTAGAAATGAAAAATTTATATATTTTATTCCTCGGGAGTTTATTGTTTTGGACCTGTCGTAAATCTCCTGAACCCCAGCTTTATATGGCTTCAGACTATGTTTATGTAGGGACTTTTACCAAAGGACTAGAGGGACCTGCAGTAGATCGAGAAGGGAATTTATATTTTGTCAATCCAGATCATAATGGAAGCATTGGGAAAGTAGATAAGAATGGAAAATTCTCAATTTTTGTTGACCAATTACCCGAGGGGAGTACGGCAAACGGAATAAGGATTAATGAAAAGGGGAATCTACTCCTAGCTGATTATACCGGGCATAATGTTTTAGAATTGAACCCAATAACAAAAAAAGTTACTGTTTTCGCGCATCAAGTCCGGGCGAATCAACCAAATGATTTAACCATTGGAAAGGGAGATTTATTATTTGCCTCTGATCCAAATTGGGCTGAAAGTACTGGAAATATTTGGAGAGTTGAGGCGGAACGCTTTGTCCTTTTGGAAGATCAAATGGGAACAACTAACGGCATAGAAATTAGTCCAGATGAAAAGACATTATATGTGAATGAAAGTGTCCAACGGAAGGTGTGGGCTTTCGATATTACTCCTTCAAAAGAATTAACGAACAAACGATTATTGATTTCTTTCGATGATTTCGGAATGGATGGAATGCGTTGTGATAGTAAAGGAAATTTATATATAACCCGTTACGGTAAAGGGACAGTTGTAAAGGTAACTCCAAGTGGTGAAATCATTCAAGAGATTCGACTTAAAGGTAAAAAGGCTTCTAATATTGCTTTTGGAGGGAAAAATGGAACTACCGCTTATATTACTTTACAAGATCGAACTTATATAGAAACTTTTGAGGTTTCAGATCCTGGACAAAGTTTTGTGCGCTTCAATTTAAAGAAATGAAGGTTTTAACAGACTTAAATATAAAAGTCTTTCAAGCTAAGTTTTATGTTATTGATAAAACCGGACGTAATCTATTTCCATTACATCTTGACTAAAGTCACTGGAAATAGTTCCCCCTAGCGATCCTCCCATTGCTAGATTCAATAATAGATAATGAGGATTATCAAAGGGTACATCGGCACTATTATTAAGCTGAGAAAGCAACTTGCCATCCACATAAATTTTCATCGAGGCATCTGTCCAAACTAAGGAATAGACATGAAAATTTTCAGTCACATCAGAAATTCCTAAAGAGGATATGGTTTTTGTTAAACCATAAGAACCGTAATCTCCAGAACTTGTATCAGCCCAGTGAAATGTTCCGTAAAGTTTATTTTTTTCTGAGCCATTTTGTTCTAGGATATCGATCTCTCCACAGCTTGGCCATCCTACATTTCCGTCACTTGTCCCATGAAAATTCCCTCGCTCTCCTATATTGGTCCCAAGGGTCCAAATCGCAGGCCAGGTACCTCCCGAAGCAGGCATTTTTGCGCGAACATCAATTCTGCCATATTGAATATCAAATTTTGAATTTAAGCGTGCCGAAGTATAGGCTTTCTGACTCCCTTCATAGTTATAACTTTCTCTTTTGGCAATAATTTTTAATGTTCCCTCGCTGACAAATGAATTGTCTGTGCGAGCAGTATAATGTTGTTTTTCATTATTTGCCCAACCTCCACCAAAAAGTGGAATGTATTGATGATGCCATTTGGTATCTGAAGGGCTTCCTTCATAATTAAATTCATCATTCCAAACCAATTCATAACCCGTATGTACTGTGGTTTCTTCACTAGTATCGATCAAACTTGGGTCAAAATTGGGCCTAGAATCTCCACTTGCAGAGGTGATCTCTATATCTAGGGTTTGATAGCTGTAAGAAGTATATTCCGCATCGAAAAACGCCCATATACCTACGGTATAAGACCCTTTATTTCCATAGGTGTAGTCAATTACACCGGAGGCATTTTCAAAGACAGCGTTGGAACCAAACGAAAATCGATAAATTACTGCTTGATCCGCGTTGGCTTCAATGTTTACAAGACCATCATCCCCTAAACTGAAATCAACAACAAGCTCGCCATTACTCTCCCCACTGCAATAGATTACAATAAAGAAAAGAAGTAACGCAAAGAAGGATTTAAAAATTTTTATCACGTTTCCGAAATTAAAAAAACTATCCCACCTAAGTGGGATAGTTTAAATATAATTAGAATGCTAATTATTTGAATTATTCTGATTGAGCCGCGTGATAAGAAGTAATAACAATATTACTAATATTCACATTAGCATCTTGGGTTACAAGGTACAAAAGATGAGAAGCATAAGTATTTGCTGCATCTTGTGCATCAATATTTACCGAATATTCAGCAGCATCTGTTCCTGTAATCGTAACATCTGCTGTAGCAAAGTTTGGTTCTGTATCTGCTGCGCCATTTCCTTCTGCATCAAAACCTAAACGTTCAAATTTAAAATTAACACCAACATCAGTTCCTTCTGTAGAAGCGGTGAAGGTGATTTTTCCTCCGAAAGGGAAAGAAAGTACCGAGGGAGACTCGTCAGCAAAACCAGCCCAACCTTCTGCCGAAGAAGGGAAGTTAAATACTCCTGCTGCTACAGTGGCACCACCAAAGGCTCCAGTATACGTATTAGAGTATTTATTTCCTGAAGTTGCATCCCCTCCAAAGAAGAATAAATTGTCAAAATAGACCGTACCGTTTCCTTCGACCTTCATTTGGAATACTTGAGATAAATCAACAACTTCACTAAAACTACTTAAGTCAACAATGACTCTATTCCACTGGCCTAAATTTGTAAGGTCTAAGTCTATAGAAGTTTCTTCTGCAGCATCATCTGCATCATCTCCGTCAGGACTAATTAAGAAGAATTTTAAGACTGTAGCATCTCCAGTAAAATAGTCTAGGTGCAATTTAGTTTTTGCAGATAGATCTAAAGGAGTTTCTATAGTTGTTCCTTGATAGTTGAGGTTCTCATATTTAAGTACAGTGTTTTCCGCTATAGTTTCTTCAGTTACTATAGTACTTTGCCCCCAATTCGGATTCAAGTTTAGACCTTCAACAGCTGTGTACGCATCACTGAAAATCGAAATTACTTCATCCACACTGTAAAGCGGTGCATCAGGTGCGTCAGTAGGACCAGCAGCAACAATAACTTCAACAGGAGTTGCAAAGTCAAAATTGTCAACGTAATAGCTTACTTCAGCCTCGTTTGTTAAACCATAACCCAAGATCATTGTAATGGTATTATAGTTACCGTCTCTACCTTCTAATTCAGGAATATTAAAGACGAGTGTTTCCCATCCTGTTCCAGTAGTCACTGCAAATAAATCTCCAGTTGATTTCTTACCTTCAGTACCATTAGCTAATTCATCTTCCAGTTTTAAAAGGACATTGTGTCCAGGAGCAGGAGAATAAAATTGTACAGAGATCGCTTCTTTTCCAGCTGGGAAATTGATTTTTTCTTCCAGCATAAAGTAAAAGCCTGCCCAAGATTGTACACCTACAGGTTCAGTAACTTTAATAACTCGACCGGAGTTATTGACACTGTTATTACCTGGGTTTTCAGAATAAGCTACTGTGAGATTGGTCTCATCAACACCCCCAAAGCGACTCCAGTTTCCTGTACTTCTGTCGTCTGGTTGTCTGTCTTCATCGTTAAAACTAGGACCATCTTCTTCGAAAGTTATGGTCCCGTCATTTAAGTTAGGATTAATCCCTTCCACAAACTCTGGAGTAGTAACTTCAGCTTCTGGTTCAGGAGTCTCAATTGTAATGGTTGGTGCCTCTTCCGTTTCGTCTTTACTACAAGAGATAACTGTAAAAAGCGAAAGCACAAAAAGCAAAAGGAATTTAGTTTTCATTGTTTTTAGTTTTAGTTTAATTAATATTAATTGTATCCGTCATTTTGAGGGTAGCTAGCACCCAACAAATCCAATACTCCCTGAGGAATTGGAAGATTTACCATATGGGGTTGATAAACTTCTAACGGGTTTACATGGTTTCTAGCATAGTATTCGTTAAGTAAGTCAGAATTCATATGATCCATTAAATAATCATATAAAAGTCCTCTTCTTTTAAGACTATACCATCGTTGTCCTTCAAAGGCAAGTTCTCGGGCGCGTTCTTCAAAAATTGTTTCGAGGGAAATAGAAGCTGCAGGGCTTATTCCAGCTCTTTGTCGAACTGCATTTAAATACTGAAGAGCAGCTGCTGTATTCCCCAATTCTAAATGCGCTTCAGCACCTATAAGATAGGTCTCTGCCAAACGATAAATCATCACGTTTTTAAAGTGCATACGATCAGTGGGATCAACCATATCGTCTAAAAACTTTATTACTCCAGGACTTTGTCGTTTGAAGTAAAAGAAAAAATCATCGTCTTGAGCGGAATTTTTATAAAGATTTAATGGATCTCCAATTTTTTTCCCTGCAGGCAGTGTTTTTTCATCGTTGTACAAATATTCAAAAATGTAATAATTTCCGATGCGTTGGTCGTTGGGATTGTCATTGAGCAAGTTTACGGCATAAGGATTGAGCGTAATAAATCCAAAGCCATCACCACCATTTTCTAAAGACTGGGTCATGCCAGGAACGGCAGAATAGTGAGCTACAGTTTGCCAATTCATCTGATGCCATGCGCCACCTCCTACAGCATTTTTCTTAAAGTTAATAGCAAAAAGTGTTTCAGAATGTTCTAATTGTCCACCAAAAACTTGGCTAACATCCACTAAAGCATGTGGACTATTTTGAATTAGATTATCGACAATTTCTGCAGCCTTTGAAAAGTTGTTATCCCACATTGCTACTTTCGCGCGAACATGGTCAACAGCTGCTTTAGTCCATCTTCCAAATTGATCATTAGTATAAGAGAGTTGATCGCTCGCAAATTGTAAGTCTTCTTTTATGAAGGCTAAAATCTCTTCTTTAGAGGATTTGTCTTGAGGTCTGTCAAAAGCTGTTTCTGGATTTGTGGGTTCGGTTTTAAGATAGATGTTTTTAAACAATCGATAGAGGGTAAAATAAGCGTGAGCTCTAAACGTTCTTGCTTCTGCTATATTTTTTAATAGTTCAGGGTCATTATTTCCGTTTTCGATCAGACTTGATCCCCCTAGAATAATGTTGTTCGTAATATCAATTATTCTGTAATTATGCGCCCAAAAAAAGCCAAATGCAGCCTCGGTTCCATAATCACCATCAATACCACAACCCCAAAAACAATTGCTGAATAAGGAAATCTCTCCATCAACCCCAGCAGAAATATCACTTTTAGCTTGAAGAATTAATGGGATAGCACCGTTAAACCAATCCCTTTGGTAAGGCTCTCGGTTTAAAGCATAAAGACCTACGACAGCATTAGCGATGCCTTCGGAACTCGAGTAGAGAAAATCTACAGAGTTATTAGATAAAAGTTCATCTTTTAAAAAATCATCTTGATAACAGGAAGTTGAAAACCCCAACGCGATGATCAAAAATAAATACTTAATTTTTTTCATTTATAAGGTTTTAAAACGTTAGTTTGATTCCTAAAGTCATATTTAATGTTTCAGGGAAAACCCCTGCTCTTAAATCTTGTTCTGGAGAATAGGACAAGAAGTCAGTAAATGTTAAAAGATTCGTCCCTGTAAAATACAGTCTTCCAGACTTGGTCTTGAAGAGTTGGTTTAGCGTATCTCCAAAATTATATCCTACAGTCAATGTTCTTAGACGTTGATATGAGGCGTCTTGAGCTGCAAAAGAGTTGAGGTATTTTAACCAAGCAGCGCTTGCATTGGCTGCAGGCCAAATTGTTGAAGGATTCTCTGCGGTATAATAAGGAACCACGGGACCGTTTGTAGAAGCTTTCCAATACTCTCCATTTGAAAGAACAGAGTTGACTCGAGTGACTCCTTGAACAAAATACCAATCCATAAATAGGTCAAAATTCTTTATTCGTAAACTAGCATTTATGGAGCCGTACCAATCGGGATCGGCATTAATGAATATGTTGTCATTGATGTCAATTACTCCATCTTGATTTTGGTCTATTACTCGTATGTGTCCAGGTTTTGCTCCTACTCTAGGAGTGATAGGACTCCCTTCTAAAAAGTCCGCCTCTTGATAAATCCCTGCGTATTCAGCCATCCACATGCTGTTAATGGATTGTCCAATGGAAAGTCTTCTTCCCGATGTATCGGTTATGTCAATAAAGTAAGGAGCTCCAGTTTCTGGATCAATTTGTGTTTCTCCTGTAAGGGCAATTACTTCATTTTGATTTGTTGACCAGACAACACCTAAATCTAAATTTACATCTTTATTGCGAATGACGCTATTGTTTAAGGTTAACTCAAAACCCGTATTTTGAAGTTCCCCTACATTAAATCGTGTAATCGTATAACCTGAGGAAGAGGCGAGTTGACGATCCAATAACAGATCGGTTGTATTGGATTTGTAATATTCTATAGTACCGCGTACTCTATTGGAAAATAAACCAAAATCCACACCTCCGTTTAAAGTTGTCGTAGTTTCCCATTGTAAGTTTGGATTTCTCAGTCGCGAAGAAGCTGTAGAACCACTAACGGTAGTGTCACCAAAAGTGTATGGGTTATAATTTGCAACTCCTAGAGATTCTAATGGATTGATACCTTGATTCCCTGTTGACCCATAGCTAAGACGAATTTTCAATTGGTCCACACTATCGAGATTTAGATCTTGATCTAATTTATAGGCTGCTGAGAGCGCGGGAAATAACCCCCATTTATTGTTATCCGAAAAGACGGATGCTCCATCAGCGCGGGTGGTCATTTCAAGAAGGTATTTGTCTTGGAATGAATAACGAATTCTTCCCATAAAAGAAAGAACTCTTCTTCTCCAAACATCTCGAGAATTGTTTAATAAGTTAGAAGCAAGGCCATTATATCCAAGTGCATCGTTAACAAAGTCAGACTTGTCAAGTTGGTTGTATTTAAAATTTTGCTCGTCATAAGAATGAACTCCAGTAAAATCTAAATTGTGAGTTTCGTTATTTAGGATTTCGTAATTGAGAATGTGCTCAACAAGCAATTGTTTGTATTGCGTATCAATTAGAACACCGACACCGTTATTTCCTTCATCCCCCGCAGAGTGGAGTGAAGACCTGTAAGTACCTTGATCCGTATTTCGATTTCTGAAAAAAGTTTTTAAAGAATAGGTAAGCTGAGGAAGGATATCGTAATTAAACCGTAAGCTGATATCAGTCAAATTAGTCTCTGTTTCGTCTACAGATTCTCTCTGATCCCAAAGAGGATTTATGGCAGAAGCATTTTCTTGGCCAAAATAATATTTGACCAAATCGCCGTTGTCATCAAACGGTTTTGCTATTGGACTGAGATTGGCTAAAAAGAGGCCTCCAGTTTCTCTACTTTGTTCCGCATTTTGGATATTGATGATTCCCTCCATATTAAGTTTATCCGTAAGCTGATGGCTGTAGTTTAATTTGAATTGAAGTCGGTCAAAGCCCGAGTTGGGGATGATTCCGTCTTGGGTAAAATAATTTAAACTCGAATAAATAGTAGATTTTTCAGTTCCTGAAGAATAGCTTAGCGAGTGGCTCGTGAGCAATGCATCATTAAGTGCAAGGTCTTCCCAATTGACAATATTATCGTTATATATTAAGTCCAATTCAAATTCGTTCCAAACAAATCGAAGAGGAGGATTTTCTAGACCTAAGCGTGCTTTCCAAGCATCCGTTCTAAACTCATAGAAACCCTGTCCATCGTAGATATCAAAATTTCTAGTGAGCGTTTGAGAAGTTACAAAGCCAGAATAGTTGAATGAGCTATAGCCTTCCTGTGCTCTTTTGGTGGTAATTAAAATCACCCCGTTGGAAGCTCGTGCTCCATAGATAGAAGTGGAGGCAGCATCTTTTAAAATTTCAATACTTTGGATGTCTTCAGGAGCGATATCATTTAAGTTATCAAAAGGAAGTCCGTCAACAATGATCAAGGGATTGTTTCCTCCAGCAACAGATACATTACCGCGAATTACAATATTAGAATTTCCCCCCGGGCGAGCATCTCCTAGGTTAACTTGAACTCCTGCAGCTCTTCCTCTAAGAAGTTCCGAAACATTGGTCGTTGGATTTTGGGTTGCTTTGTCTACATTTACTGTTGCTACAGATCCTACAATATTGCTTCGTTTTTGAGATCCATAACCCACCACTACAATTTCATCCAACTCATTATTTCCCAAAAGACTAATATCTAATGTCTCGTCTTGACCAACAATGACAACCTGAGTTTGGTATCCCAAAGAACTAAAGGATAAGGAAGCTCCTGAAGGAGCACTTATTGTGTAGTTACCGTCAAAATCCGAGATGGTTCCTTGTGTGGTTCCTACAACAACAACGGTTGCTCCAGGAAGAGGTTCTTTTGTTCCGTAGTCCCTAATAATGCCAGTTACAGAAAGGTTCTGGGCAAGAAGAAATAGCGGAAAAAAAAGAGTAATAATATTAAAGTATATAGTTTTCTTCATTGATCTTTCAACATAGGTTTGCAATTATACGGTATTTTTTTTTTATCTCACCAAAAAAAGATTTTCGTAAAAAGATTATTAAAAATATTTAAACAAAAAGAGAATCTAAATAATCAGAATACTCATCAATGCAAACTATGAAGTACCATTAAAGTTTGCCGTCACCTATGGCATAAGCTTGTAAGAGAGTCCTTTTTTTCTCAAGCGAAGTACTTTTGTTATTCCTTATTTTTTATAATAAGTATTACTGAAACTATAATTGATCCCAATGTTCCAATCAAATGTTTTGGCATTTATATTAGAATCTATGGCTTTATTCATTGACGAGGAAATAGATATAGGAAATTTAACATGACCTAAGGATAAGGTTTGCGCAACATAAAATCCATAAGAGGAATCGATCTTTAAAAAATAAAGTTCAGGATTAAATCTCAAACGGATAGATTTACCGAGTTTGATCTTATTTATTGAAGCTCCAAAAGAAAGAAAATTCCCACGATCTGTTTGATCATAGGCTTCCATTCCCCTGCCATTTAAGTAGGATAATCTGAGATTTACTTTATCACTTAAAACATAGTTCATTTTAAGGGTCCAAATGAAAAATCGTTGGGGAGTCAAAACTTGAACTGCTCGATCGTTTCGGGTATAGTCTAGATTGGCAAAAGCATATGCGGGGAAGTAGCTACCCAACTGTAGCTGAAATTTTTCTTTTTGAATGAGTTGATAATGCCATATAAACAAAAAGGACCAAGGGCGCATTCCATCAAGATCAAAACGAAATTGTGGATCAAAACTTAGGCGTTTTCCTCTTATGGAAAGATTAACTGTAGATGCTGGTTTTCCTAATGAAAATAAAGGAATAAATGAAAAACCATTATTAGTAAGATTTATATTCCCTGAAAATTGGAGTTTTTTTTTGGGTTGAATGTTTTCTTGACTATACAAGGAAACCCCCGAAAGGAAAATAAAACAAAATATAATAGTTGCATTTCTCAAGGTGTGTAAAGAAACTAATTTTATTCATTCTTTAAGACTAAAAGCACGAAAGATTTAATTTTTATAAATTTTGTATTTGAAGGACTAACGATTTAAAGTCAATAATTATCTATATATTGAGTTATCTAAAAAGCATTTTATGGAATGGTATATGAAAAATAGATGGTGGATTTGGACCATCACGGGCATTTATCTTGCCTACAGAATTGCTACGGGTTTTTATTACAGTTAAAAAAAAACGTTTGAACAAATGCAGGTTCAAACGCTTCTAGTTTTCACAGACTCTTAATTAGTTTTCCTCTGGAATTCCCTTGGCAGCAGCTTTTGGAGACCAATGGGAATGTAAAATTTTCCATCCCATATTCGTTGCAACCCAAAACTGAGAAGCGCGTGTAGAATAGGGAACTTCTTCTCCACTTTCATCAAAACGTACAACTCCCTCAGTTTCAAAAGCGATGGCGATGCTTTTGGTATCAGGAGCAATAAAAACTTGATGATTTGACATATCAAACTTAGCAAAGGACCACCCTAATCCCGAGTTCGTTATTTGCTCCTCCGTTTGAACAACCAGAGGTGTACCGTTTGAATTAAAGATGGTAGATGGCATGTTTTTAGACATATAGGCCTTTGCTTTTTGGTAATCGTTATTGACGTATGCCGTTTGGAATGCTATTGAAGCTTGT
>Ga0315330_10001225_pt1 | contig 17140 bp, 19 predicted proteins | sample M140m34915metaG_FD_203453 | JGI IMG/M metagenome (GOLD analysis project Ga0315330, IMG submission 203453) | Ammonia-oxidizing marine archaeal communities from Monterey Bay, California, United States - M1 40m 34915 | ecosystem: Environmental > Aquatic > Marine > Intertidal zone | place: USA...
TTCGGCGGCCTTGCTAATATCTTAAAAGTAGTCATCTCGTTAATAAGCCTTTACATGGTCGGCGCGTTGGGGGTGATGGCCGGTAGCCTCCTTCACAGTATAAAGTTGTTTATCGTTTTTAACGGGGGTATAGCAAAGTCTATTTTGTTGTTGAAGACAATGGGAATAACAGCCTTGAAATCTTGGATGAAAACTCTTGGCCCTATGATTATCGTAGCTGCTAAGTTTATTCTGATAGGTGCAGCAATCGCGGGCGTAATCTTATTGTTCCAAGACCTTTACACTTGGATTACTAAGCCTCTCGCTAATTCTTTTTTCAAAGATATGTTTGGTGATTTTGATGAGTTTAAGCAAAAGGCAAAAGATGTAGCCAGTGAGATTTGGATTTTCCCTGAGTTATTTGATGAAATAGGAAAAACTTGGGATAACACCATAGGCGAGTTAAAAATTGGTGAAATGTTTTCTGACGCTTGGGATTCTGCAAAAGATAGCTTTTCAGACATAGCCCAAATGATTAAAAAAATGTTTTCAGGTGCGATTGATTATATATTCGGCGGCAAACTTTACGATGTCCTAAAAGAAACCATAAAAAGCATAAAAAGTTATCTTGTTGATTCCTTCCTACAGGGTTTAATGTCTGTTGTTAATTTTGTGAAAAACGGAATTACTGGAATAACAGAAATCGTTAAAGACCCTGTTGGAACACTAAAAAAAGTCGGCTCTAATATAAAAGAAAAAGGTGGCAACCTCATATCCAGGGGGATTGATTTTGCAAAAGGTTTATTTAGTAGTGGGGATAAACCGCAAGATAAAATAAAAGGTGATATTAGTAACAGCGTAAAAAACAACAACAACAGCAATGCCGTGAAAAATGACATAAAGCTAAACATAAACGCTAAAACCAACGCTAGTGCAAAAGATATAGCTAATGAAACAATGACGGCTTTAAAGTCAGCCCTAGTAAAACAAAATTTTGAAACAAGTGTAGCAACCCAAACGGCTGAGGTATATTAATGGCTGAAATAAATATATTAGCCCGCAAGGAAAGTAAGCTAATACTGACAAAAATAAAAACAAAAGAATTAACTAAGTTCGATGTAGCTTTAACTGAAGAACACGTAAGACAATCAGAACTAACGGACTTACCAGTAAGTAATGGGTATACTGTTTCTGATCATTTAATTTTCAAGCCAGAAATCTATTCAGTAGAAGGACTTATTTCTGAAACCCCTTTAAAATTATTAGGCGGTGTTTTCGGTGATGATAAAGTTGACTTAACTAATGCTTGGAAAAATGTAGAAAACTTATGGCGTGAAGGTGCAGAGCTTACTATATCAACAGGATTAAAAGTTTATGATCGTATGATATGTGTGGGGTTAACTGTTCCTCGGGATGGAACAACAGGGCATAGCATAAGAATAAAAGCAAACTTCAAAGAGCTAAGGACAGCACAAACAGAAATTGTAAATTTAGATTCCAACTTGAAAAAAGGCGACCAAGACCTCGCATCAACAGCTTCAGCAAAAAAAGATAAGGGTAAAGTAACCCCAGAAGAAACACCACAATCTGAAGACGCTAATAGTTGGGCGAAATCTACAGCTGACTTTATTGGTAATATATTTAAAGGGAGTTAATAATGGCACTTATAAAAGCAGATATTGCTACTGTAGTAAAAACTAATTTCGATGCCCAGTTTGGCCCCTCACACCCAGACTTTACAGCTGAAAGGCAAAAGTTCGCCGATGCTATAGCAGACATTTTAATTGATGTTCTGCTAACTAAATTAGATATAACAGGCCAGACAAATGTCTTAAGTGGTTCGTCTGCGGGTTCTTACCCTACAACAATAACGAAAGTTTAATATGTTAGAAATACCATTACCAACTGACACATATAATTTTAGAATAAATATCACTTTAGATGGTGATATATATTTCATGGAATTTAACTGGAACGGCAGGCTAAACTTTTGGACTTATGACCTAATACTTTCAGACAACACCCCTTTGGTGCAAGGGATTAGGTTAGCTGTCAGTTACCCATTATCTAAAAAATATGTATACACAAAAGGGCTTTCGCAAAATCTATTCCTTTACGATACTACCGAAAAAAACGAAGAGCCCACTTTTCAAGGGTTAGGAAGACGTTGGAGGTTAATGTATGGCGACCCTGTATAAAAGAAATATAAACCTAACAGTCCAAGATTTAGAGACCAGAGATCAATATAAATTTGACGGCTTGAGAATAGCTTTTGACTTTGTAAAATCATATGAAGGTATTCCTAACAGTGGAACGATAACCATATACAACGTATCAAAAGACGCCCGCGCTCCCTTAGATAAAGTTGGTAATGTTTTAGTTTTGAGGGGTGGCTACGGTAACGAAAACAAGCAACTATTAACCGGTAGCATTTTGAAAAGTGAAACAACCGATGAAGGCGTTGATATAGTCACTTCTTTAGAAATAGGTGATGGAGCTATTGCCCTCGCGAGCGCGCACGTGAGCCAAGTTTTCCCGAAAGGTAATACAGAACTAAATATATTAGAAGCAGCAGTCGCAAGCCTAAAAGATGAAGGTATTAGTTTGGCAAGTAATTTTGATACAACGCCGTTTGAAACTAAACTACCAAGGGCCGTAAGTGTTTCTGAAGACGCTAAATCTGTATTAACTGAGTACACTCAAAAAAGGGGTTATACTTGGTCGGTGCAAGATTCGCAGCTACAGATTTTAAAACTGGATAAAGGAACAACCGAACCAGCAATAAAGCTAGGGCCCCAAACAGGACTAATCGGAACCCCTGTTACTTCTTTTAGTAATATATCTTTTAAGACCTTATTAATTTCAGAGTTAGCTGTCGGTCGAAAAGTTGTAATTGACCTACCGACCGTTACAGGAAATTTTGTAGTTTTAAAATTAAACGGAAGGGGTGATAATTACGGTGGCGAATTTGGTTTCACCTGTGAGGGTTTAGTTTTATGACATTAGATTTAGAGAATAGGTTCCCCAGCCAAGCAGACGTTATTATTAAAGCTGTAGACAGTCAGCTAAAAAAAATGAATATCTGCATGCCTGCGGTAATTCAAAAGTTTGATTTTGAACGGAAACTTGTAGAAGTTCAGCCTTCGCTTAAAATACTTTTAAAAGACAAAGGGCCAATTAACAGGCCTCTTATTCAGGATGTGCCTGTTGTTTTTCCTAGGTCAGAAAATGCGGGTATTTATTTCCCTTTAAAAAAAGGTGACTCCTGCCTATTAGTTTGCAGCCAGCGCAGCATTGATAATTGGATTACTAACGGTGGGGTTGTTGACCCTAATAACCCTAGAAAATTCAGCCTTAGTGACGCGGTGGCATTGGTAGGCCTTTACCCAACATCAAAACAATTACCCATAAGCGAAAGTGAAAAAGATAATCTAGTCCTAGTAAATGAAAAAGGTAGTTTATCAATAAAGCCAGAAGGTTCTATATCTTTGAGCGGATCAAATTCTCAAGGTGACGAGCCTTTTGTGCTAGGTAATGTGTTAGCTACCTTCTTGACTGATATAATAGAAATATTGAAAACTACCCCGACAAGTATTAGTTCAGCTCCAGGTTCTCCGGCTGGTATAAACCCTGCTTTGATAACTTCGCTGACGCAAAAGGCAACTGAGTTTATTGATAACTCAGAAACTAATATATTGTCTCAAAAAATATTTGGAGAACGTTAATGGAAAAAGATATTCTCAATAAAATATTAGACCAAACTATCGAGCTGCATAAAAAAATGGCCAAGTTTGATAGCACATTAAATTATTTTGGAATACAATTAAACGACAAAACATCTCAGTTCCGCAGGTTAGAACAAAGGATGGATTCGCTTGAAAATTTTAAGCTAACTGTAGAAACAAAGGAATCAGTTCGGCCCGAAAGTTTTTGGGCGCAATCTGTTAAAATATCAAAAGGGGTTACTATTGTCGGCGGCCTCGTTTACATTTTTTACGATATTTTAAAAACGATAGGATTATAAATGTCTGACATAGCACTAGACCCAAACACAGGTGATTTACTTCTGCTTGATAACGGTTTAACTCTAACAGAAGGTTTAGAAAGCCGCCGCCAACATTTGGAAATAAGGCTCAAAACATTTTTAGAAGAGTGGTTTCTTGATACAAGTGTGGGGGTGCCTTACCTTCAAAGACTTTTTACTCAAAAAAACCCTGATACTCTTTTAGTGCAAAGCGTTATCCGTGAGCAAGCTGAAAAAACTCCAGGTATTACATCAATTACTAAATTTGATTTTGAAATAAATAACGCCACCAGAAACTTGGTTGTTGAATTAGGTGCCAATTCTGTTGATGGTGAATTTGAAATAATATTCGAGCAAGGGGTATAGAATGACTTATGGCGTAGTGCTTAGTGGTTTCAATAAAAAAACTTTTGAAGTTATTAACGGCGAAATAGACCAAGTTTTAAAAACAGTATTAGGGCCAGCTATCAACACATTGCCTACTTCAGTTGTTGGCCAATTAAAGTTCATCTTTGGTGAGCGCGAAGCTATTATGTGGGATGAAATGGAAGCGGTTTATAACAGTCAATTTATTGACACCGCAACAGGTGTTTCACTTGATGAAGCCCTTGTTTTCGTAGGTATGGAAAGGAAAGCCGCAACTCAATCCGAAGTTGACCTCAGAATATTAGGAGACAAAAACACATTAGTACCGCTTGGGTTTCGCGCTGGTCAGCCTAATTCTGATGTAGCACAGTTTGCAACTCTCGCTGATACAACTATTGGGGATGGAATAAATGCAACCCAATCGATTAACTTTTCAGCCGAACCTGACTTTGGTGTTTACTCCCTAAGCCTTGGCAGTGACACGACAGGCCAAATACCTTACAACGCTGATGCTGCTACTCTTGAAACAGCTTTAAACAACCTAACAACCGTTTCTGATTTAGTTGTAACGGGTAATGTTTTAGATGGTTTCCTTATTGAGTTTGCAGGCGGCGATGGTGAAAAATCTCAGCCAATACTTCAGGTCACAATCAACACTTTAGAAGTTAATAATAACGCTATAGCAATAGATATAAATGAAGAGCAAGCGGGCTTTTTACCTTTTGGTGATGCTCCTAGTCGTTGCTTAAACTTCGGAGAGATACCAGCTGTAGCAGGTACATTGACCGAAATTCTAACCCCTGCTTTTGGAGTTACGGGAGTCACAAATATAGAAGACGCGACCGTTGGAACCGAGCGGGAAACAGACGCAGAACTAAGACTAAGGCGAGTTGATTTTATTCAGAAAACAGGTACCGCAACACCGGACAAAATCAGGGCCGCGGTTCTTACTGTAGATGGTGTGACGAAGGCTTTTGTTATTGAAAACGTGGAAGATTTTGTGGACGTTGAAGGCCGCCCTATAAAGTGTTTTGAAACTTACGTAGTAGGCGGAAACGATAACGCTATTGCTCAAATGATATGGGATACTAAACCGGCAGGAATAGAAGCCTATGGAAATATAACAGAAAGCGTTTCAGATATTGAAGGAACGCCTCACGACATAAGTTTTTCTAGGCCAACAGGAAAAGACGTTCACCTAATAATTGAAATTCAAAAAAATGGCGATACAAGCATTGGGCCCCTTTACCCTCAAGATGGTGATACAAAGGTAGTTGAAGACGTTATGGCTTTTGCAGAAAATTATTACGAGATAGGCCGTGATGTTATCAACAGCTTATGGTTTACACCAATAAACCAAACTCCAGGTATTATAGGGTTAACAGTAAAGCAAGCCTTTGCGCCTAACCCAACGCTTTCAGATAACCTATCTGTTCTTAGTTTTGAAGTTGCTGAATTTGATACTTCAAGAATTACAATAGTTGAGGTGTAGTTATGGAAATGGAAAAAATCGACACGCATGTTGCGGACGCGCGCGCGAGGCTGCTAAGTCAGTTTGCTGATAGTCCTAAGTTGCAAGGCTTGCTTCAATCGTTTACTGAGCAAATACAAGACATATCTAATGCTAATTACGACTTGTATACAAAGAGATGGTTAAGCTCAGCAACAGGCGTTACCCTTGATCGACTTGGTGCAATGGTAAATGTTGAGCGCGAAGGTTTGGACGATGACAATTATAGGGTTAAAATAATTGGTGAGATAAACAACCAGTTTTCGAGTGGATCAAATAACGATATTATAACAACAGCAAAGAATGTGACTGGTGCTTCTTTAGTTATCTTTATTGAGGAATTTCCTGCTACCTTTATACTAGATTGCAGGGGGGTGGATAACGCCAGTTTAGCGGACGTTCCGAGGCTTAAAAGAATTATAGAGAAGTCTAAACCCGCGGGTGTTAAGTTCGGCCTTTTTGTTACAAGTAGCCTTGATGCTTTTAGTTTCGCTGAAGACATTGACGGCCTTGGCTTTGGAATAGATAACGACCCCAGCGTTGGCGGTAATTTTGCGATTGAAATTTAGGAGAATATGAAATGGACAAACCAGTACGATTGCCGGAATGGGCTTCAGATATTGATGCCCTTATAAACGAACCGACACAAGCTAAAAAAGGAACGGGTTGGACTACCTCAACAGGTGACACAACAGGCGTTCCAGAAAAACCAAGTCTGCAGTCATTCAACTGGTACATGAATACAGTTTACGAGAACGTAAAATACTTGATGGAAAAAAGCACGTTTGATCTTGCTAACCCAATTAGTGTTGCCGGTGGTATTTTAACTCCGGTTGTTGGTGGGCATGTTGTAGTTGGCGAAGGTGGAACGGTTGACGATTTAGAGCTAATAGACAGAACACCGATAGTAGACGGCGATACCCTTATGCTTATGGGTGGCAGTACAATCAGCCCTGTAACGATAGTTCACGCCTCGGCAGCTGATACAGTAAACAGAATTTTCACAGTAACAAAAGAAAACTTTGTTTTAGACACACAAAATAAATTTATAGTTTTAAGGCGTAAAGGCGATGATTTTTATGAAGTCACAAGATCAAACCCTAGTGATTCAGATTTTAACCCTGACGATACGCTTGCTCATAATATTGGGTCTGCTGCTCGTACTTGGTTGGCCTCTCATATTCAAACGCTATACTCAACCAACTTGGACTCCCCAGACGTTGATGGAACTCTTAATATTGGAGCGACAAATGCAGAGCAAATAAATATCGGTCGCGTTGGTGCAACGGTTGCTCTTTTTGGTGAGCTGTTTGAAGTTGTTGGTATAGATACAATTTTCACTGATAAACTTCTTGTTCTTAACTCAGGTGGTTTGCCAGCAACAGGCGAAGGCACTGGTATAGCGGTAGAAGAAGGCGGAACTCAAACGGGCTATATTAAGCAAGCGCTTGACAGAAAATCATGGCTTATCAAACCTAGTGACGGCGCTGAATTTGAGTTAAATGATAAAAGTTTTGCAACCGTTGGTGATGTAAAGCATTCGATATTAACTGAATCACAATTCCAAACTATAAACGGTGACAAATGGGAAGTAGCAAAAGGGCAAGCGGTAAGCAGAGTAGATTACGCGGACTTATACGCACTTATTGGAGATACATACGGCGTTGGCGATGGAACGACTACCTTTAATCTGCCAGACCTTACCAGTAAATATTTACGTGCTGCGCTTGCAGATGAAACAGACTTAAACACAGAGCGAACACAAACCACTGCCTTGAACGGTATAACTATTTCAGACTTTACAGGCGATGTTGCCCTTAGTGGAAATACTAGTAACGGGGGTGCTCAAAATATTAACGCTTCAACTAATGGGGGCGGCTCTCAAAATATTAACGCAAGCACAAACATCAACGTAACCCACCCTTATGCAAATACTGGTAATATTAACGTCGGTAAATCTTACCCATCTAGCAATGCTAATTTTATTTTTAGGGCGCAGGCTAGTGCTTCTAATCAATTTGCAAGTACCAAAGCCGGTAATACAACAGGGGGAAGAACAAGTAACACCAATGATGGCGGTTACAACGCAAATGGGACTAATGACTGGTCAGGTGGAATTGGCGGCGGAAGGCCGGAAGGTTTTGTGATAACGAATTGGTCAACGAATGTTAATAACGTAGCCTCACATAACCACGGCATTACAGTTAATAACGTAGCGGCCCACACTCACCCGTTATCAGGTAACGTAACTATTACCCACGGACACACATTAACGGAAGACAGTGAAACGGCTCCCAATTCAGTAATTTTAAATGCTTTCATCAAAGTTAAATAAGGAGTTTATTATGTTTGCAGTTTTATTTTTCGGAATGGTCGTAACTATGTTTGAACTTTCTGAGCTTAAAAAAGATACAGTGCGTATTGAAGATAAAAAAGTCTACTGCTACAATGGCGAAGCGGTTAAGCCTAACAATTACGGTTTAGCCAAAACAGGTGAAAAATGTAAATAGACTTAAGGCTAGGAGAATATTATGCCAACAGTTTTCAAGCTACCAGCTAACACAGAAATCATTTCTAAACGTCGAAAGTTTAAAAAGCTCACGCGCGTAGCCCATGATATATGGGTGCAGGATTTAGAACTATCTGCAAAAGGTTTTGATGAGCTAATTAAAAAGTTTAACAAACACGACAAGCATCACGAAGGTGTGACAGGCGGCGGCCTTGATAAAAACATAAAAGACACATTGGATTTACCTTTAAATCAGCACCCTGAGTTTGTGGAAGAATGTTCTTGGTTCCAAGAAAAAGTTTGCGAAGGGTTTAGAGCTATGATTGCCTTACCTGAGTTTAAACACTTGAGGCGTAAAGGCCAAACAAAAGAAGATATGGTTTCAGAAATGGAACATAGTCTTTTTATAGAAAATGATGGCTATCAAATGCAGCGTTATAAGCCCAAAGGTAAATACATTCATCACTTTGAGCAAGGCTTTCAAACACTACGCAATAGCCGTAGAACCCTAGTATATACTTTCTACCTTAACGATAATTTTAAAGATGGTTGCACTCACTTCCCAAGACAAAATGTAGGTATACAACCGAAAAAAGGTAGGCTTGTTTTATTTGATTCTAGTTGGTCGAATGTTCACGCTGGAATGGAAGTAACAAAAGGCGAAAAGTATATCGTTACGGGCTGGTGTCTTGGTGCAATGAATATATCGCCAGAAGAAGGCTCTGCAATACATAGTCAATTCGAGCAACAGCAAAAAGCACAATTTTTAGAATGGCAAAGGCAACAAAATGGCAGTAAATAAAAAGAAAGCAGCTAAAAAGAAAGCAAGGAAAGGCCGCAAAAAGGTCAGGGCTAAAAAAGGCCGTAAAGTCTTGCGCGGTAAAAAGGTCAAAAACGCCAAAGGCAAATTCGAGTTTGAAATTGACGAGGTTACAGAAGTAAATGAAACCACAAAGAAGCTAAAACTCAAAAAATCCCGTAAGCGTTTTAAAAAAAACGGCAAGCATGACACTAGTGAAGAAGAGCTGTTTTTTCTCCCTGATGATATAGACGAAATATTGAAAAACAAAAAAATGTTTAACCCTAGTAAGGTTATTTTTAACGATAATGGGCTTCGTATATTAGAAGAAATGCGTGAAGAAGAAAGTGCTGATTAAAAAAGTTGCTTCTTAGGTTTTATTCCCTTAAAATTTGGTTAAGTCCAATAAACATAGGCGACAAAAATGGCTGAATATGGCGACAGTATTTATAACACGGATTATTTTGCAAAAGCTGACCCAGCAAAAGAGGCCCACCTAGTCGAACAACAATTCCTTTTGGATAAAATAGAGGCCTTAAAAGCCATTATCGTTAAAGCGACAGGCAGAAAAATATTTCACGACACAAAATGGCTGACGCTCGAAGCTAAATGCAAGTCCTTAAGGCAAAGTCTTACGCGCTCGCTAAGGGAAAATGAAAGTTTAGTTTCTGAAAATAAAAAGCTCAAGACTAAATTAAAGCGGGGTTAGCAATGCCTAAAATGACTCAAGCAGAATATGATGAATGGGTAAAACTTCTGAAAAAAGAAGAAGACGTTTTAAACAAGCGGTCACAGGAAATTAAAGAAGAAGTAAAAAAAGAGTTAGAAGACGGCAAGATTAAAATAGATTTTGATGAAATTAGGGAAAAGATAAAATGGTTTCGTGAAAATCCAGAAGAGGTTGTTTTTATGACTAGGTTTATCAGTACTTTAGTCGGGATAATAGAATATAGTATCCCGTTGGTTGCTACTTTTTTTCCAATTACTAGGTTAGGCTATATAGCTATAGGGGGTCTAAGGCTTCTGAAGTTATATTTAAATAGAAAATTATCAAGGAGAATTGAAATGGAATTAAAATTATTGAACAAAGACACGGCAGAAATCGCACTATTTGGTTGCGCTACTCTTAACGGAATCGGCCTTTCATTTGAAGACAATGAAATAGAATGGACTGATGCTATCCATTTTAAAGATGCTGTTGTAGCATTACCCGCTGCCGTTGGTGACGCTTCCAAAGCTGAATGGCCAGAGGGTGAAGCTTTAAAAGAACTAAATGCTTTTATTGCCGCAAAGTTAGACTTGCCACAAGATGGCATTGAAACCCTTGTCGAAGAAGGTTTACGTATTGGCTTTGCTGTGCTTGAAGCATGGAAAAAGTATAAGAAATAACATGTTTTTTATTTTGCGATATGCTGCGGCCCCCTCACAGTAGGGGGTTTTTTGATATAATGAATATAAACCTAATAAGGACAAAAACTATGTCAACAGAAACAGTAATAAAATACAACAACAAGGGTCAGAACAATGTCTACCCTTACGATAGCGCTGCCGATTTTTCTAGCGGTGCATTTAAATCTGCTATATATGAAAGGCCATCAGAAGAAACGATTGATATTTCACAGCTTGCTGACGGAGTCAATTTCTACATGCGAGGCGATGATCTTGTGCCCTTCAGTAACTACGGCCCTGATGTTCAAGCTGCTGCTAAATGGGAATCGTCTTTAAACTTTACATATAGCAAAATCACTAATCCAGTAATTTCATTCAATGGAAATTCGCCTGGAGGTAATGGGTTAAGTGGGCATAATGGCCCTATAATATTTAAACCCGAAATTTTTGGTTCTGGTAATCAGTTTAGGGTTGAGTTTAGTTTATTTAATAATGCTTCTTTAGCTACGGTTGAAGGAACTATAGGAGAAGTTAAAAGCGCCAATGAATATATTAAGGTTCTAACTAACGGTTATGGTGAAATAGTTTTAAGAGTAAAGCAAAGAGATGGAGCTATAAAGAATTATAATACTATAGATTTTCAACCGGCTATAGGAAGTAAAACAACTATTTCTTTTTCTTACATACGCGCGGGAAATAATGGTTTTTGTTATTTACATATTAACGGCGTAAAAATTTATCAGAGCGTCGGAATAATTTTTTCAGATAACACTTCTATAACAGACTTTAATTTAGGTACTTGGCCTTCTTCTTCATTTAGATATTCAAGATTAAGAATATATAATGTAGTAGGTTCTTTTTCTGATTATATCCCTGACCCCAACTTCCCAGAACAAGGTTACCCAGCTAGGAAATTAAGGGTATTAGATAAAGACTTTCCAAGGTCTGTTAAATTTTTGTCTGAGCTCAATATCTTACCGACTAACGGAATTAGGGTTCAGGTGCAAGGCCATAGGTATGCAAATGGAAGCGGATCTTGGGTACCTAGTTCCGCTGAAACCCATGGGCAAGCAACACCCATAGGAGTAGCGAAAAACCACATTGAAAAATTACAAATAGACTCCGAAAATGTTTATATAGATATTTACTGGCCTCAGACTTCTAATGAGTTTGTTTTGTCCAGTGTAAGTTATACAGCAATGTCTTCTTATTTTCACGAAGTCGTAAATTTGACTACGACTGGTAACGGCATAAGAGCAACAAAAATATTAGGGTTTAATTATAGGGCTTACCCTGAAGAAAATGCTTTCATTTATATGTGGGTAATTATCGACGGTGTTTGGTACTACTACAACTTGAACACTAGTGCTTGGGAACCGTCTAATAAAAGTTATGCTGAAGCTAACACGCCTAATGTTCAAAAACTTTACGCAAAAGATATTCCTTTTGACGGTGCGATTAAAAAAATTGATCACGCTACTAGTCTCTATATACCTATTGGTTTCGCTGAACAGAATCAATCCCTGCAATCACCAAGTGTTGAGTGGGTAAGTTATGAAGTAGAAGAGCATAGTGTGGAATTGCCGCCTCCGCATGAAACAACTTTGTGCGGGCTAATGCGTAACGTAGGAACAGACCCTTCAACTAATAAGTTAATAGTTAGGGTTGAGAATACTCATGTACACCCAGGCACAATAGTACACCCAAGAGAATACCATATAGAGCCTGATAATTCTGCTGGTGCTTTCAGTAAAGGGTTATATGAGACAGAAACAATAAACGAAGTTTATGGGTTCTACCAAGAGTATGAAAAAATAAGTTCAAGGACAGGTGAAGAAAAAACTTGTGAAGACTTGATAGGCTATAGTGTTTATCCAATTTCTGAGAAAATAAGACTATACGACCTGCCGTTAGGAGCGACGGAAGACGAAGCTAAAAAGCATTACGCTATATGGTTAGCAGCAGGAAAACCTTCACCAATACCTGATGGGCTATTTGATGAGTGTGACGATTCAATAGTTAGCGGTGATTGTTTAGTGGAATACGTTAAGCAACTAATACAGGAGAATCAAGGCGTGAGTGGATTATTTAGAGGTGATGTAGTTTCTGGGGTTCAGATGAGAGCGGTTCCAGCAGTAAGTGACAATGATTATGTGAATAATCGTGAAACCGGAACTGTTTGGAAGTATTCAAATGGGAATTGGGAAGATACTTTTTTCGAGTTTAGCACTGCAATTCAAGATGATATTAACGCAAAAGCGCCCAGCGACAGGACTTTTAGGGGTATTGTTTACAATTACACTGCATTAAAAGAATTAGAGATTCTTTCTGATACTGATTACGCTGTTAATAGTGAAACCGGAACTGTTTGGCAATATGACGCAAGAACCGACGATTGGATAGATACCGATAAACCTTTCAATGCAGCTGGTGCAGCTACCGTAAAAATAGATTTTGAAAATGTAACACAAGTGATGACTAATTACGCTACCTACGTAGATCGCCCTATTGTAGAAGCTTGGACGCTGATCGACAATAGTTATAGTATCGCGGAACCTTCAATTGCTTTCGATGAAGCTCAAAAGTTAATCACAGTAGATTTTGGAGGTAGTTTCGTTTCGGGATACTTAATACTTAAATAAAATTTTAGGGGATTAAAGTATGACAAATCGTAATGTATTTACAACAAAAGATTTTCACGGCAATGATATTGAAAATGTTTTATCAGTTCAAATAACTTCAGATGCAATTCAAGCCGATCAGGCTGTGAGAAAATCACAGTCTGAGGCTATTGCAGAAAATGAAGTTGACGGAAGAATTATAGCAAGTTCGTCGCAAGCGTCTTCTGACAAAGTTTATTCTTCGCAATATAGTCAAACGGCTTTAGATGCAAAGCAGCCAACAATGTCAGTTCATCCCGATTCAACTCAATACATTTCTATAGAAAATGGCTACCAAATAAAAGTGAAAGATTTACTTGTTTTAGACTATTTTGTAGAAAACACAGCCGCTACTTTAAGTGCCTTCATAGCTTCCGTCACTTATAACAACGATGGAACAATCACCACTTCTACAAATGAAGTTTTAGACAATGGAACTATTATTGTTTTAGATAAAGCTACTGTTCCTCAAGAAAAATCATTTCTTTACGGCGGCACAAATCACGGTAACTCAGATGATTACGCAGCTATCGGAACTGAATTAAACGCTTCAGTTATTAGGTCTTATTTTTCTGCACACGGAACAGGTATTAGTTATGATGCTGTGACGGGTATTTATTCTTTAAATTTAGGTAACGCAAATGGTGAGCTTGGAGCGCACAGTGTACCTTTAGATCCTGCACTTTTTTCTATTATTACCGGCGCAACTGTTAAAGAAGCATTGTTGCAATTAGAAGCCGAGATACAGCAGGTAGATACTAACGGCGCGAACGGAACAACAACTGTAAACACAAGAATAGATAATCTTGTTGGTGTAAATGGTTCAAACCTAGGAACATTTAGCGGAAATTTATTTGCTGACAATTTAAGTGTCAAAGTTATTTTGCAAGCTTCAGAAACTGCACACGAAGCTGCGACTGTAGACCGTGCAGCTGTAAGGTCTGAGTTTGCGGCCGCTGATTCTACATTACAATCCAACATAACTTCAGAAGAAACAGCGAGAATTGCGGCTGATAACGCTCTAACTCAATCTTTGTCAGCAGAAACATTAGCGCGAACTTCAGCAGATACAGTTTTAACAAATTCGGTTAGTGCAGAAGAAACAGCCCGTATTGCTGGCGACTCCGCATTATCTGGAAGGCTAGATATTGTTGAAGGTTCTGGTGCTGGCTCAGTAGCAAAAGCTGAAGCAGATTCTAAAGCATATACTGACACGCAGGTTTCTGCTGAAACAGCGGCAAGGGTTGCAGCAGATGCAGCATTAGATGCAAAAATTGATAATTTATCGCAAGGAGATATTAAATATATTGGACTTCTTTTGTCGGATGGTTCTTTGTCTTTACCTGCTAGTGTAATAGCTGGTGGTGATACAAGAAATGGAGCTGACTTAAAAGATGTTGCTTTAGCACCTGGGGAAACTTTTGTTGTTGATACAGCAATGACTTTAATTTTCAACGACAACTCAACACTGACATTGCAGGCTCAAGATAAAATGCTTTGCACGCAATCAGTGGCAGCTACTAGTGCAAAAGATTCTGATTTTAATGTTGTTCAAAATACTGATTCAGCATTAACCGATGTAAATATAGACGGGCTTAGAATTGAAAAAACGGCGCAGGGGAAACTTGATATTACTGCTGACTCAATCGGTCGAGTACAATTGGACTCAGCTATTGAAGCAGATATTGACGATGCAAGAAGTTTAACCCAAGCAAATGTTGTAACGTCAGATGGAGACACTCACTTTGTTTCTTCTAACAGCCTTGCAGCACAGCAAAATAGGTATTCTAAAAGGACGCAAAGTTCTACATCAGCACTCACCGGCACTTTCAGAACTGAGCTTTTAGAAGCGCATGTTAATACTAACGGGTCTGGTAACCCCTTCCTTCTAAGTGCAGCACAAGCTATGACTTCAGCCACTCACTATCACGGTAATTGTCAAGACGGCACTGTCTTACTTGCTGGCGGTAATTTTGAGGCTAACGCGAAAGCTGGAACTTTTACTCAAGCCACAGGCATCTATGCCCTTTCCCCGAAACCACAAAACGGAATCAATGTAGGGATTACCGCACTTGCAAACGGTGCAGCATTTTCTAATATTGGAGTTTTTGGTCTTGCTGGAACCGCAGCTGGTGGTCGAGACAGGGGTGGCGTTTTTGCTGTAGCTACAGGTTCAATAGAACAGTATTCTGCAGACAGACAAGCTAACCCGATCGTAGAATCGGACGCTGCTTTAGTTGCTGATGCCTTGTTTGGGCCTAGCGGTTGTAAAGCATTAGTTGCTATTGGTGATTCTAAATTCAGAGGCGGTAAGGTTGAAGTAGCTGACGCACCTAGCACAGATGAAGGTGTGGTTAGACTCGGTGATATTAAAGACACTGAAAAATGTTTTGTCACAACTTTAACAAACGGCCAATCTAAAGATATGCCATGCTCGTTTGATTTAGATAAATGTATCATTCAAGCTATACACAGCAGCTCAACGGTTGAACTTTCAATCACAAGAGACAACGCTAACAGTAAGCTAGTTGTTCTTGCTACTGGAGCACCTGCTGGCGGGCTTCTTGTTAGAATTTTAGTTAAAGAATTACAGTGCGACGTTACGACGATAGCATAGTTTTCAGCCTTAATACCCGTGGAGGCCACTGATTTTTTCGGTGGCTTCTTTTTTTTATCTTATTTTTTTGCTACAGTTTTCTAAACACATTTTTAGGGGAAAATTATGACTGACTTATTAGACATTAAAGCAGACGATTCACATTTAACAATTTCAATTAAAGTTGATGAAGTAAAAAAACTATTGGGTATTTTCGATAATGAAAAAGAAAAAAAAGAACAGCCTTTACTTGGGAGGGTTATTGTTCTCGACCCTGGACATGGTAAAACATATAGCGGTTTTGATTATGGAGCTTGGAATGCTAGGGAAGAAATACGCGAGCATGATGTAAACATAATACAAGTGGAAACGGCTGCTATGGAGATGAGAAGACTTGGTGCTACTGTTCACATCATACCAACGAAAACAAATAAGTTTGGCCTATCGGCAAGGTACCGATATGCAGAAGAAAAAAATGCTGACCTTTTTATTTCGGTGCACACTAACGCATATATAAAAGAACATGTTCAAGGAACTGAAACTTTTGGAGCGCCAAACAATGCGAGTAAGCATTTAGCCGAGTGCCTACAAACAAGCCTCGTCAACAAGCTAGGTTTATCCGACAGGGGTACTAAGGATGGTTCTTGGCTCGGTGTTTTAAAGTCAACAACAGTGCCTAGCGCCCTTACTGAGTTTTGCTTTCTTACTCACAGCGGAGTAACAAAGGTTTGGATTGAAAACCAAGCGGTGCAAGCAGGTAGGGCTATTTGCGAAGGTGTTGTTAAAGCTGTTAAGACGTGATAGCATAACCGCACGAAGAGTTCTTTCTTATACTCCTTTGTGAGTTTAATCTGTGTGAAAACCTGCCGGTCTGACCAGCGGGTTTTTTTTTGCTATAATATAAATATGAATAAAGAAACAGAACTACAAAGAAATATAAAACAAGCTCTTGAGAAAGCTGGCTTCAGCGTTTGGCGTATGCCTGTGCAGCCTCTCACGCACACGCGCGGGGGTAAGACATTCTACAAGAAACACCCGCTAAAAGGTTTTCCAGACTTGTTTGGGTTTTTCAAAAACCAAAAGGGCCGAATGTTTTGCATTGAAGTAAAAACTGATCGGGGTGTAATGTCTGAAGACCAAGTAAGGTGGCAGGGAACCTTAATACGCGAAGGCGCGTTTCACATGGTCGGGCGTAATGTTGAAACTGTTTTAAAAAGAATTATTGAAGCAGATCAAACTTGTGCAGTTTGCGATATGTTGGAACTTGGCTACGATGTTGCTTTTGTTGATAAGCCGTAGGGCAGTAGA
>Ga0315330_10001226_pt1 | contig 17134 bp, 16 predicted proteins | sample M140m34915metaG_FD_203453 | JGI IMG/M metagenome (GOLD analysis project Ga0315330, IMG submission 203453) | Ammonia-oxidizing marine archaeal communities from Monterey Bay, California, United States - M1 40m 34915 | ecosystem: Environmental > Aquatic > Marine > Intertidal zone | place: USA...
CCAGTAATAGGTTGAGAGAGTAAATTATGAAACGATTTAATATTTTTTTCAATCGCCCCAACCAAACCCCCGGTATTCACGAGAAAGTCGTGAAGACTTGGTTTAACCTGTAGATATACTTTAACATTTTCATCAGGTGTGACAACGAGATTAATCATAACACACGACATATTTCTCAAGCGACTTAAAACTTTAATTCGTTTATGTCATATGACAGTTATCCACGGTGATGTATTGGATACACTTAGGACACTAAATGACGAAAGTGCGCAGATTGTTATTGCGGATCCACCATATAATATTGGTAAAGACTTTGGAAACAAAAGTGATAAACAACCAATGGATGAATACCTAAAGTGGTGCGATGAGTGGATTGAGGGTTGTTTGCGTATACTGAGACGAGATGGTACAATGTTTATTTATGGTTTTAGTGAAATTCTTGCACTCATTCTCGCTCGTATTCCACAAAATATAAATCGGCGTTGGCTTGTGTGGCATTATACAAATAAGAATGTCCCTTCTCTCAACTTTTGGCAACGTTCACATGAAAGTATAATCGTTCTCTGGAAGGAAGACAGAGTATTTCACCGAGACGATGTCAGAGAACCATATACCGATGGATTTATAAAAGGAGCGGCTGGAAAAGAGAGAAAAGCGACCAAGGGTAGATTTTCAAATGGTGAAAAGAGTACAACTTATACAGCTCATCCAGGTGGAGCTTTACCAAGAGATGTAATTAAGATTCCAGCACTCGCGGGTGGTGCTGGTAAAAATGAGAGAGTAAACCACCCAACTCAAAAACCACTTGTATTATGTGATAAATTGTTGAGATCGTGTAGACAAGATCCAGATAATGGTTTTGTCTTTGTACCATTTGCGGGATCTGGGAGTGAATGTGTGGCGGCGAGAGACCTCGGTCTCCCATTTGTTGGTGTTGAACTCAATGAAGAGTATGTAAAACTTATTAACGAACGACTCAATCTTCAAGGTAATTTGAGCTGTACATCTTCAGAACCAATTGAAGAAGATGGAAGCCAATTGAATAGGTAATAATAAACATGACCACTCCCCTTTAGGAATTTAAGTCTCTCGAGATCGGTTCGCAATTGACCAATGTCTAGAGTATTAAATACATCATATCCCAAATTCCTAGCAATCAAAAACGCGTCATTGTAAACATCACCGACCATGTAAAACGCATATGCTTGTTTCACAGAGTCCACATTATCTACTCGGTCATATGGAATCTCATAGAAAGAGATAAAGTCTTCGGTCTCATCATTTACATAAGAATTAATAGGAAGTATCCATCTTTTTACCCAATCTTTATTTATGACTGGAGCAATTTTAAATTGTTCAAAATACGTTTTCAATATTATTGTAACTTTTGGAATATCTTTAGAAGTCATCTTTCTAAATTGTGAAGTTCCACGAAGTTCAAAGTATTTTTCCCTCAAACGATCTGTTTGGTAGAATCCAGTCTTGACAAGTCTCTTGATATTTAGGAATCTATGCCAATATGTACTCTTAACTATGGGTGTTGGTATTTTAGTTACCGCTGTATACACTGCTTGCCAAATATTGTTTGTGTTCGCAATTCTTTTGATTTCACTGATAAGTATTGGAGCAAATCCCTTGTCCCTATACTTGGGATGGATACAAAGAAAATTGATCTGAACCATGTCAAGAATATCGTCGCACACCCTCACTTTCATGGGTGCGCTCGAGATGTAACCAATGAGTTCTCCGCTTTCTGTGTGGCGAATACCCTTACCGGGTAATTCACTCGCCCATTTGAGAGTATTGGGGGAATAGCTCAGTTTAAATGTTTCATCACATACATAGTGTTCACTCAAAAGTTTATGTGCTTCTTGAAGAGATGGCTCTGTCCACGAAAATCCATCGGGGAGTTCAATGGGTTCATTGACCATCTTTCTCTCTTTTTCAATTTCTTTACCAGCCTCGTATGTCACACCTTCGTGAGGAACAGGTTGTTTATCCCAAAATGTTCTCATTGACTTATAATCACATAATACTTTTAAGCTGGCTTAAAGTTTTAATGGTAGTATAACACATAAAATGTCTCTCGAGCAAGATTATACCACTGTTCCTGGTCAGCTATACGCATGCCTTTCTGTCGTTGGTCCAGAAGCGCCACAAAAGAACGATAAGTTCGGTATCAAGATTCGTGGTGCCTTCGCCTCTCGCGACGAAGCTGCCGCGCACGCGAAGCGTCTTCAAAAAGAAGATAACACCTTTGACATCTATGTTGTTGACATGTACAAGTGGCTTCTCATCCCCCCAGATCCTCTCAAGATTGAGGATGTTCACTACCAAAATGAGAAGTTGGAAGAAATTATGAGTGGTTACAAGGAGAACCAATCTGAAGCTGCGCGGATGTTCAACGAGCGTAAGCGTGACATGATGGAGGCGAAGTCATACGCGAAACCTGGTGACGAAAACTCACTCTTCTACACCAAGCCAGATGAACCACCCGTGAGCCACCCAGCCGAAGTTCTTGAGCGCCTCAAGAAAGAAAAGCCAGACGCCTCTATGGAAGATCTTGTTAAGGAGGCTGATGCCGTTGTCGCCACTGAGATGGAAGAGCGACGCAAATGGCGCGAAGAGCAGGCTTCTTCTACCGAAGCTAAGATTGAAGAAGCTAAAGATGAGGGTGAACCAGAAGTTTCATCAGCCTAAATATAATATTCGTTAATTTTAAAGCAAAATGTGGAAAATTCTTATGACCATACTTTTGACAAGTGCGTTCTTTATTTTGTTTTTTGAACAGGGTATGTCTTCAAAAAACAAAAGTAGGAGAGACGAGAAGGTGAGCACAGCTCATGGATTTATTGAGGATACTCGCGATGCGTTTATTGTGCCAGTGTATCCAACGCAGGTTATGAATCGTGATATTACAGGGAAGATTATCCCAAATTATGGGGACATTGGTGACTTTGTTCCATACTCAAGCGTACCTGAGGATCACTGGTTGCATGGTTTTCCCCATGAAAAAGCCTAATAAAAAGACAGCAAAAGCTATAATCCATGTGGATTTGTCTACACCCGTTAGAAAATCTACTCTTTCCGGATATGACTGAAATTGTTGTTGTGGATACATCATCTCTGAAGGTTGAAAATAGTATTGATCATTTTGTTGTAAACTTTGATCGTTTATTGGTGTACTATCTTCATCCTTTCCTTGATCTTTAAATGGATCGGTCGCTGGATTATAATCAATTGGATTTCCTATATCAGTTTCCATTTTTTAATATATCCCTTGTTTTTTTTAAGCGTCTTCTTCCTCACTCTCTTCGTCATCGTCCACTAAAAAATCCTTCAAACTACCCTCGTCGTCGTCGTCTTCGCTGTCGTCTTCAGAATAGTACTCGTCTTCTGTATCAATATCCGACCCAATGTCGGAATCGTGGTCTTCGGGGGCGTAATCGTCTTCAAGAACAGTTTCTTCTGGTTGATAGAGTTCTGGCCTCTTTATTTGTCTCCCTGAGCGTGTTCTGGTCTGAACCATTTAAATAAATAAAGACTCTTGCCTTTTAAGTATCTTTTCTTGTATTTCTTCTCTAAAGTCAAAATCCGCGTACAATGCGAGCTCTTCAAGGGCGTTTTGCGCGTCTATGTGACGCCCTTCACTTTTATACTTAAGATACTCTTTATATAGTTCTGGATGAACACCGGAATACATGTGAAATTCATCTGTTTCTGGTACTATTTTGGGAATTTCAATATCGTTGATGAGTTTTACTGCGAGATACACAGTCACACCAACGAGAATGAGAGCCATTCTTCTACTGTTGCGCTTTATTTTTTTTCGGGTGGTTTGAGTGCTTGCTTCACACTACCACTAAGTTCGTGAACTCTCACACTTCCCTTTGGAGTCCTTTTACAAACTGGACATTTTTGAGATATCTTACCACTCTTGATAACATACGACATCGCAGCTCCTTCGTGATCACCTCTAATTATCTCACAATATGAAGATGTTGTTAACACTGTAAAGTCTTTTTTCAAACGAGTAATTTTCACAACATGTGTATCTTCGGGACACGCCATAAATCTTTGTATGAATGATTCCAGATGTGGCTTCACATCACTCTGTTTAATCTGAGGCTTCTCCTCAAACTTTTTGATTTCTGGACACTTCTTCAAGTCTTCCTTTTTGGGATACAACTTTTCAATAACTTTCTGTGGAAGATTGTGTTTGCGACCGTAGAAGTCTTTACAGAAACCATCACGCCGACCCCGAATTGTTTCACAACGACAGAAACACTTTTGAGCTATCACAGACCCACTAATATGAAACCAGATGTGATTAGAACTATGTGGTCTCTTGAGATTTTCACAATATTTGGAGTTTGTTGAAACGAGGTATGTCTCGTTGTGTTTGAAGAGTTTTGTAATCGTAGCACCACTCTGCCCATCCATGTGTGTTTGTACAAAGTCCTCAATGAGACCCCGAACCTCGTCATCGTGAACTTCATCCTTAGTCTGTGTGCTCGTAAATGAACCTTCCTTAATAACGGAGGATGGTGGTTCAACTGTATTGTATTCTATAGAATTAGTTCTCACAGAAGACATTTTAAGTATTTCTGGGTCTGGGTCGTGACTAATTTTTAAAAGTGTACTCAGTGGACCACATTTATATATAAATACGGGTAGGTATGCGACTTGTACGATTTTACCTTTGTCACCACACCCTTCACATCCCTGACCACCACACGGCATATGTTTTGCCATTTTGTGAGACCACGGCATACGAAGACCACTTCCCTTCGTTTTTCTCTGTATGGATCCATATACAGAAGAATCAATGATTTCATTCCAATCTATAGATCCCTTTGCTTTAGACAAAGCGACGAGAATGTGTTCCCGAAGTGCCAGTGCCGATTCTTGATTTACTGGAAATCCACACCAGTTAAGATGTATCCCTGTTTTTATATATTCACCAGCTGTTTTGGGAGGTGATACACAAATGAGACACTCCTTACCACCGTGTCGTTTGACTTTATCACAAATGATTTTACAGATATCTTGAATCTCATTCATCGTGAGCGCTTTTTCATCTTTGTAGTCAATGTCCACAAAGAAGTTGTATATGGGACTCTTTTGTTCAACGACAAAGAGCTTTTCACCAGCCTTGATAGCCTGAATATACTTTTCGTGGAACTCGTTCAATTTATCAAATGGCACGGAAAGGACTCCTCCGTCCATGAGCACATGTGATAGATTGGTTGCATTATTAAATTTTTGTTCTTTGCACCACCTTTTAAACATACCTTTGTATCGCGTCTAACCTCTAAACCACCTCATCACAGAAACATCTCTATATTCCCTACTTTCAGAAAGTTCTTTCTTGATGACGAGGAGTTCATAGACTTTCTTTTCCTCATTCTCCTTAATCCATTCCTCTATTTCTTCTTCACAGAGACCTCTGTTTGATTTGAGGAGCTCTCCAATCTGCATTAAAATGTAAGACTTTGACTTCATTCTACTTAATAGAGAATGTTTTTCTATTGAGAGAACTCACACACGAGTAAAACTCTGGATTTCTGAGGACATTGTCCACGATGAGTTTCCATCGCTTGCGGGTATTGAACTCCTCGAGGGTATCAAAACTCATGTAGTCATTTTCATCAAAAGTTTTCTTTATTGGTTGTTTATTAATCTTCTTAAGATTTGTCTTTTGTTTTTCTTCATAAAACTTCTTTACGAGTGTTTGTTGTTGTGGTTTGGTATAGTCTACAAAAAAGACGAAAACATTATATTCCAAATCCACCGTTGGACTCTCTTTGACTGTAAATTTAAACTCCGTATACTCACCGTTTTTGAGGGCAACCACACCACGGGTCTCTTCCTCGAGTTCACGAAGAGCGCAGCGAAGGGGGTTGAAAATCTCCCGCCGTCTGCAGCCCCCTGTGACAAAAATCCAATCCTTAAAACGCCGATCCCTCACAGTGAGGAATTTAGGCTTTTCATCGGCAAAACTGACCGGTATCGCTATAGCTTTGTATTTTTTCATTGCGCATTCGCAAGTTATAATAACTGAATATGTTTATTCTTCCACATTTTCTTCGGCATCTTCCTTTTCAGTTTCTGGTTCAGCTTCGGGTGTAGGTTTCGCTTCGGGTGCACTGAGACGATGCACGAGGTGGGCTGAGAAATTCTTAAGATTTTCAACATCTTGTTTAGCCTTGTTCATCTCCTTAAATAGGAAGACAACACCGGCAATCGCCACAATTGTGGCGATCATCATAAGGGTTTCACGGTCCATTGGAATCATTATAGTCTATACGCGATTCTTCTTTTTAAGTAAGAGCACCCATGTGTGTCCTGTCTGAGGGAGGGCATTCATAGGGACTCTGGGCAAACTGCACGGCTTCGTAATGCGTAGGTTCACAGGACTTTTGAGTTGGTGGAGTTGGCACACCAACATACTTTTCAAGTGTCCTGGATTTGGGATCGTACGTCAATACAAAAACGATGGCGAGAAGGAAAACTAGGTTCCACATGTGTTTTATTAATTAGTTAGAATATAAAAGTCCACCCATACCGTTCTCAATGCGGAGAATGTTGTAGTTGACCGCGTAGATGTCATCATCGCAGTCCCGGGTGTCATTCACGATGCGAGCCGAATCAAGGCGGGAGAAGTTCAGGGTACCAGTTGGTTGCAACTTACCGGCATCCAAGCAGAATGGGTACACAAAGAGTGTCTTGAGGGTCGCTGGCTTGGCCGCATTCGTGGTGTGGAAGTAGAGTGGGACGTGGGAGAAGTTTGGATCCGCAAACTTGAAGTCCGCGACATCGGTCCCGTTGATTTGGAGCTTGAGCTTGTTGTCGTCATTGAGGATCTCGAGCGCCGAAGCCTTACCCGCAGCGAGGTACTTGACTGGGTGATTGAAGTTGAGCTCTTGGATCTTGGTCGCGGAGGCGGTCGCCTTTTGGACTTGGGTGATGATCATGTTTTGTGGCTTGGAGGCGAAGAACTCGCGCTCTTCGGTATCCAAGTACACATAGTTGGCATAGACATCCCACTTACAATTGTCAGCCGCAGAGCCCCAGGTAATGCGAAGTTCCACATCGTGGTACTGGAGAGCAATGAGGGGAAGGGCAGTTTGGAGGTTTTCGCAGAACGCGAAGCGGAGGGGGTAGAATCGAGAAGTGTTGGCACCACCGAAAAGGTCACCCGAGACGGACTTGGAAGAGTTTGTGGCGGAGAGCACAGGGGCGATGAGGGTGGAGTAGGTGGAGTCCTGGTCATCAATGACTTGACCACCCACGAGGAGTTCGATCTTATCGATCTTTGTGCGCCAGTCGGCGGCACTGTATCCCTGGGCCGCGGAGCCGTCATTGGGGACAAGGTACACATAGCTGAGGAGATCCCCCTTGCGTTCAAAGCGAATGGTGGACATACCCCCATTAGAGACATTCCCCTGGATCACTTGGCGTTCCACAGTTTGGGAGAAGTTTGTGTGTCGCTTGTAGGTTGAGCGGAAAAAGCTGATTTCAGGTTGACCGACAAGGTGCGCATCCTGAGCACCGACGGCCACGAGTTGAGCGATACCACCAGACATTTTATAGTATAGCGAGAGTTTTTTTTAAGCTTGACAAAGTCTGGATCTTATCAAATTGGTGTTTGATAAGGTCTTTTTTTATGTACGAGTCACTGCGTCGCTCGGGACTTTAGACCAACTTCGCCGAGACAAGCGCCGCCTTGTAGCTGCTGTGATCTACGAGGGTGTACACGGGTACCGCATTGGCAGTCTCTTCCCATACGATTTGTCCGTTTTCATCGAGGACATCCACGAGTTCTTCGACAACGAGTTCTTCGTCGTGTTCGGGAATTGGAGATTTAGATTTACTCGTAGTCAAGACGAACCATCGTTCTCTGGTACCAAGTGTGTATTCAGCTTTTTCTTCGTCACTGAGTTTTTCGTGGTCGTCAACTTCCAATTCAACGATCAATTTCTTGGATCTCTCATCTTCTGGAAGCGTTTTGTATTTTTCTTCACTCACTTGGGTTTCTCCGTGGAAGAACTGTTCTTCACCTCCTTCATTCTCACCGACTTCCTTTACATAGACGGGTGTCGTTTTAATCTTTCGTTGTGTGTCAAATAATTTTTCGTACGCACCGAGGTTAATATCTTGTTCAGTCACTCTCAAGTAGTATGTCACATTCGAGAGTTCCCTCTTGGGTACACGGATAGGTCGCTGTGCGGGCTCTGTGAAATCACAGTCTTGGGTCACCTTGGCGACGGTGGAGCTTCGGAGAAGGTCGTCACCCTGCTTTTGTGTGTAGCCGGGTGCCACATTTGAGGTGGTCACGAGGTCTCCGGATTCAAGGGGACCACCTATGTCTGTCACCCAAATTTGGGTGTCACCCTTCGTATCCACGAGGGTATCGTAATCGTTCGTGTCGGTCTTCTTCTCGGACACAACCCCGTACCATTTCTTGTCCATGTAGACATTCGAGAGGGCGACGATGGGTGTCGTGTTCGTCTTGTGGGCATTGGCATTCGCACTCACGACGAGACCCACGATGTTTTGTCCCCACGCATTCGAGACAGTGGTCTTGGACCGAGGGAGTTCCGTGACGATCTCTTGAACACCCTTAATGAGGTACGGCACGAACTGTTCATATTTGACTGATGGGGACTCCTCACCCCACACTGAATAGTCTGGATCTTGGTTTGGATCATCGCTGGGTGGAGGTGTATATTTTTCAACATCCCCAGCCGTTTGTGGAACTTGGACGATGTGCCTAAACTCGGGGGCACTGTAGTAGATTTCTTGGGCGATGAGACCCGATTCATGCGCCCAATTTTGTCCCGCGTGTGTCGGCTTGAGTGACGGTTTTTTATCATACTCTTCGGGTCTCAATTTGAACAGGGACTGTATGGCACCCGTAATGACCTTCTCGTTGTATTTGAGACGATCATCTGAGTAGTTGTTACCTCTGGACAACTCACCGGTGCTGTTATTATAGATGACGTACTGATTACCGGAGGCGAAGCGCATGCCGCCAACTGCAATTGAACCCCACGGTTGATTGTACTCCCCCGCGGCGTTGCCGATGGCTACGCACTGATAGCCTTGATTGTACCGACCCGCCCTGGACCCCACAGCGGTGGAAAAGTCGCCTTGATTGGACTGACCCGATTCGATCCCCACAGCGACGGAGTGGCTGCCTTGATTGTTGCTACCCGCCTGGCGCCCCACAGCCGCGCTGAATTGGTCTTGATTGCAGTAACCCGCTTTGTACCCTAGAGCGATGGCGCCGTAATTGCCTTGATTGGCGTAACCCGCTTGGTACCCCATAGCGGTGGCCCAGGAGCCTTGATTGTACCGACCCGCTTCCTTCCCTATAGCGACAGAGTCGGGGCCTTGAGAGGTCTGACCCGCGTTTAATCCAAATTTTGTTTGACTGGTAGTTACACTAACACCCCCCGCATTGGTCGCAAAAGCTGCGTTCCCATTAACATTGATGCTCCATGTCCCCGATGCATCACCCCCAGTTCTCGTTGGGACGTTGAGAAAAGTTCTGATCGCCGATGTACTACTACAGAAACGTACGTAGTTGTCGTTGCCATTATTGACTCTGAACGCCATCGCACCACTGATGGTGTTTTGATTCGTGTAATTTGGTCTCAGAAGTCGGCACGCGATGTCAGAGGAGGCATTCCTCTGACAAATTGAGCTTGCATTAGCCCCGGTGGATGCGGCGACCCCACCAAGGTTTCCCGCGTTGTTCGCATATGGTACATTTGCGTTTATGTAGTTGTTCGCCGGATTATATGTCAGGCTTTGATCTGTGAAGAGTGCCTTGTCTCCATCGTCGTGACCATCCACGAAAGCAATGTAGTCTGTGTCGTCAGTACTGTCCCGACTAGTAAATGCAACTTTATTCGCAGCGTTCGCGTTGGTCGCGCTGGTAGCAGTGGTCGCAAAGGTCGCGCTGGTAGCGGAACCTGCGGAGGTCGCATAGGTCGCGTTACCTGAGATGTTAGCACCAATCTGATTTGTAGAAGAGTTATATGTCAGGTTTTGATCTGTGAAGAGTGCCTTGTCTCCATCGCCGTGACCATCCACGAAAGCAATGTAGTCTGTGTCGTCAGTACTGTCCCGACTAGTAAATGCAACTGCATTCGCAGCGTTCGCGTTGGTCGCGCTGGTAGCAAAAGTTGCATTACCTGAGATGTTAGCACCAATCACATTGTTCGCCGGATTATATGTCAGGTTAGAGTCTGTGTAGAGCGCCTGAGCACCAGTTGCACCCTTTGATAATGGAATGTAATCTGTTTCATTACTGGTTGTCTCCGTAAGTTTAACCTTATCGGAGCCAGTTGTGGAATTCAACTGACCCGTCACAGTCAACTCACCAGAAACTTCAACGTCACCAGCAAAACTTTGTATGTTGGTCGTCGCCATCTATTACAGTAACACTATAATTTTTTCTGAGGCATGTGAAGCGCGGAAACGCCCTGGTATGATATAATTTATAAGAAATGGGAAGCATCCACGAAATATAAATTAGGTATTTTTAGTATCCAAATGTAACAACATCCGTTGTACCTTCTGTGATTTTTGATACAACCCCCGAGCTACTTTGCGAAATGTATTCGATGAAAACATTGTAGTGTCCAGCCACGGCCATATTTGTCGTTGGCTTAAAGCTCACCGTTGTTGTCGATCTCGTCACAGTTGAGCTCCATGGGTTTGTACTCGTTGGACCAAATACAGTCACAGGACCAAGGGCAATGGTTTGTGATGGTGCGTTACCGGCCCAGTTACCTCCACAACACTCAAATGAGAGTGTGCTCACTTCATTGTCTGATTCCACGAGATGAGCTACAACCTTTGCGGAAAATGTGTGATTTGTGAAAGTAAGTTTGATTGTGGAGTTTGCGATTGTCTGACCAGAAGTCAAATCCCCTGAGTATGAATAAGTTTTCTTGGCGACCCCATCAGAGTTTATAATTGTACCACCCGCGACGTGTAATGGGGCGGATGGACTCGCCGTCCCGATGCCGACGTTACCACTACCCAGTAAGGTCATAACCTCCGTTCGAGTTTCATATGGACTTGATGAACCTCCATCGTGAACCAGAAACTTCATAAAATTGCTCGCACCACCACCACCATTGTTATTCACTTCTATCGCGTGCGACCTTATATCCGAATTCCCCGAACGCCCTAAAATCAATTTTCCAGTTCTATTTACGGCACCCATAAGGCGTAACATAACATCCCCAGCGCCTTCCGTAGTCCCGCCATCCACATCGAGCTGATATTGTGGACTCGTCGTCCCGATGCCGACGTTGCCCGATGATCGGTATATATCAGAACCACTGGCTGTCCAGTTACTGAAAACTGCGTCTATGCCATTTATTTTCAAAGTAGACCCAGACGAAAGGTTTATGTCGCCATCGACATCCAACTTGTACGCGGGACTCGATACCCCGATACCAATGTTTCCAGTTGTGTAATAAATATCACTACCAGTTGTTGTCCATGGACTACCGGCGTATGCAACTCCACCCTGATATAAAGTACCCACGAAATTTAAGTCCCCATTAACATCGAGTTTAAAAGAAGGTGTTAAAGTACCAATACCAATATTACCACCAGTTGTAGCAGTAAGATTTGTTGTACCGCCACCACTTGTCAAGAGTGATAGATTACCATCACTTGTAAACTCGCCTGACGACGATTTTATTTTAGTAGTGTGTATATCGGCATTTGGAAAATTGAGTATGTGGGTTGCCATATTCTATTAGTACCAAACTTTATTTTTGAACTAACCAATGAAAAACCCTGTGAAAACATTGTTATCTGTACCAAATGTACCACCCTCTACCTGATAAACATTCACATAGTCACCCACAGACAGGTTCAAAACTGCGGATATATTACATTGTATATAGTTTGCCGATGGTGAGCTACACAGTGCATTTATGTTTTGTCTTGTACCGTTGATTGTAAAATCATAGACAGTTACATCGTTTTGATATATACCGTGTGCGCTAAAGAAATAATGTCCAGCCACTGGTGCTGTAAATCTACCATCAGAAGTTGTGTAGCTACTTGTATTATCTGTGTCAACCTGATTATAGTCTATGTCACCGGCACCAACTATGGTACCATCTGTAAGTCTCACGGTGAATGCGGGTACGCTAGTTTGTTTTGCTATACCACCAACTGTTACATTACTTGTAGTGACAAAACCAGTAGTTGCATTGGTAAATTGAACCGTATTAGATGATGTATTCCCGAAATCTGATACAGATTGTAATGTTGTGGCAATTCCAGTGAGTTGTGAACCATTACCCTTAAAGTAGTTTGCCACCACATTTCCGGTAGCCACAAGACCAACATCTGAATTGGTAAACTGAATTACATTAGATGATGTATTCCCGAAATCTGATACAGATTGTAATGTTGTGGCAATTCCAGTGAGTTGTGAACCATCACCCTTAAAGTAGTTTGCCACCACATTTCCGGTAGCCACAAGACCAACATCTGAATTGATAAACTGAACCGTATTAGATGTTATATTTGACACAGTGACAGCGTTATCAAGTGATGTTGTAGCTGAAACGATCACTGTATTAATCATTAAGTTTGTAGTTGTCACGTTAGCGACATCAATTTCATACGCACTAATATTTGATGTTGAATAAATATTACCACCCACATGAAGAGTGGCTGCGGCGGCGTTTGTGCCTATACCAATATTACCCGATGTGTACTCTAAATCGTTACCATCTATAGTCCATGGTGTACTGACAAATGGAGAACCACCCTCATATAAACTACCTGAAAAGTTTACATCCCCATTTACATCTAATGTAAATCCTGGGTCAGTTTTTCCGATACCAATATTACTTGTTTGTGTATCTACATGGAATAATGTAGTACCTACTGTAACATTACCACTTGTATAAGAAAGATCGTCATTTACGGCGATTGTCCACGGAGAACTCACAAATGGTGAGCCACCCTGATTTAATCCACCACTAAAGTTTATATCCCCATTTACATCTAATGTAAATCCTGGGTCGGTTTTCCCGACACCCACTCTATTAGAAACGGAATCCACGTGAAGAGTTGTACCATCCACGTTTAGATTTGATGAAATGTAAGCTGCATCTGCGTGGAGATCGCCTTGAACACCCACACCACCCGCAACCTTTAAGGCGCCAGTCGTCTTTGAAGTGGAAGCCGTTGCATTGGTAATCGTCCCATCAGTCGATGTAAAAACGCCTACATTTGATGTACCTTGAACATCAAGACTATAAGCAGGGGAATCGGTGTTTATACCTACACGGCTCGTCGACGTCTTCACATAAATGTTAGCGGTCTCACCGACTTGGAAATCCGTACCCTTTTTAATGTGAAACAAATCCCCGGTGTGTCGGAGACTTATCCTCTGTGAACCATCCGTAATAATAGCCGTTTCAATGGCTCCATCTTCGCCTCCCTGGTCAGCTTTTTTAATCTTACCCGTAATCTTCGCATAGAGTTGGTCATTTCCACCGTCGTGTTTACCATCAAATCGAATTTGACCTAGATAATTTCCATTTGAACCCGTTTGATCGCGATATAACGATAATTCGGGATTCGCCGAAGAGCCAGATGTATCCGTTGAAAGTGTGGCCCCGGTTGCATTAACTCGTAAGCGTTCAGTATTCGCCGTGGTGACTGTAAAGGTATCGGCCAAGGGGAAACCAATCTTTGTGTCGGTGTCTCCACTGTGAATCAAATAGTCATCTGTGTATAAACTGGAACCATGTATATCTCCAGCTACACCCAAACCACCCGCAACTTGAAGGGCACCGGTTGTCTTTGAAGTTGCTGTGGCTGTACCTCCCACAATAATATTTGAGCTTGTTGTAATATTTGATGTCACAAATGCGTTACCCACGACATGGATGTTTGCCACGGGAGATTCCGTAGTCACGCCAATGAGACCATTCTTTACGTAAAGATCGTTGTGTTCAATAGTGACCGTATTTTGTGTGATAAGGTATCCCCACACATTCGCTGTAATATGATCCGTTCCATTCCATTCTACATGATCTTCCGTACATCCATTAGATGTATAACCTATAGTAAAGTTGTCTTGAGGATTAGTATGATGACCAATAAATATATTCTTACCGGGATGTTCCATGAGAATACCAATATCCAACGAAGTGGATGTATTATTATTTGCTATATCAAAGATACGATCAGTTATAACCACGTCATTTGATGTAAGTGCAAATGTATTACCCACTACAGAAACATTACCGGCAATTTCCACATTCGCTGAAATTATAATTGAACCATCATCATTTTGAGTAATGACAGAATCAACAAGTTTTTTAGTTGAATCCGTGAAGGGTAGCGTACCCGTTGCCAAGTTTAGTGCTTTAACGCTATCCAGGGTTGTGTCAGCTGCGTAAAGATCTCCCTGAATACCAACACCACCCGTGACTTGGAGGGCCCCCGTTGTCTTTGAAGTCACCGCAGTTGAATCTGAAATGTGTGTAGATGTGGTGACAAGTGCCCCAACATTGGCTGTACCCCTCACATCAAGGGGGTATCCGGGTGACACTGTCAATATACCAACGCGGTTAGCTTCGGCATCAACCTTCAGAGTGTTCGTATCAACGGTCACATTTCCCGCAACCACGAGGTCACCATGGAAACCATCACCAGAAGTAATACTTACACCTCGGAGGGTCACCGCATTTGCCGCGGAGTTGCTTGAACTGCTCACAGCTGTTGTGAGTGGTATGTTCAAGTTCTCGGAAGCAATCTTTTTCAAATCATTGTTAATATTGTTGACATAGACATAATTCATGTCATTGTAGTCTGTGATTAAGGATGCATTTGGAATATCGTTGGCACGACCAATACCTGTCACAAACACACCACCATTACTACCATGAACTTTTGTGACAACTCCAACATTCTGAATAAGATCATTATTAAAGGGTTTTACATTTGATAACCCTCCAGGTACGGTGTTACTGACGTATACAGTTTCACCCGCTATAAATCCAGTCGTGACGACACTAAGGGCCTTACCGTATGCTACAGCTGTACCTTGTTGACCAGTTGTGAGTTGTTGATTTGATAAACCAATGCATGGCATGGTATCGGTACTATCTGAATGGGCGAGACCGACATTTAAGATATTTGAATTATGGGTTCCTTTAACATATACGGCATCACCCTTTTCTATCGTCGTTGAGTCTTCATCGTTACGAATTTTGATATATGTATGCATAGGGTAGTCATTTACCCATTCTCCGCCATCATACAACAAAACTTGATCATCGAGTGGATTAGACACGGTATTAGCCACATTCTCTAACTGTCCCAAACGAATCTGAACGTTTGACACTTGATCGGTTACGATGGCAGTTGTGGGATCCAAAAAGTCCATCGTGTGGGTGATGAAGACATTGTCCCCCTTGAGATGTGTGTTGGCACTCACGATGAGAGCCTTTGTCACTTCAACATTTCCCGAGACATAGGCGTTGCCACTTACGGAGAGTTGTTTTGTTACATTGACATTTCCAGAGACATATGTATTACCCACAACTTCAAGGTCCTTATCAGCGTAAACATTACCGCTGACTGTCAACTCTTCGGTCACAGAGACATTTTGCGACACATACACATTCCCATCGACAACAAGATCTTCGTGTGCGTAAATGTTAGCATCCACGTGGGTTAGACCATACACGTGCACATTAATGTCTTCATCTGACTTTGGTGTAAATGTTTTATCTGTGGGATTTGTATCGGTATAACCGATTGCGAATTCATCAGACTCTTCGCGGTAACCAATAACCACATTTGATAAAGCATCGGGTCTATGCATAAGGAAACCCAAATCAAGGGTTGTATCTTCGGAAGTGTTATTTTGACCAAGTTCAATGAGCGCATCTTTGATGGCTGTATTCTCCGCATAAATTACAGTTGTATCACCATTGACACGAAGATTGCCATCAATGACCATGTCGCGCAAAACTGCAACATTTCCAGAAACAACGAGAACATTTGAACCGGTGTCATCTACATAGAAGTTTGTGCCGACGCTTAGGGTGTGTTCAGGTAACAAATTTGATATACCAACATTTGAATCTGTGACAAAGCCGACATTGTTGTCATCATGACCACCACCTGTAAATATAATAGTATTTGATGTCGCATTTGCACGATCTACCGCAAGGGAGAGCGTTGCGCCACCGACGAGATTATTCGCAGATTCCCCGGATTCTGTAATCTCCTTGGTGTTGCGATCATACATCAAAAGTACAACTTCCGGTGCGGTAAAATCGGCTCTATTACGAATGGGGGAAAGATAGACGGCATTTGAATGTGGTGTTGGAACCAAGACATTACTCGCATTGAAGACAACAGTATTTTCCTCCTGATCATTAGAGTCTGGTACATGCTTACCAAACCTAATCTTGGTAGATCTTTCCACCGAAGGTAAGTTCTTGACCATTTAATATATGGTAGTAAATTAATTTGCGTAAAGGAGACCAGCCATACCATTTTGTATACGAAGTATGTTATAGTTTACTGCATAAATTGGATCATTAATGACTGTATTTTCGCTCATGATCTTTGCTGATTCAATTCTACTGAAATTGAGTGTGCCGGTTGGCTGGAGTGAGCTCGTCATGAGGCAGAAACAATAGAGGAAAAAGTCTGGAGAAGTCACAAAGTTTGTGTGATAATAGTTCATCACATCAATGTAGTGTGGTTTACCCCATCTATAGTTTCCGAGTTCAACCCCATTAATACTCAACTTGACTTTGTTTGTTGGTGATGTGAGCGCACCGTTCGTTGTGGTGTCTGACGATGCGAGATATTTCACTGGGTGATTGAAAATGAGATCCTGGACAGTTTCCCCACTTGGAAGATTCTTTTGTACCTGAGTGATGAGAAGGTCGTGGGTGCGTGTCGCAATGTTGCCCCGCTCTTCGTTGTCAAGGTAGTAATAGTTGGCATACATTTCAAAATTGTAGTTTGCCGCTTGGGATCCCCAATGAATTCTCAATTCCACATTGTGATAATTGAGGGCAACTAGGGGTAAAGCACATTGTGGTCCTTC
>Ga0315330_10001228_pt1 | contig 17122 bp, 9 predicted proteins | sample M140m34915metaG_FD_203453 | JGI IMG/M metagenome (GOLD analysis project Ga0315330, IMG submission 203453) | Ammonia-oxidizing marine archaeal communities from Monterey Bay, California, United States - M1 40m 34915 | ecosystem: Environmental > Aquatic > Marine > Intertidal zone | place: USA...
AATGAGTTTAATCGAAAAGAACAAATAGATAAATTTCCACAGTTTAAAATACCTAATGACTATACTAATTTAATAGAAGTTGATGCTGGTTTCGTTACTCCAGAAAGAGCAATATTAACCTACACTAAACAAGCTCTAGAACATAAAGCTATAATACATATAAACGAAAAAATACTTCAGTGGTCAAAAAAAGATGGAGTCATACAGGTGAAGACTAACAAAGAAACATATTATTGTAAAAAGTTAGTCTTAACAGCTGGAGCATGGACCTCTAAATTTTCTAATTTTAAAAATCTAGAGGTAACTAGACAAGTTATGGTTTGGGCAAAACCAAGAAACTTGAATACGTTTGAATTGAATAAATTTCCATGTTGGACCTTTGCAGACCCTACAATTAAAGGCATTTATTATGGCTTCCCTAATTTATCAAATTCATCTTTTGGTGAGCCACCAGGAATTAAATTTGCACATCATACAAAGGGGACCTTAACAGATTCTGATGCAGTAAATAAAAATATATCTAAAGATGAACAAAAAACAATTATTGAAGCTATTAGAAAATTTATTCCAGAAGGCATAGATTCAATAAGTAGTATCAAAACTTGTCTATACACTTATAGTCCTGATGAAGATTTTATTTTAGATTTCTATAATGAAAACAAAGATGTTATCATAGGAGCAGGGTTTAGTGGCCACGGTTTCAAATTCGCAAGTGTGATTGGTGAAATTATTGCAGAATTAGTTATTAAAGGAAAAAGTATTCACCCAATAAATTTTCTAAAATCTAATCGTTTTAATGGATAGTCATTTATCAATTATTTTACTGATTGGTTCTGATTAACTTTAGACTATAGGAAGGGAGTGATATTTTATCTTCAACCGTTCCATCAGCAGATGGAGTGGTATTTGAAAAGTAAAAGACCAAAAGCTCGAAGAGGAGAAATCGGAGAAGCTTATAACAAGAGTTTTTTGTAGGTGGAAATTTTGACTTAAATATTTATTCAGGATTTAATAGTGTTTTTTACATTTATTACCAATACATTTAACATAACCATAAATCATTTAAAATGAAGAAGATATTTTTTATACCAAGCGTGTTTATTATATCATTATTTTTAGGCTGTGAAGACTATTCAGAAGACTTTGCCTTTTTAAATGATGAAATCCAAAGGTTGACTTCAGAAAATGACGAGTTAAAATCTTTAATTTCTGATAATACAAATTCTATTAATTCAAATACAGCTTCTGCTAATCAAAATGCAGCTTTAATTGACCAAATAACAAATGATGTTCTTGATAATGAATCCTCAAGTTCTTCTTTAAATGATTTAGTTGCTGGATTAAGGACCTCTCTTAATACTCTTGAGTCAAGTTTGTCAACATTAACTGATAGTGTGTCCGCTAATCAGGCATCTACCACATTAGATATTATTGAAATTAGTGCTGGTATTTCAAGTCTTTCATCATCAATTACAACCCTAGAAACTGAAGTGACTAGTTTGTATGCTAGTACAACAACTAACACTTTATCTTTAACTGCTAGTGTAACTAGCCTGTTAGCTGATGTTCAGACATTACAAGGGAGAAATTATGCAACTGATACAAGTGGATTACAAACTAGTATAAATTCACAACAAACTAGTATAAATTCACTTCAAGCAAGTTTAGATTTATTAAACTCTTCTGTGCCATATATCTATTTTGACCCAACTAATAGTATAACTGTAAAGGCTTCTTCTAATGCTATTGTTGGACAATCTTATACCCTCTCTGGAACTGCATATAAGGTGGTTGATGATTCAACTATAACAGCTGAAATCACAGCTGGCAGATATAATCTAGTTACAACTAAGGTAACTAGTATGACAGCTATGTTTAGGGATAATACTTCCTTTAATTCTGATATTTCTTTTTGGGATACATCAAGTGTTTCAAGTACTTATCAAATGTTTGATGGTGCAGACGCATTCAATCAAAATATAGGCTCGTGGGATGTATCAAGTGTTACGAATATGCAATTTATGTTTGATAGTGCAGACGCATTCAATCAAAATATTGGCTCGTGGGATGTATCAAGTGTTACGAATATGCAATATATGTTTTATGATGCAGTCGCATTTAATCAAAATATAGGCTCGTGGAATGTATCAAGTGTTACGAATATGGGTCATATGTTTAGGCTCACTGATGCGTTCAATCAAGATATAGGCTCGTGGAATGTATCAAGTGTTACGAATATGCAAAGTATGTTCAACAGCGCTTCTGCATTTAATCAGGATTTGTCTGGTTGGTGTGTTCAAAGTAATTTTGCTTCTGAGCCAACTAATTTTAAATCTTCTGCTAATAACACTTGGAGAAATGACGCTGCAAAGCAGCCTGATTGGGATGGTGCTGATGGCTCTGGTGCTAATTGTAGCTAATCTTCCCATACTTTACTGACAAAGCAAATCAAAGCAGATAAACTTTTTGTTGAGATTCTTTAATAGTTTTTGAGTTAAATAGAGCTCTAACTTTTGGCTGTACCTTACACATTACCTTACGCATTACCTTACACATAAAAACAAACCCCCACTAATAGCAGGGGTTTACAAAGGATTAAGCGGAGAGACAGGGATTCGAACCCTGGCAACGCTTGCGCGTTGACAGATTAGCAATCTGCTCCATTACCACTCTGGCACCTCTCCTAAATTGGAAGGTAAAAATAGTAGTTCCTACTTAAGTAAACAATCTTTTTTTGGATATTATTCTGGATACTCAACACGTAGCTGATAGACATTAATTAGTTTTTTGAATAATACATTTTTGACAGTTTCAATCTCAGAAAAAGTAATATCAGAAGAATTGAATTGCTGTTCTGACATTTTTCCATCAATAATTTTATCTACAAACTCTTGAAGCTTTTTTATATCTGGATTCTTCAAACTTTTTGATGCTGCCTCTACAGCATCCGCCATCATCAAAATTGCAGTTTCTTTTGAAAAAGGCCTAGGACCTTTATATCGAAAGTCCTCTACATTAAGCTCATCTGGATAAAGCTCTTCTTGCTTTTTGTAAAAAAAGTAAACTAATGAAGTTCCGTGATGAGTCTCAATAAAATCGACTACCAGGTTTGGAAGATTATGTTTTTTAGCAATTTTAATCCCTTCACTCACATGATCAATTATAATATTTGCACTTTCCTTGGGAGTGAGTCTTTCGTGAGGAGAAAAGCCAGTAGTTTGATTCTCTGAAAAATACATTGGAGCAGTAAGTTTTCCAATATCGTGATACAGAGCACCAACACGAACTAAAAGAGAGTTTGCGCCTATTTCGTTTGCCGCAGCCTCTGCTATATTTGCTACTTGTAAAGAATGATGAAAAGTTCCAGGAGCTTTATCAGATAATTCCTTAAGTAAAACTGAGTTTGTGTCTGTCATTTCTAATAAAGAAACATCAGAAACTAATCTAAAAACTCTTTCATATATGTAAATCAATGGTTGAACAAAAAGCATAAGCAATCCGTTAAGGACAAATAGAGCAAGTGGGGTGAAACTAATTTTTAATATACTACCCTCCTGTATAGTAGTAAAAGCAATATATCCTATCAAATAAACCAAAACTATTTGACCTACAGATATAAATAAATTTGCTCTCCTGTATAATTGAGCAACTGATTGAATTGTAATAATTCCCGCAGTGATCTGTAAAAAAACAAATTCAAAACTATTTGGTACAATAAAGCCAAGTAATAAGATAGTTAAAACATGGGTAAACAAACCAAGTCGTGCATCAAAAAAAGCTTTTATAATTAGCGGCAGAATACAAATTGGTACTGCAAAAACATAATCCGTATTGAAGTTTACGGTTAATGTTACCGCACTGATGACTGTTAAGATGTTAAAAAAAATGAATGTTAATTTTCTATTATCCTCATAGATTTTATATCTATAAGTAAAAAGAAAAAGTAAAAGTAAAGTGAAAATTAATATAATAAGTATTGAATACCCTACTTGAATCCAAACAAAGTTTTTGTCATCTTTTTGCAGAGTAAACTCATTACGTAATGAATTAAGTTTTTCAAAAGTATCTTCATTTACTACCTCTCCCTTTGCAACAATAAATTCACCAGAGGCCACAAAACCTCTTGATCTTGAAATATTTTGAAGTGCTTGTTGTTTTGAAGTTTCATAAAAATTTCTATTGATACTTATGTTTGGGGTTATAATTTCAAAGAATAAATCTTTATAGATGTCTTCATATTTATCAAGTTCTGAATCTTCTAATTTATCTGATATAAATTCAAATAAAGTTTCTGATTTAAATAATTCACCAATATTTATTGGTATTTCTGATTGTCCTTGAATCAAAAGAATGTCAGAATTACCTTTATGAATGAAATTGGGAGGTAAGACTCCATAATAATATATTTCATCGAGGAGTTGTTGACCATAAGCATATAAAATGTCAATATCTTGGGGGTTATCTACATTATTAAAAAAACGCGGAGACTCCTCAGAATATTTGGTGATTATTTGATCTTTTAATTTTTGATCGGCATTCAAATAAGATTTTAAATTACTAAGAACTTCTTCCTGGTCATTTTTAAATTCTATATCTGATTTTAAAATAGAAAAATCAAAAGGTGAATAAAAGTCTGGATATTGCCAAACTCTACCTTTTTGGAATTCATATTTAAATTGACCTTCAAGAGGAAAAATATAGAGGATCAAAATTGAACTTGTAAGAATAAGTAAGGATTTATAAAATAAACCCTTTTTTGCAGTAACGTATTCCCAGATAAACTTCAAAAATTTTTTTATTAAAATTACATAAACTTATTCTCTTCTTAGCCATTTACATAATGTAAACATATGTGGCTTTAAAATTCTTACTTTTGTTTTTTAAGAAAATTTCAAATCTTTTGAAAAATTAATTTTGGAATACGGCATTTGTAATTTGAGTATTGTCCCGATGCGAAATGAAAATTCACATAAAAGTGAATTAATTTCCCAACTATTATATGGTGATTGTTTTAAAGTAATTTCGAAAAAAAATGAATGGCTCCAAATAACAACAATAACGGACGAATATAGCGGATGGATCGATTATAAGCAAACACAGTTAATCACAAAAAGTGAAGCTGAGGATATTAGCTTTAAGATAAACTCTTATAGCTCAAGTTTAGTAGATTATATTGAAACTTCCGAAAATAAGCTTATTTCATTAGTACTTGGAAGTAATATAGGTGCTACAAAATTTTTAGGGCATGGATTTAAAGGATCAATTATTAAAGGAAAAAAACCTAAGTCTAATTTACTTAAGACAGCTTCCCTTTATCTCCACTCACCTTATTTGTGGGGTGGCAAAACTCCCATGGGTATTGATTGCTCAGGATTAACACAAATGATATATCGGATTAATGGTTATAATATTCCCAGGGATGCAGCACAACAAGTAAAATTTGGAGAAACATTAAGTTTTATTGACGAAAGCGAAGTTGGAGATTTAGCCTTTTTTGACGATGAGCATGGTAATATAATTCATGTTGGGTTACTCTTAGGAAATAATTATATTTTGCATGCCCACGGAGAAGTTCGCATAGATAGGATCGACCAGACAGGTATTTATAATATAAAGACCAAAAGACATTCTCACAATTTGAGAATTATTAAAAATTTAATATAAAAACAACAGCTTAGTTTGGGTTTTTAATAATTTTTTACTCAACTAGTTTCTTCATTTTCATAAATCCTTCATTATTACCAAGAGTCCCGTATATGTTCATAAGAGTTTTGATTGCCTCTTGATTTTTACTAACCTCAATTAATTTTTCTAGGATAGGTACACATTCTTTATAAAGCCCCTCTCTTTTTAGCTTTAATTCATCATAACGAGCGTTGTCAGCCCTTGAAGTTCCCAGATTATTCATTTCTTCAACAATGGTATTTTCTCCCTCTAAGATTAGGGTTACTAAGTTTAAATATCCTGACTCGAAACTAGGATCAATCTCAATTGCTTTCCTGTAGTAACCACTTGCTTTTTTCTTGTCACCTCGCTGCGCACTAATAACACCTAAATTAAAGTATAATGTAGCGTTATTAGGATCTTGCTCTATAGCTTCATTCATTAATGCCTCAAAGCGATCATTTTCCTTAAGTTGTATGTAGAGGTTAGCTTCTGTTAGTATTAAATTCAAATCCTTAGGATCAGTTTCTCGAGCTTCTTTAACTGCTTTCATTGCATTTTCATTATCTCCGAGTTGGGCATAAATAAGTGCTATATTTTTAATAATTTCAGGATATCTTGATTCTGTAAGCTCTTCTCTGAAATCAGTGTATTGTTTTGTTTTCTTGTATAAATCGTATTCTGATTTGGAAGGAAACTCTTCATCTTCTCCAGTTTCAGCAGATTTCGCCATATACTTAGTAACTATTCCATCATATTTGATTTCCTTAAGAAGGTTATAGAATTTCAATGCTGTGTCAAAGTCTCTTGCGTTAACTGAACTTGATGCAGCATAGTAGAGGTAATCTTTATTTTTTTTAGGATTAATTTCGTATGCTAAGTATAATTTTGCAGTAGCAGTTTCAAAACGTTTCTCGGCATTGTCATTAATAGCACTATTTACTATGTCCGAAGTCAACGTTTCGATTTGATTATCGTAGTTTAAGTCCTTACCCCCTGATGCAGAGAAAGCTTTAAATTTATCATATGCAAGTTGGAAATTTTTATTTGCTTGGGATATCCTTCCCTCTAAATAAAGTTTTTGGTTTGTGATTTTTGCATCAACGCCCTCAAAAAGAGAAGAACTGGTGTCAAGCAAATCTTTGGCGCCTTTAACATCTCCAGCTTCAAAAAGCTTAATGGCTTTTTTTAATTCTTTCTTTTGCCCATAAGTCAAACTTAGGGCTAATATAAAAACTAGTATTAAAAATTTTTTAATCATTTTAATTTAATTGTTATGTTATTTAATAATTGTATCATCATTGACCTCGAGATCATTTATATCTTCTATCTCCTCTTCGTCTTTCATAACTTTCGCAACAGCAGCAATTGTGTCTTCACCTTTAAGATTTATAAGCTTTACTCCTTGGGTAGCTCGGCCCATAACCCTTAATCCACTAATTTCCATTCTAATAGCAATACCAGACTTATTTATGATCATTAAATCGTCCTGATCATTAACGTTTTTTATAGTAACTAATTCACCTGTTTTATCTGTAATTGAAATAGTTTTAACTCCTTTACCACCTCGATTTGTAACACGATAGTCTTCTAGGTTAGAACGTTTACCATATCCATTTTCTGATACGACCAAAATGTTGGCGTCCATATCGTTTAAGGCAATCATTCCTACGACTTCATCATCATGATTGTTAAGTTTTATTCCTCTTACGCCCGAGGCCCCTCGACCCATAGGTCTTGTTTTGCTTTCTTCAAAACGAATTGCCTTACCTGACTTAACAGCCATCATCACATGGCTGTTGCCATTAGTCAATTTTGCTTCAAGAAGTTCATCTTCTTCACGAATAGTAATCGCATTGATTCCATTCATTCTGGGACGAGAATATTGTTCTAAAGAAGTTTTTTTAATCTGTCCCTTGCGAGTTGCCATTATGACATAATGACTATTTATGTATTCTTCGTCTTTTAAATCTTGAGTACAAATAAAAGCTTTAACCTTATCATCTTGCTCAATGTTTATTAAATTCTGAATTGCTCTACCTTTTGCAATTTTTGAACCTTCAGGAATTTCATAAACACGCATCCAAAAACATTTACCTTTTTGTGTAAAGAAGAGCATGTATTGATGATTTGTGCCAATAAATAAATCCTGAAGAAAATCTTCTTCTCTAGTAGTGGACGCTTTTTGTCCAACTCCACCTCTATTTTGAGTTTTGTACTCATTTAAAGGAGTTCTTTTAATGTATCCAGCATGAGAAATTGTAATAACTACTTTTTCATTTGGAATCATATCCTCCATACTAAACTCACCTCCAGCATACTCTATATTAGATCGACGCTCGTCACCATATTTTTCTTTAATCTCAAATAATTCATCTTTAATGATTTGCATTCTTCGATCCTTTTTATCAAGAATGTCTTTGAGGTCTGCTATAGTTTTTAAGAGTGTCTCAAACTCTGACCTTAATTTGTCTTGTTCTAAACCAGTAAGCTGTCTAAGCCTCATCTCCACAATGGCCTTAGCCTGAATATCAGAGAGCTCGAAACGTTTAATTAAGTTTTCCTTTGCTTCATCAGGGTTTTTAGATCCTCGTATAATCGATATAACTTCGTCAATATTATCAGAAGCAATAATCAATCCCTCCAAAATATGAGCTCTTTCTTCAGCTTTTCTAAGCTCAAATTTTGTTCTTCGAACAACAACATCATGTCGATGTTCTACGAAATAATGAATCATATCCTTTAAATTCAGCATTTGAGGTCTGCCATCAACTAAGGCTATGTTGTTAACACTAAAAGATGACTGTAAACTTGTGAACTTAAAAAGTTTATTTAGAACTATATTTGGAACTGCATCGCGTTTTAAAACATAAACTATTCGCATTCCATTCCTATCAGACTCGTCACGAATTGTGGATATTCCTTCTATTTTTTTATCGTTGACTAACTCAGCTGTCTTACGAATCATTTCAGCTTTGTTTACCTGATATGGAATTTCACTGACTATAATGCATTCTCTATCGTTAACCTCTTCAATATTTGCCTTAGCTCTAATCACCACTCTTCCCCTCCCGGTAAGAAAAGCCTCTTTCACTCCTTCATAACCATAAATAGTACCACCTGTTGGGAAATCAGGAGCTTTTATCGTCTGGATTAATTCATCTATTGAAATTTCATTATTATCAATGTACTGAATAGTACCATTTATTACTTCAGTTAAGTTGTGAGGTGGCATATTTGTAGCCATGCCAACGGCTATACCAGATGCACCATTAATAAGGAGGTTTGGGACTCTCGTTGGGAGTACTGTGGGTTCTTTAAGTGTATCATCAAAATTAAATTGCAGATCAACAGTTTCTTTTTCTATGTCTGCCATCAAATCTTCTGACATTTTTCGCATACGTGCTTCAGTATATCTCATAGCCGCTGGGCTATCACCGTCTACAGATCCAAAGTTTCCTTGACCATCTACGAGGAGATAGCGAAGGCTCCATTCTTGGGCCATTCGAACCATGGTGTCGTATACTGAACTATCTCCGTGTGGATGGTACTTACCTAGAACTTCACCAACTATTCTAGCTGACTTTTTATATGCAGTGTTTGAACGAATACCAAGTTCGTGCATACCATATAATACTCTTCGATGAACTGGTTTTAAACCGTCTCGGACATCTGGAAGGGCACGTGACACAATGACAGACATTGAGTAATCAATGTAAGCCGATTTCATTTCATCTTCAATTTTGATAGGAATTAGCTTATCGATTTGGTCCATAACATTATTTAATATATAGCTAAATTAGGGAATCAGAATGCAATATTAAATTAATATTTAGCCATATTCATTAAAATTATCAACAGAATAAGAGGTCATTTTGGTGGTAAATAATTATGGACCTTCTTTTGAAATATTAATATTTTTTTGTCTATTAGCATAGAGCATAAAACTTTGGTCTGTTTTTTGCAATTGTATAAAAAAAAAACCTATGGACGATAATTTTTCACCGAGAGTAAAAGATGTAATTTCTTTCAGCAAGGAAGAAGCTCTTAGACTTGGACACAACTTTATTGGAACTGAGCACTTGATGCTGGGTATACTTAGAGATGGTAACGGTAAAGCTATTGCTATTTTGAACGCTATTGAAATTAATCTTGAAGAACTAAGACGTAAAGTTGAGATTTTAAATCCCGCTTCTATAGAAGATGATCAAAGATTAAACGATAAGAAAAATCTCCATTTAACTCGCCAAGCTGAACGAGCGCTTAAAACTACTTTTTTAGAGGCAAAATTATTTCAAAGTGATTTAATTAATACAGTTCACTTACTTCTATGCATATTAAGAAATGAAAACGACCCAACCACAAAATTACTAACAAAACTTAATATTGATTATGATATTGTCAAAGAACAATTTAAATTAATGTTAACAAGCGACTCAGACAATTATGAAGACCTACCATCTTCATCTTCTTTTCCGGAAGAAAAAGATAATGAGGGTGAAGGAAAAGAAAACCCATTTATTCCTACCTCAGATTCAAAAACATCGAAAAAATCAAAAACACCAGTCCTTGATAACTTTGGTCGGGATATCACCGCCCTTGCCGAACAAGAGAAACTAGATCCAGTAGTAGGAAGAGAAAAAGAAATTGAAAGAGTATCTCAGATTCTTAGTAGGAGAAAGAAAAATAATCCCCTCTTAATAGGAGAACCCGGTGTTGGAAAATCTGCAATTGCTGAGGGATTAGCACTTCGCATAATTCAAAAAAGAGTTTCGCGTATTCTATATAACAAGAGAGTGGTGAGCTTAGATTTGGCTAGTCTAGTTGCTGGAACTAAATATAGGGGTCAGTTTGAAGAACGCATGAAAGCAATGATGAATGAATTAGAAAAGAATGATGATATAATTCTTTTTATAGACGAAATACATACTATTGTTGGTGCTGGAGGAGCCACTGGAAGTTTAGATGCATCTAATATGTTCAAACCTGCTCTAGCTCGAGGTGACATCCAATGTATTGGAGCCACAACACTTGATGAATACAGGCAGAATATAGAAAAAGATGGTGCTCTGGAAAGACGCTTTCAAAAAGTTTTAGTTGAACAAACCACTAATGCCGAGACACTTGAAATTCTGAAAAATATAAAAGAACGTTATGAAAACCATCATAACGTTAATTACACAGATGACGCTTTAAGCGCATGCGTAGATTTAACTGATAGATACATGCTTGATCGATTTTTACCTGATAAAGCAATTGATGCACTTGACGAAGCTGGATCAAGAGTTCACATTAACAATATGAGCGTTCCAAAAGAAGTTGTTAGCCTAGAAAGTCAGTTAGATGAAGTAAGAGAATTAAAAAATTCTGTAGTAAAAAAACAAAAATATGAAGAAGCTGCAAAACTTCGGGATGACGAAAAGAGAGTTGAACGTCTATTGATAGAAGCTCAAGAAAGATGGCAAGAAGATTCAAAACTTAATAGAGTAACTGTTAATGAAAATGATATAGCTGATGTAGTATCAATGATGACCAATGTACCTGTTAATAAAATTGTTAAATCTGAGAAAAACAAACTTTCTAAGTTAGGCAAGGTTATCAATTCAAAACTCATAGGCCAAAATGAGGCAGTAGAAAAAGTTGTAAAGGCTATACAACGAAACAGAGCTGGTTTAAAAGCTCCTGATAAGCCCATTGGATCTTTTATTTTTTTAGGACAAACAGGAGTAGGTAAAACTCAACTTGCAAAAATTTTAGCTTCTGAAATTTTTGATTCCGAAGAAAACTTGATTCGAATTGACATGAGCGAATACATGGAAAAATTTGCTATTTCTAGATTAATTGGTGCACCCCCTGGATATGTCGGATATGAAGAAGGTGGCCAGTTAACCGAAAAAGTTAGAAGAAGACCATATTCCGTAATATTGCTGGACGAAGTAGAAAAGGCCCATCCAGATATTTTCAATATGATGCTTCAGATTCTTGATGATGGATTCTTAACTGATAGCTTAGGTAGAAAAATAAACTTTCAGAATACTATAATAATTATGACATCAAATGTTGGTGCACGGCAAGTCAAAGATTTTGGAAGAGGGCTTGGGTTTGAGACCGCATCACAGAAATCACAATCGAAAGAAATTGAAAAAAGTGTTATTGAAAAAGAGTTAAAAAAGACTTTTTCACCAGAATTTTTAAACAGAATTGATGATATTGTAGTTTTCAATAATCTTGATAAAAAAGATATTCGAAAAATTGTAGATATCGAACTAGTTTACTTGATAAAACGTATCAATGAATTAGGATATGAAATTGAAATATCAGAGACAGCAAAAGACTTTATCTCGGAAAAAGGGTTTGATAGTAAATATGGGGCAAGACCATTAAATCGGGCAATTCAAAAGTATTTAGAAGATTTATTAGCTGAAAACGTTGTAAATAATTCTATCAAAGAAGGTGATAAAGTTTTCATTGATAAAAATAAAGGAGATGATTTTCTTAACTTAAAAATTAATCAAGAAATTGAAAATTCTTAATCCTTTTTCCAAAAAATTGTTTACGGCCACCCAATAAATGTTATTTTTGCGCTTGTAAATTAAAACGCATGCATAGCTTAATCATGCTAGTATAAAATTTATATGAAGGTTTTAAAATTTGGTGGCACTTCAGTGGCTAATTCTAAGAGTCTTTTAAACGTTATAGATATAGTTAAGGAGTCTAATGATAGAAAAATATTAGTTGTTTCTGCATTAGGGGGAATAACAAACCTTCTTGATGAAATGTCAACCCAAGCAAGTAAAGGGGAAAGTAATTATAAAGATAAGCTGCAAATACTCGAAAATCGACATTTAGATTTGATCGAATTTTTTATTCCAGTTACTAGACAAAGTGAAATAATTAGTTTTTTAAAATCTCAAATTAATGAGCTTGAAGAGGTCCTTGAATCTTTATTTACATTGAATGAATTAACTTCTAAGAGTCTGGCAAAAATTTTAAGTTTTGGTGAGACTCTTTCTAGTAATATCATTTACAGTGTGCTTAAACATAAAGAATGTGATATCGAATTAAAAGATTCGCGTCAAATAATTTTCACAAAAACTGTTAACGACAGAGAAATTGTAGATCACAATAAAAGTGAAAAAAAAACAAAAGCATTTCTAAATGAAAATAATTCTAAGAACATACTGATTCCTGGATTTATAGCTCAAGATGAAGATGGAAATACAACTACATTGGGTCGTGGAGGATCAGATTTAACTTCATCATTGTTAGCTAACTATTCTAATGCAGATCAATTAGAGATTTGGACAGATGTTAGTGGAATGTTTACTGCTCATCCTAAATTAGTCAGTCAAGCAATTCCAATTTCCAATCTTTCATATCATGAAGCAATGGAGCTTTCACATTTTGGAGCCAAGGTAATTTACCCTCCTACTTTACAACCACTTATTGATAAAAATATTCCTGTAATTATTAAAAATACTTTTAAAAAAGATGCTAAGGGAACGTTAATTAATGCTGACGGATCATACTTGCTAGATGGATATACTGTGAAAGGAATTAGTCATATCGAAGATGTAGCTTTAATAAGTCTTGAGGGTAGTGGTATGATTGGCATTCCTGGTTTTTCAAAACGTTTTTTTGAATGTTTATCTAACAAACAGATAAATATTATAATGATTACACAAGCATCTTCTGAACATTCGATTTGTATAGGTGTTAACTCGAAGGATTCAGCCATGGCTAAGAAGGCCATTGATGATAATTTTGCTTTTGAAATAAGTGTGCAAAAAGTTAATCCAGCAAAAATAGAATTAGACATGACAAACATCGCTGTTGTTGGAGATCGAATGAAAGATCATCAAGGTATTAGCGGTAAATTATTTAGCAGTTTAGGAGCAAATAATATTAATATACGTGCAATTGCACAGGGAGCTTCAGAAAGAAATATTTCTATAGTAATTGATAAGAGAAACACACAAAAAGCCTTAAACTCAATTCATGAAAGTTTTTTTGAAAGACAAATAAAGGAATTGAATTTATTTATAACAGGGGTAGGAAATGTAGGTGGTAAACTTTTAGATCAAATTCATGGACAACAAAGCTATCTATTAGAAAATTTACGCCTTAAAATAAATGTGGTTGCAATATCAAATTCATCAAAAATGCTTTTATCTGATATCGCTTTAGATTTAAAAAAATGGAAGAAGCAATTAAATAAGAGTGATATTAATGCAAATAGGGAAGCTTTCTTTAATCACATAAAAACGTTAAATCTAAGAAACAGTATTTTTATTGACAATACAGCCAATCAAGATATTGCAGAAGAATACGGTCTTTATTTAGCTAACAATATTGGCGTAGTAACTTGTAATAAAATAGCCTGTGCGAGTTCGTATAAAAATTATAAAGAACTTAAAAAAATATCTAGACGCTACAACACACCTTTCTTGTTTGAAACAAATGTAGGAGCAGGACTACCCGTAATAGATACATTAAACAATCTAATAGCATCAGGAGATGAAATAATTAAAATCCAAGCTGTCTTGTCAGGAAGTTTAAATTATGTTTTCAATAATTTTAACTCCAAAACTAGCTTTCGAAGTGTAGTTCAAAGTGCACAAGATCAGGGATATACTGAACCTGATCCTAAGATTGACTTAAGCGGTGTAGACGTGGCAAGAAAAATATTAATCCTAGGTCGTGAAAGCGGTTTTGAATTAGAACTTAAAGATATTATCAACAAAAGTTTCTTACCCAAAGACGCATTGAAATCTTCTTCGAACGAAGAGTTTTATAATGCCATTAGTAAAAACGAAGTTTACTTTCAAAAAATTCTAAAAAACGCTACCAAAAATGGAACAAGATTAAAATATGTAGCGCAGTTGGAAAAAGGAAAAGCTTCAGTTGGGCTTCAAGAGATTGAATCTCATCACGACTTTTACAACCTTGAAGGTAGTGATAATATTATTTTATTCTACACAAGTCGTTACAGAGATCAGCCCCTTATTGTTAAAGGAGCTGGTGCTGGTGCTGAGGTAACAGCAGGAGGGATTTTTGGAGATATCATTCGAATAGGCAAGCAATAAATATGGATCATATTAATATCTTCGCTCCTGCAAGTGTAGCCAACGTTTCTTGTGGTTTTGATGTACTTGGTTTTTGTTTAGATACGATTGGAGATATAATGAAAGTTTCTAAAACCAAAACAAAAGGTATATCTATCGGTACTTTGAAAGGACAAAAAATACCAATAGATCCTCTAAAGAATGTTGCATATGTTGCTGCGAATGCACTTTTAAAAGACTTTCCCACAAATGGTGGCTTTCAAATTGACATTGAAAAAAAAATTAAACCTGGGAGTGGAATTGGAAGTAGTGCAGCAAGTGCAGCAGGAGCTGTTTTTGCAATTAATGAACTATTAGGAAAACCCTATTCAAGGAGTCAATTAGTAAAATTTGCTATGGTTGGAGAATCATTAGCTAGTGGAGATGCACATGCTGACAATCTTGCCCCTGTTTTACTAGGAGGCTTCACGTTAGTTCGGAGTAATAAAACCCTAGATATCATAAAACTTCCCTCACCAAATGATTTAATAGCTACAATTATTCATCCAAAAATTGAATTAAAAACAATTCATTCAAGAGCTATTCTTAAAAGTGAAATTCCACTTACAAAAGCTGTAGAACAATGGGGGAACTTAGGTGCTTTCGTAAGTGCTCTTTACACAAACGATTATGATCTTCTTTCTAGAAGCATGAAAGATAAGGTGATTGAACCAGCCAGAGCAATTTTAATCCCCAAATTTAAAGAGATTAAAGAATCAGCTATTGAAGCTGGTGCTCTTGGGAGTGGTATTTCTGGCTCAGGCCCATCTGTATATGCATTGTCTAAAGGAGAAAAAACTGCAAAAAAAGTAGGACAATTCATGAAAACTTACTATGACGAAATAGGGCTTGATTATGAAGTTCATTATTCATCTATTAACAATGAGGGAATAAAGATTCTTTAAGCTTATGGAATATTTTAGTTTAAATTATAATGCTAAAGACGTAAGTTTTTTAGAAGCTGTTAGGAAAGGACTAGCACCCGATCGAGGGTTATATTTTCCAAAGAATATTCCAAAATTAGAAGAAAGCTTTATTAAAAATTTAAAAAAGTTTTCAAACCATGAAATTGCATACGAGGTCATTAAGCCATATGTAGGAAGTGATATTGATGATGATAATTTAAAAAAAATTATTCAAGAAACATTAAATTTTGATTTTCCAATTGTAAAAATAACAGATAAAATTGCTGTAATTGAATTATTCCATGGTCCCAGCCTTGCTTTCAAAGACGTCGGAGCTCGTTTTATGGCTAGATGTTTATCTCAGGATAACTTTATCAAAAAAGGGAAAAATTTAACTGTACTGGTTGCTACTTCAGGAGATACAGGTGGAGCAGTAGCAGATGGTTTTTTTAAGGTAAAAGGAATTGATGTAATAATTCTCTATCCAAAGGGTAAAGTCAGTGATATACAAGAGCGACAATTAACTACCCTTGGAGAAAATATAACTGCTTTGGAAGTTAATGGTTCATTTGATGACTGTCAAGACATGGTCAAAACAGCTTTTGTTGATCAAGAATTAAAAGATAAAATTTATTTAACATCCGCAAACTCAATAAATATTGGTAGATGGTTAGCACAAATGTTTTATTACTTCATAGCCTATAAAAATCGTCCGAATCCAGAAAAAAAACTTTTGATTTCTGTACCAAGTGGAAACTTTGGAAATATTTGTGCTGGTATTTTGGCACAACAGATGGGACTTCCCATAAATCATTTTATAGCTAGTACTAATATAAATGACACTATACCAGAGTATTTAAAATATGGGGATTATTATCCAAAGAAATCTATTCAAACAATCTCAAATGCTATGGACGTTGGTAATCCAAGTAATTTTATTCGGATTCAAAAGATTTTTAATAATGATTATTTTAAGTTAAAAAAACTTCTTAGTGGTTACAGCTTTTCTGATAAAATGACTGAAAAAGCAATAAAAGAGATCTATAAAATAAAAGGATATGTTTCTGAACCTCATGGAGCAATTGGATTTTTAGGTTTAAAAGAATTTTTCAATTCTAAAGAGGAAATAGATGAATACCAAGGTATCTTTTTAGAGACGGCTCATCCTGTAAAATTTAAAAGTACTGTAGAGGGTATTATTAAAACTGATATAAAAACTCCAAAGAGTATTCAAAAAATTTTGGATCTTAAAAAAAACAGTTTTTCTATTAGTAAATATTCAGAACTTAAGTCTTTACTTCTTTCGAATTAATTTGTTTTAAAAAAAGTTATAAAAAATCTTCAAGTGTAATTAAATTCTCCATTAATTTCCTAATTGTGGGATTTGATTCCTATGAAAAGTCTCGTAAGGTTTAAACTTTTGTCAATAATTTTTTTTAAGTTTTTAAT
>Ga0315330_10001230_pt1 | contig 17100 bp, 11 predicted proteins | sample M140m34915metaG_FD_203453 | JGI IMG/M metagenome (GOLD analysis project Ga0315330, IMG submission 203453) | Ammonia-oxidizing marine archaeal communities from Monterey Bay, California, United States - M1 40m 34915 | ecosystem: Environmental > Aquatic > Marine > Intertidal zone | place: USA...
CGTTGACGAACTGCTCGAGGACCGCGGGTGGCAAGCCGCCGACGGTGGAGGACACCGGGACGTCAATTTTCTTAACCTTCTTCTTCTTCTCCGGGACGGGGGCGGCGGCGTCCGTCTCCATGGGCTTCTCGCCGTTGGGATCCCCCGGCGCGGTGTTCTCGCCGTTCTCGGCGGCCGGCGCGTCCGTGTCCATGGGCGCCTCGGCCGCGGGCGCGGGCTCGGGGACGGGCGCGGGGACCTCCTCCTCGATCTCCTCGACGGCTTGCGCGGACTCGACGGAGACGAGGCCGTTGAGGTTGAGGCGAACCTTAACCTTGAGCTTGGTCTTGCCGTCGTCCGAGTTGGTGGTCGGGATGGGACCGACGTCGAAGGACCCGATCTGCGTGATGGCGTTGGGCGGGAGGAGCGTGGGGGTGGTGTACTTGGCCTGGAGCGTGAATGTCTCGTCGCGGAAGAAGGTCATCATCTTAGTGGACGGCACCGCGTTGTTGCGCTCGAAGAGTTCCATATCCTTCACCTCGCCGCCGTCGCCCTGCCACTGGAAGGAGACGGGGTAAGGGAAGGAGTCCACAACCTCGAACTCGCGCACGCGGAACTGCGGGGACAGCATGGCGCCCTGGAGCGCGCAGCCGCGCGCGACGCACTCGGAGGCGTTGAGGGTCCTGGAGCAGGGCTGCTTGAAGAAAGCCTCGAGCTGCGAGGAGATGAAGGGCATGCGCGCCGCGTTGCCGACGAGCTCGACGGACTTGATGTCGTCGGGGATCATGCCAGCCTCGGACATGGCCTTCTTGACGGGCTCCATCATGCGGTCGAGGAGATCGGAGGACAGCTCCTCCATCTTCTCGCGGGTCATCTTCGACGCGACGTCCGTGTCGTCCATGATGCACTCGATGTTAATCGGCGCCTCGGGGTTGGCGGAGATCACCTTCTTCATCTTCTCCACCGCGGTGCGGAGCCTGTGCTGCGCGCGCGCGTTGGTCTTGATGTCAATCTTCTTGGAAGCCTTGAACTCCTCGCAGAAGTGGTCCATCATCGTCTGGTCGAAGGACGAACCGCCGAGGTTGCGGTCGTACCCCGTGGCCAGAACCTTGAGCTGCGACTTTGTAAACCGTACAACGCAAACCTGCATGGCGGATGCGCCGACGTCGACAAACACCACGTTGTGGGGGTCATCCCCAAACTCCGCCGTCTTGAAGATACCGTACGCCAGCGCCGTCGCGGTGGTCTCGTGCATCAGACGCATGACGTTGAGTCCCGCGATTGAAGCCGCGTCGAGCATCGCCCTTCGCTGGGCGTCGGTGAAAAAGACTGGGACGGAGATGACGCTGTCGGTCACCTTGGCGCCGTGGTCCGCCTCGGCGATCGTCTTGAGGTCGCTCAGGATCATGGCGACGAGCCGCTCGGGGGTGAACGTCTTCTGCTCGTTGAGGTAGTTGACGGTGATGAGGATCTCGTCGTTGGCGCCGGCGGCGATGGGGAAGAGCAGGTCTGGGACGAGCGCCTGCACCTCGGGATCGGAGAACCTGAGGCCGATGAGGCGCTTGAGCTGAACGATGGTGTTCTTGGGCTGCATGTTGATCTTGTCCGCGGCGGCGCAGCCGATGTAGCGCTGTGGTTGGACGGAAAAGACAGGGGAAACGGTCGAGGTCAGCGGCGGTCCCTTCGATCGGGCGGGTGGGAAAAACGGCGGCAGTGGGCGCGGCGGCAAACGTGAAGTCCGGTGGGAGCCGGAGGGTCGGCGGCGGGAGACGCGCGTGAACGCGGGCGATCACGACGCGCCGCGGGCGCGCGCTCGCCTCCCCACTCGCCCGACGTGCGATATCTCCCGTTACCGCCGCGCTCGTGTACTCGAACGCGACCCACCGACGCGGGGCGGCGGCGGTAACGCGCGCGATCTCAGATCGCGATGAAGCCTGAGGAAGGCGCCGTCCGCGCGCGACGATTGGGAAAAATGGGCAGCCGCGCGCGCGATCGCGTGAAGATGGACGCACCTGCTTATCGCCGAAGTTGACCATCGACGGGGTCTCGCGCTTGGACTCGGTGTTGAGCACGACGTCGATGCCCTTGCGCCTGGCGAGCGCCACCACGGAGTTGACGCTGCCGAAGTCGAGGCCGACGACGCTCATCTTTCCGCTGTTCTTTTAGAGATGGATGCGACTGTTCGCTGTGTGAAAGGCGCTCGGTCCCTGGAAGCTGGCGACTGCGCTAGCTCCGCGTGTGTGTGTGTCGGAGTGAGGTCTCTCGCGTCTACGTGAAGTGAGACGTGAAGAGGTCAGGCTCGGCCGCGAGTGGTCGTACCCGGTGACTGCTAAAGTGAAGGGACGCGCGAGCGACAAACTCTTTTCGCCGCCAGTTCGTGCAACGGAGGGCTCACAGAGCAGCAGAGCTTTTGCCTGTGCGGGCTCGGTTAACCTGGAATGGGCCCAAGTTCGCAAAGGGCAAAAAGTGATAAAAATCAGTTGGACGTTTGGAGACGGAAGAGGCCAAGACCTCGCGCTGGATCGGTCACAGAGTCCGCGTCGGCGAGAGTATCGACCGTCGCGTTTCGTCCTCTCGGCAGCAGGTACGTCCGCGTTCGGATCGTGTACACCCCGTTCCGTGTCGATGATCCCCCCCCGTCGCCGCGTACCCGTCCCGGGACGCGGGCGACCCGCTGGGGTTTCGCCCCAAGATTCCCTCGATATTATTGAGATTTCGATGACGCGTCTCCCTTCGGCTTCGCCACGACTGACGCGCTGACCTTCCCCGCCCCGCACTCCGTGAAACCCCAGGACACACTAAACGCATAGGTGGTGAGATGGCAGCGATGGCGTCCGCCTCCGGCATCAACGGTGAGCCCCCGACTCGAGACGCGACGCGGGCGCCACCCCGATCGGCCCCCCGCGAGATTCTAATTCCGAGATATTCCGGGCGGCGCTTTTTCCCAAACGGCGTCCAACGACGCCTTCCCGCTGACCTCCCGTACCCGCACCTTTCCACCCACAGCATTCGTCGGGTTCAGGCCCACGAACGACGTGAAGCGCGCCTCCCGCGTGCGCGCCTCCGTCGCGCGCCGCGTCGCCAACCCCATCGTCGCCGTCGCCACCCCGACGGGGAAGAAGTCCGCCAACGAGGGCGAGAAGAACTGGTCCAAGGTTGAGTACATCAAGGAAAACTCCGACTTTCTCCGCCACCCGCTCATCGAGCAGCTCGCCACCGAGGACACCTTCATCTCCGAAGATGCCGCGCAGCTGTACAAGTTCCACGGCGGGTACCAGCAGGATGACCGCGAGAAGCGAGCCTTCGGCGCCGGCAAGTTTTACCAGTTCATGATGCGAACCAAGCAGCCCGCGGGTACCGTCCCTAACAAGCTCTACCTCACCATGGACGACCTCGCGGACTCCCACGGCAACGGCACGCTCCGTCTGACCACCCGACAGACGTACCAGCTTCACGGTATCCTCAAGACGGACCTCAAGGCTACGTTCCAGGCGGTGATTAAGAACATGGGCAGTACCCTTGGCGCGTGCGGAGACATCAACCGTAACGTCATGGCTTCCCCCGCGCCTTACGCCAAGAACTTCAAGCCCGAGTATTTCATCGCGCAGGACCTTGCGAAGGACCTCGGTGACTTGCTCGCCCCCCAATCGGGTGCCTACTACGACGTCTGGCTCGACGGCGAGCAGGTGCTGACGGTGGAGAAGCCGGAGGTTGTCGCGGCGCGAAACGACAACAGGTTCGGGACCAACTTTGAGGGATCCCCCGAGCCCATCTACGGCACCCAGTTCCTTCCCCGTAAGTTCAAGATTGGCATCACCGTCCCTGGGGATAACCACATCGATTTCCTCACCAACGACATCGGCATCTGCGTCGTCATGAAGAACGGGGAGCACGTTGGGTACAACGTCTACGCGGGCGGCGGCATGGGCCGCTCGCACCGCAACAACGACACCTTCCCACGGCTCGCGTCCGAGCTCGGGTTCGTCGGCGTGGATGACATCCTCTACGCGGTCAAGGCGATCGCGTGCGCCCAGCGCGACTACGGCCGCCGCGACGACCGAAAGCAATCCCGCCTCAAGTACCTCATCCACTCCTGGGGCGTGGAAAAGTTCAAGGCTGTCACGGAGCAGTACATGGGCAAGGCTTTCCAGCCCCTCGCGGATCTCCCGCCGTTCACCATGCCCACCTACCACGGCTGGAACGAGCAAGGCGACGGTAAGCTCTGGTACGGCGTCCACGTCGTCAACGGCCGCCTCAGGGGCGACGCCAAGAAGGCTCTGAGGGCCGTCATCGAACGATACGAACTCCCGGTGCGCCTCACCGCGAACCAGGATCTTCTCCTCACCGACATCGACCCCGCGTGGAAGGCGGATATCGTCGCCACCCTCTCTGCCGCGGGCGTCCAGGACGCGAGCGAGATTGACCCGCTCGACCAGATTTCCATCGCGTGCCCCGCGCTTCCCCTCTGCGGGCTCGCAATCACCGAAGCGGAGCGCGGCCTCCCCGACATCAACAAGCGCCTTCGCGACGTGATGAACAAGGTTGGCCTTCCCGGGGATGAGCAGTTCCTGATCCGCATGACGGGCTGCCCGAACGGGTGCGCCCGGCCGTACCAGGCTGAGCTCGGTTTCGTCGGCGACGGCCCGGGTTCCTATCAGATTTGGATGGGCGGCACCAGCAATTTGCTCAAGCTCGCCGAGCCGTACGCGGATAAGGTGAAGGAGAAGGACATCGAGACCTTCTTCGAGCCCATCTTCTACGCGTTCAAGACTGGCAAGAACGCGGACGAGCGCTTCGGTGACTGGGCCAACCGCGTGGGCTTCAAGTCCATCAAGGATGCGCAGGAGAGCTACAAGGGTCTCCCCGCCGCCGCGCTCGCCGCCGCCGCGCCCGCTCCCGCCGCCCCCGCGGCTGCTGCGGCGGCGACCCCCGCGGGCCGTCTGCCCCGCGTGATGATCGAGCGCGAGGCGTTCGAGGTGCTCAAGGCGTACGCCGAGGCGAACAACACCACCCTCACGGAGGCTGCCACCGCCGCCATCCTCAAGCTCAAGCAGTAAACGGAGAGAGGGGGGAAGGAAGTGGGACATGTATTTTTAGCCCGACTTGGTTGAACGCATCTAGACTAGTCAAGTACCCTTTTCGATTATGAAGGAAGTATTACTTTAAGTGTTACGAGATTCAACTCACGAGACGTGCTCGGTGTTGACCACCGACGGCCCCGCGTCTCCCACGAACGCGGTCCGGTAATCCTTCCGCGGGTTGTACACCTCCCACTTGCACATCGGAAACGTCTTTGCGTTTCGATCGAACCACTTTCGGTCCATCACGCACCCGGCGTCCAAATACGAGTACAGCTTCATCGACTCCTTCACCTCGTCGATCCCAGCCCCCTTCTTCTTCTTCTCCTCTGCCGTGACGAACTGAGGGGCGTCCAGGTCTTTGAACACGTCCTTGTCCAGGACGACGCACCCGCGCGAGATCAGCTCGAACCATGTGTGGTGGCCGGGCACGATGAGGCCCTCTTTCGCGAACATGCACTGCTCGCCGGTGAGGTGCGCGAGCTCGGTGTGCTCCCTGTGGTGTTCGTCCCTGAACCTGTTCAACAAGTCCCCGACGGAGTCGCCGTACTTGACGGACATGACGCACTTGATCTTCCGGACGTCCTGCCCGAGCACGCCGCGCGATTGCCAGTAGAGAAAGTGGAGGTCGAAGCTGGACTCCAGCTTGGCCTTCATCGCCGCGCGGTACTCCTCTTTCAGGCGTATGCTCTCCTTGGCGTCCTCGAGCTCCCTTTCTCGATCGGGGAGAAAGTCGGTCTTCACCGCGGGGTTCTTGCCCAACTTCCCGAACCTCCCGTTCGCCCCGTCCTCTTCCTCGGCGCCCCCGTCAGGATCTTCGTCGTCGTCGGCGAAGCTGAGCTTGGCCGCGGCGGCGCTCGCCTTCTTCTTCTTCTTCTTCCTTCGATCGTCCAGCCTCCGAACCGTCATTTCGTCCGCCTCGCGCTTCGCTCGTTCCGTCTCCTCGTGAAGGTCAGCCTCGATGGCGCTCTTCGTCCCGGCGAACTCCTCCTTGGTCTTCAGCCCGACGGTCCTCTCCTTGAACATCTCCTCCGCCCGCGTGGTCGCCGCCGCCTTGAACCCGACCTGGGTCTTCGCCCGCGCGATGTCCCCGCGCTGGAAGCCCCCGCCCATCGTCGCTTCGAACGGCGCCATGGCTGTGACACTCTCGCACGAGACCCACCGGCTCCACGCTTCCGAGTGTGATGGAAATCGCAGGCGCAAATCTTCAAGCTCCAAGAAACTTCTTCACCAAACGTCGGCGCCGGCCTTATCCGCCACTTCACGACGCTCCAGTCGACCCGCCGTAGGTTCGATCGCGCCGATGCACACGTTCGCCAGCGGAGGCGTGCTCCCCGGTGCGAGGCTCGCGTCCCTCGCGCCTCACACCGCGCCGCGAAGGAGCGCCGCCGCGGGTAGGTCCCCAACGCGCGTCGTCGCGATGGCTGGCAGGAAGAAGAGAAAGGACAAGAGCCGGAAGGCCAAGCAGGACAAGGAGGGTGGATCCTCGCCCGCGGCGCCGGCGTCCGCGCCCGTAGAGACCCCCGCGGCCGGGCAGGCACCCGTGGCGGCGCCGGCGCCCGCGCCCGCGCGTCGCGCGAGGGACAACGAGGTCGACTGGGGTGAGATCGAGCGGAACAACGAGTCCGCCCGATCCGCGGCGGGAGGATCGCAGTCCGCGCCCGCCCCCGCTGGCGACGGCCTGCTGGAGAAGGCGTTCAGCGCGGACGCGCAGCTCCTCTTCGCCGTGGATGGCTGCGTCCCCGAGGTTGTCAACGGCAGGGTCGCCATGTTCGGCTTCTTCACCGCCATGCTCAACGAGCTCATCACCGGCAAGTCCTTCACCACCCAGCTCGCGTTCAACCTGACGCACGGCGTGTCGCTGACCATCATCACGCTGGTCATCGCGGGGACCCTGGCGCCGATGATCATGGCGGACCCGAAGGAAACCCCGTTCCAGGGGACAGGTCTCGCCCGGTGGAGACCGGAGCCGCTGGCCAAGGCGGGACGGCAGTACCTGTGCGATCCCAGGGCCGTGGATTGCACGGGGCTGCCGGGGAAGGATACGCCGCTCGGGAGGATCGGGTTCGGGCCGACGGCGGAGACGTGGAACGGACGCGCGGCGATGGTGGGGCTCATCCTCACCTTCGTCATAGAGGGCGCCACCCACCACGGAATCTTCAGGGGCTGAATCGACGACTAGTCTATTAATACACACACACACGTCGTCAAAACATGCGTGTTGTCCAAAATAATGAGCAGATGAGGGGCTCTCGTGCGCCGGCGAGTGAAAAAGTGAGCCACGTCATGCATGCGCTCACACACACGCGCGCGCGTTCCACCCATGTCCGCGTTCACCGCCGCTCGTATCGGCGCCCCCGCGCTCGCGCCCCGCCGCGCTCGCCTGCCTACCGCCCGCCGCGCCCCCACCCTACCGCCCCTCCGCGCGGTCGTCACCGCCGAGGACGTCGCCGCGAAACTCTCCGGAGACGACCTCGGCAAGTGGGAGTCGTGCCGGTCCATCCTGGTCGGCGAGCTGGGCATGGACGAAGAGTCCGCGGACAAGACCATGATCCGCGCGTTCGGATGGGGCGGCCAGACGTACTGGCGCAACGCGAAGGTGGAGGAGGTGCCCGAGGTCGAGGATGTCGAAGCTCGCATCGCGTTCCTCCTCGAGATCGGCATCGAACAGGCGGACATCGCCGACAAGGTGCTCGGGAAGGTTCCCGAGGTGCTGGGGTGCGACGTGGAGACCAGACTCCGGGTGAACGTGGAGCACATCACGAAGAACTACTTCATGAAGCCAAACACGAAGAACTTTCGGAACTACATCAACAGAGTACCGCAGGTGCTGGGGAACAACCTGGACTGCGCCGCGCAAGGACTCAACTGCGCGGGCGAGTGCAACCGATGCTGGGCGCGTTGCTGAAGTCCTCTTACGTACTCGTACTGAGCGCCCGATAGCACTTATTTTGTGATGAAACGTTCACTCGTACAAGTGTGATGAACAAGCGTAATCTTACTTGTATTGAATAGCACTAAGCCCCTCACTCATCGCCCGAACGTCACCGGGTGGCACTCGAGGGTGTCCACGTTGAGCATCACGACGGCGCCGGTTTTTGAAAAATCTGGCACCGACACGCAAACAGTCTCCACGTCCCCAACACGCACCTTCCTCCACCCAAACGCCGGCTGCATCCCCGCGAAGTACACGTGCGGCGACTTCTCGATGAAGAATGGGTCCCTGTCCTTGTACGGGTAGCACGCGAGGGTATCCGGCGCGGTGGGCGCCACGTGCTGCCACCGCACCGTCGCCTCCATCAGGTCCAACGTCTCCGCCGCGGATGCATCGGATCCCGGACCGTTTTTAGTAACGTCCGTGTACGCCGCCAGGTTGGACACGTTCTGCCCCGCGGTGCCCAAAAAGTCCACGCCGCCCAGCGTGAAATCGTGCGGGTTGGTGCACGACGCGAAGGTGTTTGGCGAAAATCGTTTCGCCTCGGGGAAGAGGCACGGGTGAAGCGGCTGCTGGGGAAGCGCCTGGTTCGTGGGATCCCCATCGCCGGGCATCAGGTCCACGGGCACCGACGCCGCGAGGGTCGTGAGGAGCACGTCGAGCTCGCGCAGCGGCCTGGCCACCGCCGCCTGCTGCCGGCCGTCGAGCGACTGCGCCGGTACCTCGGGCGCGGACAACGCGCCGCCGCACACCACCACCCTCGCGACGGAAGCCGCGACCCCTTGCTCGTTGGCGCCGCCGAGGTTGCCGGTGACGTAGTCGCACATGAGCTCGAGGTTGAGCGCGGAGGAGGCGGCGTCGTCGCCCGCGCGCAGGCCCGAGCACAGCAGCACGTGCGTCCCCGGGCTCGTCGCCGGCGGGCTCGGTCGGGTCGTCTGCGGCGCGGGAGCGGGATAGCAGATCTCGTCCACTTCGAACTCCCCGTTGGCCACGACCCGCCCTTTGACCGCGAGGACGACGCCGGTGACGAAGCAGTCGACCGCGACGCCCTTGCCCGTGAGCTTCACTCGCGCGCCCTCGTCCTCGAGCACCAGCGAGTCGTCGTCGGAGACGAACTTTTTACCGGCGACGTCCGAAGCCTTGGCGCCCGCCTCCTTGACGTACTCGTCCAGGATGGAGGGTTTGAGTTTCATGTCCTTGTACAGCGTGCCCATGATCACGCACTCCTCGCCCTCCTTCAGGTCGAGCACCGGTGACGTCTTGACCCCGGGCCACTTGGCGGCGACCGCCTGCTTGAGCCGCGGCGCCAGGAGCATGAGCCTCTGGAAGTAGAGCTGGAAGTACTGGCCGTAGATCTTCTTGTCCAGGGCGAAGCGCTCGTCTCTGGCGGTGTAGTCGAGGACGGCGCGCTGCAGCGTGAGCGGGGCGTCGGCCACGCCGTTGGGCTCGCGGAGCATGTCATCGGAGGGAGCCATCGTCGCGTCGGGTGCCATCCTCCTGTCCGATGTGTGAAGCAGCAAAGCTGGCGAAGATCGTTTTCAAATCTCGGGAAAACCAAAAAAACATGGTCTTTGTCCATGACCCCTGACTCGTCAACTCTTGGTCTAATTCTCCCAGTCAACTGCCCTAACAGCGGGAAAATTCAAAAGCTCCGCGCGATCGGACTCGCTAGGGATCTCACTACCCACGTCGCGCACGACGCGGACGGCGCCCGTCGAGGTCACAGACGCGCGCGCGATTCTTTCTTTCGGTCGGAACCCCATCGGCTCCAACCGCACGTTCACCGTCACGGCGTGAACGCAGCACGAGGACCTTCGCCGCCGAACACGCGCGAACCCCTCGGACCCTTTTCTTTGACAAGCGTCGTATAGGCACTCGTAAGCAACGATGCCCGTCAACGATGAGGAGTTCCCTGATGAGCAGGACGAGCGCATGATCGCCGAGGAGTACAAGATCTGGAAGAAAAATACCCCTTTCCTCTACGATCTCGTGGTGACGCACGCGCTGGAGTGGCCGTCGCTCACCGTGCAGTGGCTCCCCAAGCGCGAAGAGCCCGCCGGCAAGGACTACAGCATCCAGCAGCTCATCCTCGGCACGCACACCTCCGAGAACGAGCAGAACTACCTGATGCGCGCCGAGGTCCAGCTCCCGCTCGAGGACGCCGACGTCGACGCACGCGGCGGCGACGACAAGGGCGAGGTCGGCGGCTTCGGCGCCTCCGCCGGGAAGGTCCAGGTGGTCCAGCTCATCAACCACGACGGCGAAGTGAACCGAGCCCGCTACTGCCCCCAGAACGAGTTCGTCATCGCCACCAAGACGATCAGCGCGGACGTGTACGTCTTCGACTACAGCAAGCACCCGAGTAAGCCCCCCGCGGACGGCGGGTGCGCGCCCGACATCAGGCTCAAGGGCCACAAGACGGAGGGATACGGACTGTCGTGGTCGCCGTTTGAAGCCGGCCACCTCCTCTCGGGCAGCGACGACGCCCAGATCTGCCTGTGGGACGTGCAGGGCCCGCTGGGCAAGGGTGAGCGCACCGTGGACGCGAAGGCCATCTACACGGGTCACCTCGGTGTCGTGGAGGACGTGGCTTGGCACTGCAAGCACGAGCACATGTTCGGCTCGGTCGGCGACGACAAGTCTCTGAAGCTCTGGGACACCCGCAAGGCCCCCGACGGGGCGTGCCTGAACAGCGTGGAGGCGCACCAGGCTGAGGTGAACTGCCTGGCGTTCAACCCGTTCAACGAGTACGTGCTCGCGACCGGCAGCGCGGACAAGACGGTCGCGCTCTTCGACGTGAGGAACCTGAACCAGCGGCTGCACACCTTCACGAGCCACACCGAGGAGGTTTTCCAGATTGGCTGGTCCCCCAAGCACGAGACCATCATGAGCTCGTGCGGCGCGGATCGCAGGCTGATGGTGTGGGACCTCGGGCGCATCGGCGACGAGCAGTCCCCGGAGGATGCCGAGGACGGTCCGCCCGAGCTGCTCTTCATCCACGGCGGGCACACCTCGAAGATCAGCGACTTTGCCTACAACCCCAACGACGACTGGGTCGTGGCGTCCGTCGCCGAGGATAACATCCTCCAGATCTGGCAGATGGCGGAGAACATCTACCTAGACGAGAAGTCGCTGGAGGACGACGACGGCAAGAAGGCGTGAGAGGGTTGAAATGTCACATTTTGTTCGAACCAGTCGTGAGCTACCCGTCGTCGCGTATGTGTATTTCTATTTCTTCACGATCGTCGGTGTCGACGTCCGGTCCATCTATGAGCTACTTAGATTAATCTTAATCTCACCCGAGGAACGCCTCGCTGGCTTTGCTGAGTCCGAGGCGCTGGCTCGGTGAGCCCCTGCCGCCGGTGGGCTCGTCACCCTTTTGACTCCTCACGCCGCCGAAGAGTTCTTTGCTCGGCGATAAGAACCCGGCTTCCTCCATCGCGCGCGCGTGCTTCGCCACGTTCTTCGCCGCCTGCGGTCCCCGCATCATCGCTATGTCCCGCTGTTCCTTCAGCCCGTCCTGCAGCCTTCGGATGGCATCCTCCGACCGTTGCAGCCGCGCCTCGGCGAGGTGCGCCGAGTGCCGGATGCCCCGTCTGTCGGCGTCGGCAGTTTCCAGCGCCTCGCGCGTGAGCTCGCTCTCCTCCATTCGCCGCGATCGTTCCTCCACCGCGCTCGCCTTCGTGCGCTCGGCTTCCTTCGCCATCTCCTCGACGCGAGCGCCGATGCGTCGGACCACGCCGTCGCGTTCGATGAACCCCGACTTTGTCTCCATGGCTGCTTCGTGGATCTTACCCTTCAGCGTCCGTTCCGTGGCTTCCAGGTCCGCGCGCAGGTCCTTGGCCCATCGCATCTCGTCGCCCGCCTGGAGCGCGTCGAGCTCCGCGCGCATGGACTTGACCTCCCTCTTGACCACACCGATCTCGTCCACCACGACGTCGCTCAGGGTACCGAACGCCTTGCTCACAGCCCTGAGCTGCGCCCTCAGTTTGTCGTGCTCCGCCCGTGACTCCTCCCGTTCCCTTCGCATCGCCGCGACCTCAGCCTTGAGCTCGGCGAACTCCCGGAACTGCATTAAGGGCTTCTTGGACCGCGCGAGCATCGCGGTCGTCACGGTGTTCGCCATCACCCACCGATGACCGCGGCGAACGAAGTGTCCGAGGCATTCTCCATCATGTTGACGACATCTTCATTCCGGAGCGACCGTTGGCGCTTCAAAATTGCTCCGCGCAGCCGCAGCATGGCAGCCGCGATGCACCCTACGGAGGTGTGGAGCAAGACGCAGTTCGACAAGGAGAACCGTCTCGCCCCTGGACAGCTGGAATTACTCAACTCGCTCCCCGGATGGGGCAACCTCGGCACGGTGCGCGCGAGATCCCCCCGTCGTCGTAGGGGTGCCTAGAACAAATTGGCACCCCGGACGAACGCCACCCTCGAACTCCCACTGACGACCACGATGCACCCTCGCGAACCGCAGGCTATCCCTCTGGATGAGACCCCCGACGCGTCTCCGACCAACTCCCAGGACGCACACGAAACGAAGGCCGTCGTCAGGCCGTCGCAGGGCGACTTCCTCAAGCGGCAGAAGGGCCCGATGCTCGAAGATTCCGGCTCGGACTCCGAGGACGACGATGACGACGTGGACGTCAAAGCGGACCCTCAGACCCGAGGTCTCGCGAACATCGCCACCGCGACCCCGCCCTTGGCCACCGAGGACGACGACGACGCCAAGGGTGCCGAGCGCGTCTTCTCCCCGAGGCGCACGCGAAGCAAGCCCGGCGATGCCGCCGCGAACGTTGTTAAAAAAACAAAGAGCCCGGCGAGGAAACCACGGCCCGAACCCGTCGTCGAGGACATCGCCCCGACGCAGCTCGCGCCGGATACCCAGCAGGACATCCTCCCCACGCAGAGCCAGCCGCCCGGACGGGGCGCCGCGGGCGCGAGGGACGCGCTCGCCGCCGCCGGCGGCGTGTTCTCGCCGCGGCAAACCAGGTCTCGCGCCGCCGCCCGCGGGGGTAAGCCCAAGCCCGCCGCTCCTGTTCAGAACAAGGAGCCCGGGCTGGTGGGCCGGATGCTGCGGTCCATCTCCGGCGCCGCGAACGCCGTGATGGGCGCCGCCGGGACACCGACGGCCAAGGCGGCGAAGAACGACGACGCAGAGGAAAGGGACGCAGGCGCCGACGAAAACGCCGCGGATGTTCACTTCCCCGGCTTTGGCACCGAGCAGCGCGTGAGGTTGCGGGATGAAACCGCGCAGCCCGGGTGGGACGAGCTCGGCGCGCTCGCGGTGTTATCCCGCGAGGCACTCGCGGGTGCCGAGCTGGGTGCCGACACAGCTGTGCAGGATGGAGGCGCCGCGCTGAACGACGTGGTAGCCGCGGCGACAAAGTTCGGCGGCGCCGGCGTCGGGTCGCCGTTGCGGCGGGCGGCGAGTTTGTTCGGGGCGCAGGGTGCCGACGAGGCCGAGCACGACTTGACGAGGGAGGCGAGGGAGCGAGTCGAGGCCGCGAGGGCCGGGACGACGACGCCGAGGAGGTCAAAGGCGGGGACGGGAAAGACTTCCCCCGGTGCGACGACGCCGGCGAGAATAGGCCCGCCAACCGGAGGCGGACGCGCGCGCGGCGCCGCGGCGTTGGTCACGGAGGACGACGACGTCGCGGCACGCACGCCCAAGGCGGCCGTGCCGGGCCCGCCCGCTTTCAACCCCGTGATTCGCGGTTGGCTCTCCGCGGACCCGCGGTTCAAAGGCGCCGGCAAGAAACGGCTCTGGTCGGATGTCAAAACTGACGCGGCGACGACGGGCGGGAAGAAGACGAAGGGACCACGGGGACGCGCCGCGCTGGTGGACGAGGACGACGCGTACGTTAAGAGAGGAGGTGACGTGCCTCGGGAGGGCCCGGCGACGACGGGGGGTGTACGGAGAGACGAGGCTATCCGCGCGAGGCTTTCGCCCGTGGCGCACCGAGCGGTGATGGAGATTGAGCGGGGCGCGGCGGAGGCGGCGGCGGCGAAGACGGCGTCGCCCGCGAAGCGCGCGCGCCTCCGCGCGTCCACGTTGGCGGCGTTGGCGGGACCCGGGGGCGGGACGATGCCGCCGCCGAGGGAGAGGGCCGGGGCGAAGGGTGGGAAGCGGTCGCTGATGTCTTGGATCGGTCTCGAGGGGTCGCAATGACGGAACATTAAATGAGACTGTGAACCGACGACTTTTGTAAACGACTACTAACTACAGCCCCGCGGGGAAATCATCGCAAGGACTCGTCAACCTCTAAGAGAACCTCGTGTCCGGCCCGTCCCGGTGCTTCAGGGGCATCCCCGCCGTCGTGTGTGGACGAGGACGGCGCCCTGGGAGCGCTCATCTCCGTCCCCCGATCCGTCTCCCTCGCCAGTCTCGCGAGGCCGCCCGCGGCGCTGCCCCGACCCCCGATACCCCAGTCCGACACACTCACCCCGGTCCACCGCTCGATTAAACTCGCCGCCTCCCGCCGCACCGCGCCCGACATGCCGTACACCACCGCGTTGCCTATGCCCTGCGTGCTCATGCCCATGGCCATCAACACGTAAAGCGTGTAATTATCGCCGTGGCCCGTTCTGTTCCCCTGGACGTAGTTGTTGAGCCGGTTGATCGTCGGGAAGGTCCACGCGACGATGAGAACCATGGGGTACGCGCCGAGCCGCCGCAGCAGCCGCCGCAGCGTCGCCTCCATGTCGGCGTCGTCCTTCTGCGACTCCTCGTCGTTTACGTCCGCGGCGGCAGAAGCGTCGCCTCCTTCTCCGCGAGCGATCTCTCTCTCTCGAGCCTCGCGGCGCATGTCCGCCCTCACCGCCGCCGTCGCCGACGCCAACAGCGTGACCCTGTTCAGCCGTTGATACACGACGTAGTAGGTCCTGATCTGGAACGCGATGACGCACCACAGGGGTAGGTAGAAGCATATCAGTCGAAGCGCGTGTGCCTCTGCGCCGTGCCTCGGGTCGATCCAGCACCACGCGCCCGCGGGTCCGTACACCCCCGCGCCCCACGGTATGAGCACCAAGATGAATGAGATGGACCAGACCGCTAGGTGGAACTTGCGGACGTCGGGGGCGCGCGTGGGATCGCCTATGCCGACGATGGACGCGGCGAGCGACGGCGCGGCCGGCCCTCCGATCTTGCGTTCGGTGTTTGTCGCCTGATCGAGAGTCCACGCGATGACCCCGGACCACGCGATGGAGGCGAACGAGAAGAATTGGAGCAGCACCGCCTGGCACTCGCACGCGGCGCCCTCGGACGGCATGAAGAAGTACGGCCAGAACGAGTTACCGAGCTCCGCCAGCGCGAGGCCGAAGACGAGTTGGAACGCGAAGCTCTTCCGGAGCGTCGGGCTGTTGACGTAGACGGTGAGGATGCACAGCGAGCCGAGGGTGGAGAAGAAGGCGCCCGCCACCATGATGCGCGCCACGGAAGTGAGCTGCGCGGTGGTGAGCGCCGAGGAATCGCTCAGCGTGGCCATCCTGTCCCTCCTGGAGTCCGTGCGCGACAGAAGTGATGGAATGTTAGCTTTGAACGAGGCTGGTATCGTCGTCAAGTTTGAGAGGGGCGCCCTTTGAGGTGCAGCACTCTCGGCCGCGCGGTGCGCATCGCGAGATCGGGTTCGGAGACGTAGCCGTGCCGGCGAAAGGCTGCATGGCGACCGAGGGCAAGGGCGCGCTCATGGCGGTAATCGGCGACGAGGACACCGTCACCGGCTTTCTCCTCGCGGGCGTCGGGAACGTCGACCTGCGACGCAAGACGAATTACCTCGTCGTCACGGACAAGACCACGACGAAGCAGATCGAGGACGCGTTCAAGGAGATGACTGCGCGGGAGGACATCGCGGTGGTGCTCATATCGCAGTTCGCCGCGGACAGCATACGGTACCTGGTGAACGAGTACGACAGGCCCATCCCGGCGGTGCTCGAGATCCCGAGTAAAGACAAACCTTACGACGCCACGAAGGACTCGGTGCTGCAGAGGGTGCAGCACCTCATGGGCGCGGAGGATGCGGCGGCGGCGGCCGTGGGGAGGTGACGAAGCACGCGAAAGAAAACAACGATAGAACCAACGTAGGGAGGCACGAGAGGCTGGCCACGGGACACGCGATAGCCAAATAAGTGTTACCCGGTACGAACCACGAGATAGATTACAACACCGTCACGGTCCGTCGATCATCGCGGCCATCGCCAGCGCCTGCTCCGCCAGCCCCACGCGTTGAACCTCATCCGCCGGGTACTCGCTCAGCGCCCGGTCCGCAAGCTCCGTCGCGCGTTCCCGCCGTGCGACGTCACCGCCCATCACCAGCCTCAACAGCGCCAGCCCCGCGGCCAAACTCGCATCCGCCGCTCTCAAATCATCCCCGAGGAGCCCGTCGCCCCGCGCCAGAAGCGTCTCCCTCGCGCCGAGCAGCGCATCCACACCCTCCAGCACCCGCGTCCGCGTCATGGGCAGCTCGGACTCCAGCGGCGTGCTCGCCTGCGTCCGCTTGACGCCTTCACCGAGGCGTTCGCCCAGCGCCGACGCGACGGTGGCCTCGAACCATACGTCAACCACCGTCCTGCACGCGGCGACGCTCTTGGACCACGCGCCCATCGTCGCGAAGCACGTCGCCATGTTCCAGTACCCGAAGCTCGTGCGGACGTCTTCCGGTCCCCACGCGCAGCTGCGGTGGTACGTATCCTCCGCGAAGGCGGCGATGGCCTCTTCCAGCCGGCCTTGCGATTGCCGGAGTCGGCCGGTGAGCGCGTGGCATCTGGACCGAAGGTCGTCGCCGACGCCTTCGGGGTCTCTGAGCGCGAGCCAGGACGCGAGGCCAAGGAAATCCTCCGCGGCGTTATCGCGGTTCACTCCCATGTTGGCCTCCGCCGCGAGGAGGTACATTGGGAAGAGCTCCACCGCCGGGGGAGTTTTCGGGTCGGGCGGGTAGATGTCCTGCCCGCGCTTGACGACGTCGAGCGCGATGGGCAGCGCTGATTCGAAGTCGCCGTTCGCGATGTATCGCTTCGCCTCTTGCGACGCGAGCTTGAGCAGCGAGAGCTTGAAGGGTTTCACGAGGTCGTTCCGTCTGCGGTCGAGCAGGCACGCCTCGACGGTCGTCG
>Ga0315330_10001231_pt1 | contig 17098 bp, 17 predicted proteins | sample M140m34915metaG_FD_203453 | JGI IMG/M metagenome (GOLD analysis project Ga0315330, IMG submission 203453) | Ammonia-oxidizing marine archaeal communities from Monterey Bay, California, United States - M1 40m 34915 | ecosystem: Environmental > Aquatic > Marine > Intertidal zone | place: USA...
TATCTTTATTCTCGAGATCTCAGCCGCAGCTTGGTTAATTAATATTCCCGACAGACCATGGTCGAATACCATATAGATTGCACCAAGACTTACAAAGCTATAGTACCACCCTAACGCATCGCTCGACGTCAATTCTAAGAGGAGTAGTAGTGTCACCCCCCCAGTGATCGCCTGAAAAATCCGCTGAACTGCTATCAAGTGGCGAGTTTTTTGCAGTAGGCCAGTCATTTAATCGACGGCATATAAGTTTTTTCTGCGGTACCCTTAAATAGCGCTTTTTTTTCAGAATCGCTGAAACTCTTTGTCAAATATTTAAAGCTGTTCCACAGGGTTTTGTATGACACTCCCACTTTGTCGACCGGGAAATTGCTTTCAAACATGCATCGATTGACACCAAACTTGTCGATCACATGTGAGTAATAAGGTGCTGTAACTTGCGTTAGTTCATCTAGAGTCGCTGGCTTCTCTCTTTTGTTAAATCCCATTCCACAAATAGACATCGCAAGGCCCCCTAGTTTTACAAAGATATTTTCTTGTTCGGCAGCTAATGAGATATCATTCTTCCATTGGTTAAAAATTTCTTTTGTTTGGCTGGAGTAGGAGGCTATTCCTAAAATACCACCCACATGGTCAAGAATTATTTTTTGGTGAGGGACTTTCTTTGAGAGTTCAACTAGTTCTATGATTTGTGGGTGATAAAGCCACGCATCAAAAGTCAGGTTCAGATGAGCCAGCGAGCGAATTCCGTCAACAAAATTTGAAGTCAGCATCAACCCCTCCGAAGGGTGAGTGTGTGCATTTCTAATTTTAGTATCAGAATCCCATCCAGTTGCGTGCCTGATGCCCACGAACCTCTCACTTTGCTCCAGATGACATTCAAGTACTTCTTTTACACTATCGCCACGAGAGAGATCAGCATATCCTACGATTGCTTTGCATGCGTGTATACGCCCATTTGTTCTGCTTAATACGTCATCAGCGAATTGATCTATAAGTCGAGTTTCTCCAATAGGTGCGAGGTGTTTTGGGAGTGTTTGGTCATAACCGTAACCACATTCCATATAGATGCTTGACGTAATATTGTGTCCGCAAAGTAAGTCTTCGAGTAACTCTTCAGCAAGATATTTACTATTCGGAAAATCCCATATGTGATGATGAGCATCGCATATCTCCAGATTTTTATTCAAAATAGCTTCAGCTTGTGTATTCATATACGTTTCGCGGACATTATGCACATAGGGTTGCCAACAACTTAATTCGAGTCACTTAATATTTTATTAGGTTACAATTAAATTAAGTATACATGGTCGGCGACAAATTTGACTTTAGGAGTGAAGATTTATGAAAATCCTTGGAAAAACCGCGGTGATAACTGGTGGTGCAGGAGGAATCGGAAAAGCTCTGGCAGAGAAGTTTGTAGAAGAGGGTGCATCAGGGGTGGTTCTGGCAGATCTAGATGAAAATAAGCTTGAGGTCGCTGCGACTCAATTTGGCGTCAACTGGTTTAAATGCGATGTAACGAAAGAGAACGACGTCAAAGCGTTGATTAGCTACGCAGAAGAACTATTCGGGCCAATAGATGTGTTTGTTTCTAACGCAGGAGTATTTCGAGCCGGCGGAGAAGAATCGTCAGACGGTGACTGGCAACTAAACTGGGATGTGCACGTAATGGCTCACGTCTATGCTGCTCGCGCGGTAGTGGAAAAGATGGCGGATCGCGGTTGCGGTTATTTAGTTAATACGTCGTCAGCAGCAGGTTTACTCACACACGTGAACTCTGCCACCTATTCGGTCACGAAACACGGTGCAGTTGCATTCGCGGAGTACTTGTCGGCAACCTATGGACCTGCTGGTGTGCGAGTCTCTGTCCTTTGTCCCCAAGCTGTCAAAACAGCGATGACAGATGGTATTGAAGATGGCGTTGCTAGCGTAGATGGCATGATTGAACCTGCCGAGTTGGCTCAATGTACAGTGGAAACGATGGATCGAGAAGAATTTTTAATCCTACCTCACCCTGAGGTATTGGAGTACATGAGACGCAAGACAGGCGACTACGATCGGTGGCTGAAAGGGATACAAAGACTTAAACAAGAATTCCCTAAACGCGGTTAGATCGCTAAGTTCACGCTATGAGGGGGTTATAGTTATGGCTCGACATCGAGGGACATATAAAGAAAATCATCCCGAGCCTTACGAGCTATCTCGCTCTAGAATTGAAAGCTTTGTAAAATGCCCGGGCTGTTTTTGGCTTGATAGAGTCAGAGGAGTGAAGTTCCCAAGTATTCCAGCATTTTTATTAAACTCAGCTACCGACACGCTACTGAAAAAAGACTTCGATACTTATCGACTTAAACAGGAGCCTCATCCACTCATGAGCAGGCATGGGCTAGAGAGGCTCGTTCCGTTTCAACATCCTGATTTTGAGTTATGGACAAAATCACTGCAGTTAGGCTTACGAACTTATCATGAAAAGACGAATCTGATTGTCGGTGGCGGGCTAGATGATGTCTGGCAGAATATCGATACCGGCCAACTCCATATTGTCGACTATAAAAGCACCGCATCAGGCAAAGGAAAATCTGTCTCCTTAGAAGGCCATTATAAAAAAGCATATAAGCGACAGATGGATGTCTATCAATGGATCTTGAGACGCGGTGGTTTTGATGTTTCGAATACTGGCTACTTTGTCTACGTTGACGGCGACCAACATGGACAGGACGGAATGTTAGCTTCGGACAGAGACGCGGCGGCGATGCATTTCTCGGTTTCACTGTTAAGTTATCAAGGAAACGAGGATTGGGTCGAGTCGGTGTTAGTCGACATAAACCGTACTTTAAAACAAAAGAGCTGCCCGCCTCATTCCAAATCGGGTTACGGTTATAAAGGGGATGAACCTTGTGAGTATGAAAGATTTTTGAACCAAGCCCAAACGGCCAGTGCCTCCACAACAGTTGAACCAGGCGCCAATCTCTCGTTATTTTGAAAGTTTTTTGGCGAAAAAAAGTACATGTAGTGTGCGATAAGCACTCTACATGTGAACGCTCGGTTTTGATTTAATAAGTATCGTAATTACGCAATAAGGCAATCGCCGTGGCGGTTCCAAGGTTTCGGCTGAATAATCTTGTACGACAGACAGTAGGTTCGGGTGCAGAAAGGAGTAAATCATGACTCAAGATATTCAATTCCACTATTTTCATGGTCGCGGTATTGGCGAGCCTATTCGCCTGCTACTTGCCGTTGGTGAAATTGAGTTTACGGATCGTCGCTACAGCTTCGATGAATACGCGACAATGGATGAGCTCAAAGCGAAATTACCTTTTGGACAGGTCCCCGCGTTGGAATTCGATAGCGTTTTCATTGCCCAGGCCGACTCGTTAATGCGCTTCGCCGCGAAACTGGCTGATCTTTATCCGTACGATGCGCTACGCGCAGCGCGCAGCGATATGATTGTTACCCATCAAGCCGACATCCATGCAGCTATCGCCAAAATGAGTTTCGATGGCGTGCCTGGAGCACCGGGAACGAATATGGTGCCGGAAGAAGAGCGGAATCAACGGATCGGTATGTGGTTTGAATCGACCTTGCCGAGCTTGCTGGAGCGCCTCGAAAATCTTGCTGGTACCGGCTTTATGGTTGATTCAACGCTGTGTTGGGCAGATATTTGTGTATTTAATCGTCTTAATCAACTACTCGACATTGATGAGACTCTCCTCGCTGGGAAGTTTCCAAAATTGCGCAGCGTCTACGAACAGGTGGCCGCCTTACCGCCAGTGTGCCGGTGGGTAGATGAGCATGCCGACGACTACCCACGTGGTGGCGCGATACCCCCAGGTTAATATCAATGGTTTGCAAGTTCACGAAATAAAACTCAATAGGAGCGAAGATATGATTGCTTATACAACTCTAGGAACAAATGATTTACCACGCGCCGCCCAGTTCTACGATGCACTTTTGGCTGAAGTAGGTGCCGGTCGGGCCATGGATATGGGGCGACTAATTGCCTACGCCGCCGGCGAAGGACAGCCGATGTTCGGTATTTGCATTCCGGAAGATGAAAAGCCAGCGACTGTCGGTAACGGCACCATGGTGGCGCTTGCAGCAGAAAACCCGGCTCATGTCGATCGGTTGTACGCCAAAGCACTAGAGCTGGGAGCTACAGACGATGGTACCCCTGGCATCCGTGCAGACGCTTTCTACATTGCTTATGTGCGTGATCTCGACGGCAACAAAGTAAATTTCTTTTGCCCCGCTAGCTAATCAGCAAGAGTGTTATTAAAATATCGGCAAACACTAGGGAACTATCCCATAATTTAAGGACTTGTTGCTCTGATGAAACATATCTCACTATTTTTTGGCTTAATTTTTTTAAGCTCGGTTCAGGCGGCGGTTACTCCGGAGGATGTAAACGCTTGGATCAAAACCAAACCGATGTTAGACCCTCCGGCAGCAGGTACGGTAGTTACATTTGATAACGTGCGTAGCTTGGAACCGTGGATTGTTCCTGGGCTGTTCGAGGAAATGTCTTTCCCGGGCACCGAGATTACTATTCAAAAGACAGCCAATTATATTTTCCATGAGACGTTTAATGAAGCTACGAGAAATCACGCTGGCGAAGCGAAAATAGGTTCTGATGGAGCGCTAGAAAATTTTTCGGCAGGGCAACCCTTCAATCATGAGCAGATTCTTGAGGCTGATGCTAAAACGGCGGGTTACATGATTGCGTGGAACAGAGTGCACAGATGGAGGCATTTCGGACCTAAAAGTATTGGCGGCAAGGCGCTATATCTTGGGTCCACTCATAGTGGTGCTGTTCCTTTGAATCAGGCCGAGGGACTGCTTGGAGGAGGCACTTTAGAGAGAACTCTGACGATTCAGTATCAACGTGTATATTTAAATCATCTGTCTATGCTAGCAGATAAAAATTACCGTATGAAAGGAGGGGACTCAAAAGTCCACTTTAAAGAACTGATGGGGTTTTTAGCCCCCCACAATGTGGCAGGGACAAAATTTGTGATTGAGCGAAAGCTTGATCCGCGAGCTGACGATCAAGTAAATATTTATTCTCCGACTGAGAGACGCGTTCGTAGGCTCTCAGCGAAAGAAAGAGCTGATCGATTTATGGGGTCAGACTTCACCTTAGATGATGTGGAAGGATTTTCAGGTCGTACATTAGATTATAACTGGACTTTTTTAGGGATGAAAAAAGTTCTGACTGTAAGCGATAGTCTTCATGAGTCGCCGAAGTATTTTGGACCGTATAGTAGGGTTCCTCACGATCGGTGGCAACTGCGTGATTCTTATGTCGTTGAGGTGACTTCTATTTGGGACGGACACCCATACAAAAAACGCATTATGTTTGTTGACGCGCAAACTTTTAATATAACTACCGAGTTGGCGATAGATAGACAAGATCGATTGTGGAAGGTTTTCTTGGCAACTTATAAATGGCATGGGGCGACTAATGGGCCTACTAAAGATATTCAAAAATCGATGCCATATCCCGTAATGGACGGGGCGATAGATATCATAAATAATACCGCAAGTCTCGTTCATGTGGGGAAAAACATAGAGTTCCCTGAAATGACAAAACGCTCGGTAAGAAGAGTATTTAGTGTCTCGGCTCTTGGGGAAGGGAAATAATAATCTCGTCTCCGTGGCTTCACCGAGAGCATGGTGCTTCTAGGTTGGAGGAACGACGATAATGGCCAAAAAAGTGTGTCTGATTACAGGAGTTGGTCCCGGGACTGGTGCATCGTTGGCGAGGCGCTTTATGAGAGGAGGTTATCAAATAGCTATGCTAGCGCGGGATAAAGAGCGCTTGCGGGAACTCGAAGGTGAGATAGAGCATTCTAAAGGTTTTGTATGCGATGTTTCTGACGAGACCGCTGTAACGAATGTTGTAGATAGTGTCGTTTCCGAGCTAGGACAGCCCGAGATATTAATTCACAACGCGGTGGGGGCTGTCTTTGGAAACTTTATGGAAATCGCTCCAGCGGATTTAAATTCTAATTTTCAGACAAATGTCATGGGACTGTGTTACCTGAGTCGACTCTTAGCACCAGCAATGATATCTGCGGGGCGAGGAGCTATCATTGCTAGCGGCAATACGTCGGCGTTGAGAGGGAAAGCAAACTTTGCTGGGTTTGCCCCGACAAAAGCGGCACAACGTATATTCGCAGAATCGTTAGCTAGAGAATTAGGGCCAAAGGGGATTCATGTGGCCTATGTCTTGATCGATGCCGTAATTGACTTAAAGTGGACTCGAGAATGGTTTCCTGATAAGCCTGATGAATACTTTATTCAGCCTGATGATATTGCCGAGACTACTTACCAGGTAGCTCATCAGCCTCGCTCGGCTTGGTCATTCAATGTAGAGGTAAGGCCTTTCGGGGAGAGTTGGTAGAGAAAACCTCAATCGGTGAGACTTTTGCAAAGTAATCTTGTAATCCTCCTGCGGTGTTTTGCAAAAAAGAGATAACACCAATCGGTTATTGGTCGTAGTAGCGGTAATTTCAATAGACGTAACCACTTGTTGTGGTTCACAATTTCCCAAGCTAAGAATGTAACATCCATCCCTGTGATCACTTTTCCGTCGGGTAATTGTCCGTGAATTATTGCGTCAGCCTTAGCCAAATCGATATGACTAAAGCGACCCGAAAAGTTATCTAATGTAATGTCCTCAAACTGAATCTCATTGCCTGTATCATACTTTTTCAGAAGGAGTATTTCTTTAGCGCAAAGGGGACAGGAACCGTCATAGAATAAAATTAATTTGAACATATATATACTACGTCTAGACTTCAGGTTTTGGTTTTAATTTGAGCCGCATATGTTATCGTTCCACGAACCATAAAATAGTGTAATCAATTAGCATGACTATTTCAGAAAACTATTACGATTCTGGCAGGCATTCGTCATTTTATTTGTCGAGCGGGCCAAAAAACGGACCTTTAATAATATTTGTACATGGCTGGCCTGAGTTATCTTTTAGTTGGCGTAATCAGCTGGAATTCTTTGGTAAAAAGGGTTGGTTCGCTGTGGCTCCAGATATGCGAGGTTACGGTCGGTCTAGCCTGTATAACCGTCACGAGGATTACGCACAGCAGGAAATTGTGAGGGATATGGTCGAGCTTTTCGAGCATTTTGAGAGAGATTCTGCTGTTTGGGTTGGCCACGATTGGGGATCCCCTGTGGTATGGAACATGGCCCTTCACGAGTCTGACAAGGTGAGCGCTTTAGCTAGTTTGTGCGTTCCTCTAGGTTTTGAGCGTGGAGTAGAGGAATTAGTGAAATATGTTGATCGAGACCTTTATCCTGCCGATAAGTACCCAAAAGGCCAGTGGGATTATCAATATTTCTATCAAGAAAACTTCGAATTGGCACTTAAAGAAATGGAAGCAGATCCCTTTAAGTTGGTTAAGGCCTTATTTAGAAAAAGAATGGGACCAGACAAGGAAACAGTTGTTTTTAGCGCAGATATAAGGGCGCGAGGCGGGTGGTTTCCTCCTGATGGTATACCGCCTGACATGCCTATTGATACCGATGTGATTTCCGAAAAAGACGCACGTTTTTACGCTGAAGCCCTCTCGAAGACAGGATTTTTTGGCGCGAATTCGTGGTATATGAATCATGATAGAAATCGTCAATACTATGAGACACTAGGTCAGTCCGAAGCGCTAGATACGCCAGTATTATTCTTTCATGCGGAACATGATTATATTTGCTATACATTGGGAACGGATATGGTGTTACCTATGCGTCAGCAATGTAGTAATTTACAGGAAGCTGTCGTTGAGTCTGGTCACTGGATGGCGCAAGAAAAACCTGAGGAGGTCAATACTATTTTGGAGCAATGGCTTGGAAAATAAACAGCCAGCACACCAACAAATTGAATCAGCGACGGGCGATTTTCGGTGACCATTTTAGTAACGGGTGGTGCTGGGTTTATAGGATCTAATTTTATAATTGATTGGCTCAAAGGCGAGGAGGAGCCAGTAGTGAATGTAGATTTGCTGACTTATGCAGGTAATCTAGATAATCTTGAGTCTATTGCTAATGATCCAAGATACTGCTTCTATCAGTATGACATCGCCGATAGTCAATCTATTGATCACCTGTTGTCTCGCCATAGGCCTCGTGCCGTCATACATTTCGCGGCCGAATCGCATGTCGACCGCTCTATAGCTTATGCTGAAAGATTCGTGGAAACCAATATCATTGGTACCTTTCGGCTACTTGAATGTGCGAGAAAGTATTGGATGAACTTGTCGGGTTCAGAAAGTAATAAGTTTCGCTTTATTAATATCTCGACCGATGAGGTTTATGGAACTTTGAAGCCCGAGGAGCAGGCGGTTGGCGAGGATAGCAGTTATAAGCCCAATAGCCCATATAGTGCATCGAAGGCAGCTGCTGACCATTTTGTAAGAGCTTTCTATCAAACTTATGGATTACCTATTTTAACTACAAATTGTTCAAACAATTATGGACCGCATCAGTTTCCTGAAAAATTAATCCCTCTTGCTATAATGAGCGCGATCAAAAATCGGCCTATCCCCGTCTATGGCGATGGGCTGCAGGTGAGAGACTGGCTTTTCGTTTCTGATCACTGTTCGGCAGTCAGAGAGATTTTGAGGGCTGGAAGTATTGGCGAGAGCTATAATATTGGTGGATCCTGCGAAAAGACTAACTTGGAGGTGGTTACATTAATTTGTGACCTGCTTGATGAGAAAAGACCTCTCATGAACGATTTGAGTTATCGTTCGCTAATCACGCATGTATCAGATAGACCCGGTCATGACAGGCGATATGCCGTCGATGCATCGAAGTTGCGACAACAATTGAATTGGGGAGTCGAGGAAACTTTCCAAACAGGAATCAGTAAAACAATAGATTGGTATCTAGAAAACGCGCCTGAGTAAGAACACATTTTTTAGGATATGGGGTTAAATATTGATCGCTATACTAACTAATCGAAAATTTTTAATATTGGTGATAAAAATCGCTTGTATTTTAACGGAGTCGTGATGGGGCGAAAAGGCATTATTTTGGCGGGGGGACTGGGAACGCGACTTTACCCCATTACCCGTTCTGTATCAAAACAGCTGCTACCTGTTTTTGACAAGCCTACAATTTACTACCCGCTTAGTACGCTAATGTTGGCGGGGATAAGAGAAATATTGATTATCTCAACACCCAGAGATTTGCCGGTAATTTCCGCGCTACTCGGAGACGGAAGCGCTTGGGGAATTCACTTAGAGTACGTGTCGCAACCTAGTCCTGATGGTATAGGGCAAGCCTTTGTTCTGGGGAGAGATTTTATAAAAAACTCGCCCACTGCTCTGATCCTGGGAGATAATATTTTTTATGGTCATGATTTAGAGAACAAACTGGCTGAAGCGACTGCCCGAGAAATAGGCGCTACTATATTTGCATACCATGTGAGCGATCCCGAGCGGTATGGGGTGGTCTCATTTAATACGGATGGCAGCGTCCTATCGATTCAAGAAAAGCCGCAAGCTCCGCAAAGTAATTTTGCTATAACTGGGTTATATTTTTACGATTCATCCGTCGTCGATATAGCACAAAATATACGTCCATCAAGTCGGGGTGAACTGGAAATAACCGACATCAATCGCGTCTACTTAGAGCGATCGAGTCTCACAGTAAATGTTCTTGGTCGAGGCCATGCGTGGCTTGACACAGGGACACACGAGGGTCTACTACAGGCTAGTAATTTCATTCAAACCTTAGAGTGCAGGCAAGGACTCAAAGTGTGCTGTCCTGAGGAGATTGCCTACAGATGTGGGTATATTACTGCGGAAGACTTAGAAGCATTGGCTACTCCTTTAATGAAAAGCGACTATGGACAGTATTTGGTCAGGCTTTTAGAGGAAGGGACATGAACTATACTTTTTCTGGAACAAAGTTCTCAGATGTCGTTCTGATGAATCCCAAAATTCATGAGGATGACCGAGGCTATTTTTTTGAAAGTTTCAACGAAAGAGAATTTACAGATATAGCCGGACGATCGGTACGCTTCGTACAAGATAATCAGAGCAAGTCTGAACGGAGTGTTTTGAGAGGACTACATTATCAAGTAAACGAATCGCAAGGTAAGCTTTTGCGAGTTCTTAAGGGCAACATCTTTGATGTTGTGGTCGATCTGCGTTTGAGTTCACCTACATGCGGGCATTGGTTAGGTGTAGAATTATCAGCCACGAACTATCGCCAAATTTGGATACCTGAAGGTTATGCGCATGGATTTCTGACATTATCCGAGTCTGCTGAGGTCTTATACAAGACTTCAGCTTATTACTCCGTCGAGAATGAACGATGTATTTCCTGGAACGATCCGACCCTTAAAGTTAAGTGGCCTAATACAGGACGATCTCCTATACTCTCGGAAAAAGACGCCTCTGGTTCAAGCTTCGAAGAGGCCGAATTATTCCCTTAGGTATGTGGACGTAAATAAAATCTCCAGCTTACTTATTAAGGTCAATTTTAGACATTTTTTAAATCTTGCGATTTACTTTTTAAATTAAGTTAGAAATAGAGCGTACGTCCCTAATTTCAATTGAAAAAAGTTAATTGAATTAATAGTACAAATGACCCATAATTTACATGCGTCTGTGGTGACTGTAGCTGGGCGTGAAGGGTTCAAACGTGCTACTTGTTCAATACTGAGGGATATTGTATTACATGAGTCATTGCTGCCCGAGAAATATGATAAAAGTCTCTTGTAATTAGGCACGTAGAAATTTGAAAGGCGCAACGAAGATGAAACATGAACTTGACGTTCTTTTTGTGAACCCCGACTCTTCTGCCAAAGCCTACCAAGGTTTAGCGGCTGTCTATTCTGCCATTGAGCCTCCTACCTGGTCGCTCTTACTAGCTGAATCTTGCCGATCTAAACAGTTTGGCGTTGGTATACTTGACTGTGATGCCGAGCGATTAACTCTGGAAGAGGCGGTAGCTCGCATTAGGGATGCAAGGGCAAGACTAGTAGTTTTTGTTGTATACGGACAAAATCCCAACTCGGGTACTACAAGTATGATTGGAGCCTTAGGTTTGGCGAAAGCCCTTAAGGAGCAATATCCCGAAGAAAAAGTTTGTTTTGTAGGGTCTCATACTAGCGCACTACCTATGGATGTGTTGGCTTACAATTATGTTGATTTAGTGTTGCTAAACGAAGGTGTGTACGCTCTTCATGACCTATTGAAAAGTGATTTGGCTGAAGATCTACCTAAGATATCCGGAATCGGATTTAAGAAAAAAGGCCCCGGTAGCTTCGCTATGCCGACTCTGAATGCCCCGCAGTCTGTTGTGCCCCAAAGCAGGATGGACGAAGATTTACCTGGCTATGCGTGGGATCTCCTTCCCTATGACAAGAAGCCGTTAGATTTATATAGAGCCCACTTCTGGCACGCTGAATTTAATCATGAAAAACGAACGCCTTTTGCCGCGATCTATACTTCCTTAGGTTGTAATTTCGCCTGCGACTTCTGCATGATAAATATTGTGAACCGCACTGATAACGGAGAGGGTATAAACGCAGCCGATTCAAAAGGGATGAGGTTTTGGAGTCCTGAGTGGGTGAACAAAGAAATGCGTAAACTGGCTGCGCTCGGAGTTGAAACATTAAGAATAAGTGACGAAATGTTCTTTTTGAATAGGAGATTTTATAAGCCTATTCTTGAGAACTGCGTTAATGAAGAGTTTGGATTTAATATGTGGACGTATTCGCGCGTAGATACTGTTCGGCGCGATTACTTAGATCTTTTTAAAGAAGCTGGAGTGAATTGGTTAGCTCTAGGTCTAGAGGCGGGAAACCAAGTAGTCCGTCAAGAGGTTTCCAAAGGTTCTTTCAAAGAAGTTAATATAAGGAAAGTGTGCGAGACAATTAATGATGCAGAGATAAATATAATTAGTAACTATATATTTGGTTTTCCTGAGGATGATTCAGATACTATGAGGGAGACGCTGGATCTTGCGTTAGAATTGAATACTGAGATGGCGAACATGTACCCGTGTCAGGCTCTGCCTGGAAGCCCCATGTATCATACTGCCAAGAAAAATAATTGGGCACTGCCCGATTCTTACGAGGGCTATGCGTTTCTATCTTATGAAAGTCAGCCATTGCCTACCAAATATCTGAGTGCCGAAGAAGTCCTTCGTTTTCGTGACGAAGCGTGGCAAGAGTATTTTACAAACGAACGGTATCTAAATCTCGTGGAGCAAAAGTTTGGAATGCAAGAGCGAAAAAACGTTGAGGATATGTCTACCGTTCGCTTAAAACGCAAGTTGCTAGGGGATTAGCTAAAAATGATTGTTACACGGGCTCCATTTCGTATATCTTTTTTTGGAGGAGGAACTGACTTCCCGCCCTGGTATGAGGAACATGGGGGGGCTGTTCTGGCTACTACCATAGATAAGTACTGTTATATAAACATAAGACACCTGCCACCGTTTTTTGACCACAAGCATCGTATCGTATATTCAAAAATAGAAAGTGTCTTAAAAAACTCGGAGATACAGCATCCAGCCGTGCGGGCTGTATTCGAATGGGCTGAAGTAAAAGAAGGGATTGAATTGCATCATGACGGAGATCTGCCAGCGCGCTCTGGCTTAGGTTCCAGTTCTTCGTTTACGGTAGCATTAATTCAGGCATTGGCAGCATTAAACGGAACTATGAAAACTAAAGAGCAGTTGGCTGCAGAAGCGATACATGTAGAGCAGGATATAATTAAGGAACATGTTGGTAGTCAGGATCAGATTTCTGCCGCGTTTGGCGGCTTTAACCGAATTGATTTTCGACGGGATAGTAGCTTCTCTGTTAACCCTGTTGTTCTTCCTGGCGCTAGATTGAAGGAACTGCACAGTCATCTTATGCTTTTTTTTACAGGTTTTACCAGATTTGCTAGCGACATAGAGAAGACAAAAATAGCAAATCTAGATGATAAGGTTGTTGAGCTCACGGCAATAAGACAAATGGTGGATCATGCGATAGAAATTTTGCACCATAAATCTGCGCCTATACAGGAATTTGGACGTCTACTGCATGAAGGATGGCTTTATAAAAAATCATTGTCGGATAAGGTATCCAATCCTGAGATAGACGCTATTTACGAGGCCGCGCTCAAGGCTGGGGCTGATGGTGGAAAAGTCTTGGGGGCTGGTGGGGGTGGTTTCTTTCTGGTTTTTGCCAAACCGGAAGTACAGGACGCGGTTCGACATAACTTGAGTCACCTGGTCCATGTGCCTTTTGACTTTGAGACCTCTGGCAGCCGTGTGATGTTGTATCAGCCGGAAGGTTTGTAATCGAGGTTTTATGAACACGGGTGACCTCATCTATGTGGCTGGACATACAGGGCTGATTGGTTCGGCGTTAGTGCGTCGACTTGAGGGTAGTGGATTTACTAATTTGCTGTTACCGAAGCGCGCTGACTTAGAACTTACTGATAACGCAGAAGTCGCGAATTTTTTTGAAGAGCAAAAACCTAGCTATGTCCTTCTCGCCGCGGGCAAGGTTGGCGGGATTCTAGAGAATCGAGATTTTCCAATGGACTTTATGACAACTAATTTAAATATCCAGCTCAATGTTTTGAGTGCCGCAGCAAAGAATGATGTGCGGGGGTTGGTGATGTTCGGCTCGTCATGTATGTACCCAAGAGAATGCGAACAGCCGATGTCCGAAGATACTTTGTTAAGCGGGAAGCCGGAACCTACAAGCATTGCTTATGCTATGGCTAAATTGACCGGCGTGCATATGTGTTTGGCCTATAATAGGCAAAATAGCACTCAGAAATTTATCCCTATCATCCCAAATAGCGCATTCGGGCCTAACGATAATTTTGACGAGCAGTCGGGGCACGTGCTGTCCGTGTTATTGAGACGTTTTCATGAAGCAAAAGAGAAGGGTGAGAGTGAGGTGACTATTTGGGGTAGTGGCACGCCACGTAGAGAGTTCGTTTATTCCGATGATATCGCTGATGCTGCCATTCATCTGATGAGTCATGTTGCTCCTGCTACTGTTTTGCCGATAAATGTAGGTATAGGTTCAGATTTATCTATTAAGGATTTGGCAGTTCAGATCGCTGAAGTAGTCGGGTTTGACGGTGTTATCAAACTAGATAGAACCAAGCCCGATGGGGCGCCGAGAAAGCTTCTTGATAGTAGTCGGATTAATGCAATGGGATGGAAGCCCAAAACAAGTTTTCTTGAGGGATTAAATAAGACGTATGAATGGTATAAGTCCAATGTCTGATCAAAACAAAAATGAACTAATTGAGAGATTGAGAGATAAATCTCAATGGGTTTGGGAGCAGACCCTTAAAATACACAGACGATCACCGGAAACTAGGGTGGCGTCTTCTCTCTCTCCGATTGAAATTTTTGTGGTGCTTTATTATGGAGGGCTTCTGAAGCAAGACCCCACAGAGCCTCTTTGGCCGGGCAGAGACAGGTGCGTCATTAGTAAAGGGCATGGTTCGTTATGTATGTATCCTGTGCTAGCAGATTTGGGCTTTTTCTCGATGTCCGAGTTGGAGAAGGTCTGTGAGGCTGGGAGCTTTTTGGGCGGGATTCCAGATCCGGTAATTCCGGGTTACGAAACCGTAAATGGATCGCTAGGACACGGCGTCGGTGTTGCTAGCGGCATGGCTTTAGCGCTTAAGCGAAGGCGACAAGAACAACACGTCTATGTAGTCACAGGTGACGGTGAACTCCACGAAGGCTCGAACTGGGAAGCATTTATGTTCGCGGCTCAACATGAGCTGAATAACCTTACGGTTATAGTCGATAACAATCAAATTAGTATGCTCGGACCGACGGACACTATTGTATCTCATAGAGATCTTGGGAAGAAACTAGAAGCGTTCGGGTGGGAGACTATGACTGTTCACGATGGTCATAATGTAAGCGAGTTATATGAAACATTATCATCCTCGCGTGTTAGGGGCAGTCCACTGATGATCATAGCTAACACCAAAAAAGGACATCGTGTTCCTGGTTTAGAAAACGCAGACTTGTCGCATGTAACAGCAATAAAGCCTGAGCTAATAGACGAACTTTTAGGAGAACTTACTTGAGCGCAGAGCTGAAGCCGCGTGCAATGCGGGATACATTTCTGCAGTCATTACATGCCTTAATGGCAGATGATCCAGAGATATTTTTTGTCTCCGGCGACTTCGGATCTCCCGTATTAGATCAGATTAGATCAGACTATCCGGATCGGTTTTTAAATGTGGGTATTGCGGAACAAAATCTTATCAATGTGACTGCTGGGCTAGCATTAGAAGGTTTCACGGTCTTCGCCTACGCAATTGCACCGTTTTTAACAATGCGATGCTTTGAACAAATACGCGTAAGTCTGGGTTTGTTGTCTGAAGTACGGCCTATGAATGTCAATTTAGTAGGCGTAGGTGCGGGGTATAGTTACGTTGTATCAGGACCTACTCATCAGTGCTATGAAGATATTACACTTATGAGATCGTTGCCTAATATGCGAGTTATTTCTGTATCGGATCAGGTTTTGGCTGCTACGATGCCCGTGGTAGCCTCACAGTGCCTTGGGCCTAAATACTTTCGGCTTGATGCGCAGGTATTACCAGTCATTTATGAGGGTGAGTTAGAGACTGTGTCCGACGGTTTTCATTATCATAGAAAAGGTAAAGATGCTTGTCTGCTGGCAACAGGGTACATGGTGCATACTGCGAAAACAGTGGCAGAGTTGTTAGCTAAAGAAGGTATTGAGGTAGGCGTAGTTGACATTTTTGACTTGAGTAATTTTGACACTAAGAAATTCAACTTAACGCTTTCGACGTATAACAATATTGTGACGATGGAGGAGGGTTTCTCCGGTCGGGGTGGGCTTGATTCCTTGATGTTTGATTACCTGCGCCGAAGCGGCATAGAAATAAACCTCCTCAATATAGGAGTTGAAGGAGGTTATCGCTTTGAGATAGGTGCTAGAGAAGTTCTTCATGAACAAGTTGGGATAGGCGTCCAGGCCGTTGTGCGAAAGGTGAAAAAGCTCCTTGAAAAATAATAATCAAGTTTCTTGAATAAATAAAAAGTGTGAATGTAATGAAATATCCATTAATGCGTAATAATGTGTCACGTAGCGACTTGGATGCTGTAATAGAGCATCTTAAAACAGATGACCCAATCCTCACCAATGGCCCGAAAGTTAGAGAGTTTGAAACTGCCTGGTCCCAGTGGTTGGGGGTGAGGCATAGCGTTTTTGTTAACTCAGGTTCTTCAGCCAATTTGCTTTCAATGACGGTTCTAAAAATGCGTTATCCCGAAGGTGGTGAGGTGATATTACCGCCTTTGACTTGGGTTTCAGATGTTTCGTCAGTTCTGCAAAGTGGTTTCAAGCCTGTATTTTGCGACATAGAGTTGTCAACTTTAGCTATGCAACCTGATGAAATTCTTTCGAAAATAACCGATAAGACTCGAGCTATTTTTCTGACTCACGCGCAGGGTTTCAATGGTTTAAGTGACCAGTTAATAGAAACATTGGATGAACGCGGCATTGCGTTGATCGAGGATGTGTGTGAGTCGCATGGTGTTACTCATAACGGAGAGAAGGCCGGTAGTATTGGTTGGATGTCGAATTTTTCTTTTTATTACGCGCATCATATGACCACTATAGAAGGTGGAATGATTTGTACTAATGATGATGATGTGCATCAAGAACTGCGTATGTTGCGCTCTCATGGCATGGTTAGAGAGGCGAGCGATCCCGAGTTAAAGGCAAATTATGCTAAGTTATATCCCGAGTTGAATTCTGACTTTATTTTCGCGTTTCCCGCATATAACGTTAGAAATACCGAGATTGGAGCCATCATGGGCCTAGAGCAATTATTGCGACTCGATGAAATGGTCGAGAAAAGAACTTTAAACTTGAATAGGTTTTTGGCTAATATAAATTCGGATAAATACTTTGTAGATTTTAAAGTAGAGGGAAGTAGTAATTACGCCTTTAATTTAATTTTGAAAGATGCTGACAAAGATGCGGCTGAAAAGCTGATGTCGCGACTTAACGAAGCAGGCGTGGAGTTTAGAAGAGGTAGCGCTGGAGGTGGTAATCAAGTCC
>Ga0315330_10001234_pt1 | contig 17074 bp, 9 predicted proteins | sample M140m34915metaG_FD_203453 | JGI IMG/M metagenome (GOLD analysis project Ga0315330, IMG submission 203453) | Ammonia-oxidizing marine archaeal communities from Monterey Bay, California, United States - M1 40m 34915 | ecosystem: Environmental > Aquatic > Marine > Intertidal zone | place: USA...
GGCGCACTCGTCCCGAAAGAATGGACCGCGGAGGACTGCCCGAGGCTCCCGGGCGACCTCGGCATCGGGTTCACGGACGCCGGGACCGTCCCGGGGAACGACGCGAACGCCTACCCGAGGGCGACGATGAAGGAGTGGCGCGTGGACCTCTACGCGCGATTGCGGGGGCACATCGATCGATGCGCCCGCGACGCCGGGGACACAGACGCTGGCTGGGACAACGCGGACACAGCTGTGCAGCTGGCGTCGAGGCACGGGCCGGCCGTCGTCGCGTTCGCGGGCAAGCGGCAGTACGCGCAGCTATTCGACAGGGTCCCGTCCAAGGTGGAGGCTGGGAAGCAGCCGCCGACGTCGCTGCCGCCGGGTTGGCCTTTATGTCCGCGAGCGACGGAGGTTTGGGTCTTACCGTCGAGCAGCGGCCGAGCGGTGATGACGAAAGCGGCGCGCGAGGAACCGTACGTCGCGTTGGGGACGAGGCTCGCGACGATCCCGTGGCCGCGTACGAACAACGTAGAGTAGTCTAGTCATCGTAGGTGTACACGGTAATACTTCATTACAAGATGGGTAATAAGGGGGGCGAGAGTAGCGCCAATAATAATAATAAGTTCACGCTCGGTGTCTGTCGAGTCTCTCGTCGCTCGCGGACATCTCAGCCGCGATCCGGTAGAGCTGCTTGTCCAGGTCGTTGCTCCGTTCGAATTTGGCCCTCAGCTCCTTCATGCGCGTCGCGTCGACGCCTTCCTTCGCGTAGTCGATCGCGTGCTCGCGTCCCAGCGGCTCCGACTTCTCGGCTGATTTTTTAACATCCTTCGCTCGGCTCTCGAGCTTGAAAAAGTCCACGAAGGCGTCCTTCTGCGCCTCCAGGTCGTCGATGGTGGCGACGAGGTCGAAGTCATCGCGCAGGATCCGCGTCGCGGCTCGCAGCGCGCCCTCAGCCTCCACGCGTGCCCTGTGATCGCCGTAGAGATCCCGCGGCGCCACTCCGTCCCGAGCGCGCTCAGAGTTTAGCAACAAAAACCGCGTCTGCTCGTCGCCGAGGTAGTCGATACCCGCGTCTTTCCCGCCGTGCATCCGCCTGAACACGTCGTCGCTCACGTCACGATCGATCGGGTCACGCAGCGTCGTGCTCGTCATCACCTCGCACCCGGCGTTCTCCGCTTTTTGTCTCAGATCGGCGACTCGTCTACCCATCTCCACCATCCCGGGCCGTCCCCAGTGCTCCACCACGAGGTGGTTCCCGGGCTTCATCGCTTGGGGTACCACGTACCGGTCCCAGTGGTCGTCGTGGGAGGCGGAGTTCCAGGTATAAATCTCGCCCATCGCCGGTGTGATGTACTTGGTGCTCTCGTAGCGAACGACGTCGACGTCGTTGGAGTCGTGAAAGTACCGGACGATGCTGCCGCCGCCCGTCTTTGGGACGTGGTAGTAGAAGAGAAGGCGACACTTTGGTTCAACATGATGCGCGTTGGATGATTCGTCGTGATTCGCGCTTTCCTTCTTGCCGGCGCGGCGCTCGGCGCGGCGTGCGTCCACGCGCGCGAGCCGCGCGGTCTCTCGTCTCTCGTCGGCACGGTGCATCGCCTCATCGGCGTGCCCGAGGAGGCCGGCGTCCACCGTCGGGACGTCGCCGAGCCCGAGGAGGACCGCGGTCGCGGGATGGTGGTGATTGAGCCCCCGGTACGCCGCGCCGATGAGTCCCATCGCGGCGACGGCGCACACGGTCACGCGCGTACAACCTCCCCACGCGCCACCGCCCATCTTGGCACGTCCCGCGTCCTCCCCGTCGTCCCCGAGCTGAGGCGCCCGGTGCGCGCCGGACTCGTCGACGCGCCCGATGAGCGGCTGGCGCTCGTCCACGTGACCCGCCGACATCGTGGTGTCCAACCGATACGCGCGCTCCGAGCGTAGGAAGCGACGTCGACGTCGCTCCAGCCCCGTTTCACGCGCGGCTCCGATTGGCGTACTGTAACAGTAACCGACGCCCGGAAGTCTGCGACGTGATTGCCAATTTTGCGCTCTCGAACCGCCGTTTTCAGTCTGTTTGTTCGTAGAGCTCCATCACGTTTCCCGCAATTAGGTGGACGCCTATGGTAGATAAGTGATGATGGGTACCAAAATAGACAAATATATTTGGTGTTTGAACCCATGCATCGATTACATTCATGTTTTGGCATGGTGCAGATTCGCTCTAACCAAATGCCCGCACCATTTCTTTTGGATCTCGAGCTTACGCATTTTGGCCCCAACCTCATCCACAAAAGCTACGTCACCCGCTTAAAAAGCGAGCCCGAGCGCCCGACGCCCCATTCGTTGCGTCGGATACACAACACACACACAGAAAAATGGCCGCCATGACCACCTCCATGATGACCCTTCGCGTCTCCGCGAAGGCGCCCGTCAAGGCTTCCAACAAGGTGCGCCTCGCGACCGCGCGCGCCGTGCCAATCGCCGAGTGCGGGGCACCGCACCGGCTTTTTGCGACTCTTCCCTTTCGGCGGCGAGCGAGGGCGACGCGGATGAGCCGCGGGAGGCGCGATGCGACCGGTTCCGACGCGTTCGAGCGCTCGGGGACGATCCGTCGTTGTCTTTTGAACGATGTTCGCATCGTTTCGCGGCGTATTCGCGTCGATCGAGCCCCGCCGCGCCCCCGTGCGACGCACATCCGCTCCCATCATCGTCTCAAAAACCACGTCGCTGACCACGAATTTCCCGATAACGCAGGTTGCCTTCGGTGCTCCCTCCAAGGCCATGAAGGCGTCCTTCGTGCGCCCCAAGGCCGTCCGCAAGGGTGTCGTCGCCATGTCCGCGTCCACCGATGACATCATCGAGAAGATGAAGACCCTCACTGTGAGTCCACGCACCCGTCACCGTCCCAAACGCGCGGAGTTTCACAGGATAAAAAGGATGCGGTCCGGGTTTTAGGTTTTAGGCGGCCGATGTCGCGCGACACCGCGCGTCGTGACGGCCGCCGCGACCTTCCCGGAGTTTGTCGTTCGGTCGGAAGATACGCGAGAGTACGCGTGCATGACGGGCGACGCCCGTCGTGTCATGTTCGCATCGTGCAGTCGCCGACCGCGGCGGATTCCGGCCCGGACGTCACCCGGTTCCTGCGCATGGCAGAGCCCGGAAACCCTGAAACCCTCAACCCCGAATTCACATCACCCGCTCGCCTACTGACAATCGCCTCCTTCCTCTCCCGATTCCACAGCTCCTCGAGGCCTCCGAGCTCGTCAAGCAGATCGAGGAGACCTTCGGCGTCGATGCCTCCGCCCCCGCGGGCGGTATGGTCATGGCCGCCGGCCCCGGCGGCGGCGGCGCCGAGGAGGCTGCGGAGAAGACCGAGTTCGACCTCGTCATCACCGACGTCGACGCCTCCAAGCGCATCGCGATCATCAAGGTTGTCCGCGGTCTCACCTCCCTCGGCCTCAAGGAGGCGAAGGATGCCGTCACCAACCTCCCCTTCACCATCCTCGAGGGCAAGACCAAGGGTGAGTGCGAGGAGGCGATGAAGACCCTGGAGGAGGGCGGTGCCAAGGCTGAGATGAAGTAAATTGTTCGATTCTTGAGCCGCGGGGCGCCCCCGTCCGCCGGCGCGCGGGCGACGGGACCGCCGGGGCAATCGACCGAGCCTTTAGTTCACTAGAACGTATGCATTGCTTCCAGCGCGTGGGGACTCTTAGAGGAACTTGTAATTATTGATCCTCCAAAGCGATTCTTTCTCTTCACACTTCCTTACACATCCATTCTTTCTCACATGTCGGCTTGTATCTCCCGAATCTCCTGCAACGCCTCGTTGATGCCAACCACGGCATCCTCCAACGCCCGCGTCGCCTCGGCACACGCCCCGTTGTACTCCTCCTCCGTGGGCTCGGGTACAGCGTTCGTGTCACTCGCACCCGAACCGCCGCATCCGCACCTGAACCCGTCAGCCGTGCGATGAAGCGGGTCGTCGCACTCGGCGACAAAGTTGCCATTCGCCCATCCCGGGTTGAGCCCGCCGGGCGTTCGTCTCCTCGTGTTTTCCTCCTTGATGGCGGCTTCGTTCGCGTGCGCCGACGCCGCCATCGCCGCCGCCGCCGCCTCCGCCTCCTCGACCTCCTCCGGCGTCCGCTGCCAAGTCCATTTACGCTCGGAGTGCGTCTTTTTTAGCACCTGCAGCGTGCACGTCATGCGCAGCTTGGCCTTCTCCCCGAGCTGCACCACCCTGATGCACGCCGCCAGGGACTCCAGCGATGCGGCGTTGAGCGCCTCCTCGACCGCGAGCGCCTCGAGCGACAGCGCGCCCATCTCGCTCGTGATCTCGCCGCAGAGCCTGCCGTAGTCGCCCGCTCCCATGGATCCGGAGAGATGGCGGTCGAACCCCGTGTGGAAGCGGTTGTAGGACGCCGCGCGTCGCTCCTGGACGGAGAAGAAGCGCTTGATCAATGCCATCGCAGTCGTTTCCTCCAGCACGGGGAGCGGCGGACGATCCCGTCGATCCTGGGGCTGCTCATCGGGGTTCCTGTACAAGTCAAGGGTGAGGGATGGTTGTCAGATCGAGGTCGGAACACTTCACTTCAGATCTGGGTCGAGGCGGTCGGAGGTTGTCACGCGCGCGGGGAATGGAGACTCACGCGGGGACGTGCACCCACTCGTCCTCCCCTGCGGGTCCCTCCGGCGCGGTCATGCCTTCTCGTCGGGTCGAAAGCCGGGCGCGGGAGTGATCAACGCGCGGACGCTTTTGGCGAAAGATCATCGGAGGTGCCGAGTGCTGTCAGTCAGTCAGTGGCGGGGGCGCCCGCGAGACGGAGGAGGACGGGCGCCGACATGCGGGGGTGGGACGACGACCCCGAGCTGGCAGATATCGGCCCTCAGTCCATCTACAAGGTGGTCCGGCAGTTGAAGAAGGACGACCACGGACCGTACAACTGCCTCGCGTCCATCGTCGCCGATGCCGCGTTCGTGCGTGACGTGCGTCGCAGGTACCCGACGTTACCGGTGTTCGCCAACCTGCGATGCGGGCTGTGGTACGTGGATCCCACGATGATGAGCGACGATGGCGACGGGAACGATGGTGACTCGAACGACGACGATGCGGTGGGGACGTGCTACTTCAAGAGCACGGACGGCCACTGCAACAACTGGAGCTTCAGCGCGACGAGGCTCAACGTGCACGTCGCCGAGGCGGCGGCGACACGCGGCGGGTGCGTCGTCGTGGACGCGACGAGGTCCAGCACCAAACGGTTCCCGGACTCATTCTCGAAGACGATACCCGTGTGGGCGGAGACGATATCACGCGCGGTCGCGAGGCGCCGACGCATCGTTCCACCCACCGCCGACGATGATGAATCTATCAACCCAGAATCATCTCATCGATCGACGTGGGGAAGCGGTCCGCACCTCCCGGTCTGGGTCGGCGATAACGAGCGCAACGCCATCGCGTCAAGGATGCCGCACTTCGAGGAAACCCTACACGCGGTCCTTCACGACACGGACGTCCTGGACGCGTTGGCGAGCAAACTCACGAAGCCGCTGCGATGCGTCTGGGTGTCGCGAGAAAACGAGCACAGTTTGCCGTGCGTCGATAACATGTCGGACCTGGACTTCACACCCGTCGTCCTCGTCACGGCGTCGGAGCCCATGCAACGGCACGGGGAGAGGCGGACGGGCGAGGGCGGAGTGCCGTACGCGTACATACCGGGCGCCGGGGACGACGAGGAATCCTGGGCCAGGGGACTCACCCCGGCGTTGTTTTGGGCGCACAGAGAGACTGTTTTGGGCCCCCACGGGTCCGGCGGGTGCGCCGCGATTGTCGACCGAATCGTGAAGAAAACGCGGGGGAACGAAGCCGCGTGGACTCGAGGCGTCACGAACGACGAGGACGAAAGGGAGGACAGCGCGCACCTCGCGCCGCGTGGGTGCCTGTCCCCAAATGAACGAGCCGCGTTGTCGAGAGGTTCGCTTCCCCTCGGCGCCGGCGGCGTCAGGCGACTCGTCTCCAACGGCGGCGTCTCCCTCGCGCTCGGCAGCGTTCACGCGCTGGCGCTGGAGGCGACGTGGGACGCCGTCGATGCGGTGCTGTACGTGGGCGAAGATCTACCGCCTTTACCCGCGGACCCCGCGCGTTGGCGGCACCCGGAGAGCGTCGACGGGGATGGAGAGACGGCTACGGGCATTTACCCCGCGCCGTTTTTACACGCGCCGATGCGGTACGCCAAGGTTGCCAGGCGGGACGTCGCGGACGGGCTCGAGGCGTGCCTGGCGTTCATACGTGCGAATAGTGCACGCGGGGGAGGGACGACGCTGGTGGCGTGTAAGGATGGCGTGGATCATTGCGTCGGCGTAGTCGTCGCGGCGCTGATCGATGACGACGACGACGAGAGTGAGCATTCGGTGAGCAAAGATGGTGTGCGGCGGCGTCTAGCGGACGTGGCCCGGGTGCACCCTGAGTGCCGGCCGAGCCGCGGGACGCTGAAGCAGGTGTTTAACCGGATGTTCGAGATGCGGCGATAGTGGGTTTAGAGCGTCAGAGGTCCTCGTCATTGAACCGTGGCACTACTTAAAGGGAGAACCGCCTCGCCTGTCACGTCTCCAGCTGTTCAGTTTCTTGTGTTGTCTCCGTCCTGTTTCAACGAACTCTGAACACCAGAATCCACCGGCACGAGTCCGACTAGCGGGCGGCGCGGGGAGATGGGGGCGTGCGATGGGTACTGTTGCGTGGCCAAGCGCTTCGATAGGCCCTTCAGGCTGCCCGCTTCGCGATCACCCGACCCCGCATCCGCGTCCCTGGCGCCCGATACGTCGTCAGGGCGGTCCGCCTCCCGGGATGGGGATGCGGGAGCCGACGGGGCCGACGCGACGTCCGTGTCCGGTGCGGACGAGCTGAGCACGCGGCTCGCCGGTCTCGTGCTGATCGAGGACGACGACGACTGCGGCGAGGAGGAAACCGAGACGCAGGAGGCGGCGGCGAGATCCAAACTGATCGAGCTCCTCGACGCCGTCCCGTGCGCGGACGGTGCGACGGGGGGCGACGATGGGAGCGGCGGTGGGGGCATCGCCCAGGCGCAACAGGTCCGGTGCGACGCCGCGTCGCTGCGGGCGTTCGCGCGCGATACGCTGCCCCCGCTGGTGCATCTCTCGCACCGCCGCGAGAGGCACTGCAGGATCATGCTGCAGCATCCCAACGCGGACGCCCTCGCGTGGCGCCTCCACGACCTCCTCGTCGGAGCCTCGCGGTCGGCATCCCTCGGGCAGGCGGACGGAGAGACACCACAGCTGTGCGCCTCGCACTATTACGACGACGCGGCGCGTGAGCTGGCGTCGCTCCTCGTGCACAACCTCTCCGTCGCGGCATCCTCCAAGGAACCGCGCGACGAGGACCGCTTCAAACCACGAGACGACGGCGAGGATGACGAGGAGGACGAGGACCGAGAGGAAGCCGGCGATTCAGCCGAGGACGACGACGGCGCCAAAGCCCCGTCGCTCTCGCTCGTCAACCACCCGACGTGGGAGGGCATCGTCCGCGCCATCTTCGACGACGTGGAGCGACTCGTGGATGTCCGCGAGGTGGCCGCGACGGGCGGCATGCGAAGCGTCCGGCGCGAGCGACGCGAGCGGGCTCGACTCTCATCCCCGACAGAGTACGAGGAGTGGAGTAAGACGCAAATCGCGGATGGCCGCATGGACTCGGACGACGACGACGACGATGTAAACGACGACGATACCTCGGTGTCCCCCGAGGACCACGACGCGCTGTGCCGCGGGAGGCTCGGAACCGCCGTGGGCGCCGTGCTCGCGGCGATGGAGCCCGACAGCGCGCGCCCCAAACTGTTGGCCATGGACGGCGGATTGTTTTTCCCGCGGGTGTTCCGAACGTGCTCCAGGATCTTACCCTCGAGGCACGGCGACGCGAGCCTGGACGCGGTGGGCGTGATGCACAGGCTGCTGTGGATCCGGCCGGACGCGACGACGGCGGAGCGCGAGACGCTGATGCGCACGCTGGTCGAGATGGACGATGACGATATGGACGGGTCCGAGGAGACAAAGGAGGAGACAAAGGAGGAGACTAATGAGACGAAGGACCCGCTATGGACGTGGACCCGCGAGCGCGGCTACGAATCCTGCCCCCCACACAAGGGCGACCTCGACGTCCTCCCTGTTGAACGCGTCGCGTCGGATTCGAACCTGCGACCTCATGATTCGACGTCCGCGCAGGCGGAGCGCGTCTCCGTCAACGGCGTCATCGCGGCGCTTCGAACGCACCTGCCTTGGCCGGTGGGCGTCGCGGGTGACAGGCTCGGCGCCGGCGGTGGTTCACTCGCGTGCACCCAGGCGCTGCACGTGCTACGCGCGATGTTCGAGGATCTCGGCGTGATCGAGGCGCAGAGGAAATACGGTAGGGCAGGCGAAGGAGGGAAGACGGAGGCGTTGTGGCCGCAGTTACGAGGGGATCAGCTCGGGGATCTGGTCACGCAGCTCGCCGTGGTCATCGAGGTGCTCGGGCAGCCCGCGAAGACGGTCCAAAAGAAGGACAAGGACAAGGACAAGGATGAGGACGAGGACGAGGACTGTGTTGGGAAGAAGAAGGATGGGAAAGACGACGAGGGAGGGACGGAGGTTGACGGCTTTTGGATCCCCGAAGAGAACAAACCCGAAGAAATTCCTCCATCCGGGCTCGACGTCGAGATTAATTCTCAGAAACCGGGCGGCGGCTGGGACACGTGGCGCACCGTCATTCCCAAGGAAGGCGAGTGCGACGGCGCGCTCGGCGCCGCCGTCGGCATCCTCAACGCGCTCTGCACCCACCCCGTGCTCTTCCACGTCATCGACGGCCATCCGCGCCTACACGACGTCATCCGGGCGGTGACCCGCGCGTCCGCGTCGCAATGCTCGTGCGCCTGGGCCACCTTCTCGTGCGTCGTGAATCTCAGCACCCGCGCCGCGAAGTGCGACGAGGAGACCGGAGATCCCGTGCACGCGCTGGGCGACGCGCTGCTCACGTCGCCGTCGGCGGGGTACCTTCTGCGGGGGTTGGCGAACGCGGTGTGCGACAAGTGGCCGATCATGGCTGTGGACGAGATGCCGCCGGTGCAATGCCTCCCGCCGCCGGATCCGCCCGAACGGGCGGCGAGGCGTCAGCGGAAGGAGACGCGCAGGAAAGAACGGGAGACGAAGCGGAACAAGCGGCCACGAAGGGACACGTGGAAGGAAAAGACGCCCAAGGAGAAGGCCAAGGAACGGCGGCGGGAGGCTAAGAGACTGGCGCGAAAGAATCGGGAAAAGGCGGCCGCCGGCCAGGGAGACGAGTCCGCGGGTGACGTCGTCGAGACCGACGCCGCGAAGAGCTCGAAAGGAACCTTCGACTCGTCCACCACAGCTGTGTCGGCACCCTCCTCGGCACCCATCGACGACTCGGACGACTCGGACTCCGACGCCGACGCGACGCATCCCAACGATCCACTCGCCAACCCCGCCAATCGCCTCTTACTGCGAACCACCGCCGCCGCCGCGCTGGCTTCGCTCGCGCGCGTGCAGCGACGGTGGGACGAAGACGACGGCGGTGGGGATGCATCTATCCTCGATCCGTACGATCCGAGCGCGTTGGACGCGATCGACGTGGACTTCGAGGACGTGGATCCCGACACCGGCCGCAGGCGATGGGTCTCGCCCCGCGACCTGGTCGAAATCTCCGGACCCCAACGGAGAGCGCGGGCGGACTACGGAAAGAGGATCCCTCTCCGGAGAGAGTGGGCAGAGGCCAACGCGGTCGAGGCGGCGGCGAGGCGCGAGAATGACGCGCCGGAGACCACCACCGTCGCGGACTCCGACGAATCCACGCACTCCGACGAGGAGGACGAACCCGAACCCTTCCGGCTAGACCCGAGCGCCGTCGCCGCCGCCGCGTGGCCGGCTAACCGCGGGGCGCTTCCCAAGGGCCCGTTACCCGGCGGCGTCGACCCCGAGGGTATACTCGCGACTGTCCCGTTACTGGACGATATATTCGCGGCGCTGTCCAAGCCCGACACCGAGGACGTGGGCGTCGCGGTGGAGGCGGTGGAGACTCTCGCGGCGCACGAGGACGCTCGTGAACTTTTAATCCCGTTCGCGCCCGCGGTGATACCGAAGCTGATCCGGCACATCGCGGGGACCGCGCGGCAGATGGAGGAGGCGCGGGCTAACGGAGGGGTGGTGAAGCAGCCGCCGGCGGAGAGCGAGAAGGAGAAGGAGAAGGGGGAAGTGACGGGCGATGGATTTTGGATCCCGGGCGACGACAAAGGACCAAAGGAGACTTCTCGGAGGACCAAGTCGAAGCGAAGGAAGAAACGGAGGCGGCGGAAGAAGCCCCCGACGACAGTCGCGAACCTCTGCGCCCGCAACGCGCTGCTCGTGCACACCCTCTACTCCGTCGCCAAGGAGGCTGAGAACGCGGAGGAGGGCAGCGCGTGGCACCTCCTATTGGAGAGCACCGACGAGCTCCTCCCGTCCTTCCTCACGCTGCTCCGACCGGTTCCCGTGAACGACGCGAAACCTTGGCTCAACGACATGGCACCGCCGTCCGACGACCCGTCTTCGACGCAGAGCGGAGTCGTTCGAGCGCTGAGGCTCAGCGCCGGATCCACGCACTCGAGCGCGGGCCATAAGGACCCGAATCCGTCAGCCACCCGCGAGATGATCGGAGAGCTCGGCCGCAACGCGCTCATCGTGTTGGCCGAGATGGCCGACCCCGCGAACTCCAGGTTCGACCCCGACAAGGGCATGCGCTGGGCCAAGCACATCATCGCGCACAGACGCGACCTCATCACGGTGCTCCTGGACATTATGGCGGTCACCGGGGCGAACGACGCGGTCGACGCGGAGCGCCGGCGGCTCCACGAGGAAAGAACTTCAAAATCTACGCCCTCGTCCGCCCCGGGAGGAACGGGAACCAATGGAACGGGAACCAATGGAACAGTCACCGGCCTCCACGGCGGTGAGCTCGACCCGGTGAGCAAGGAGACTCGCGGGGGTTCCGTTCACGGCAACAGCTTGCGGGACGGCCTGGAGGGCATACCCGAGGATGAGGAGTCTAAACCCTGGGACGACGAATCTCACTCCGGGCGGTACGCGACTCTCGCGGACGTCAACCTGACCGAGCACGAACACAGCGGCGGTTTCACCCTGAACGGCGTGGGAACTAACCACGAGGGTACTAACCAGCCCGCGGTGTTTGTATTCCCCGAACGGCCGAGCTCCGTGGCGTCCGGTCCGCCGAGTTTGGTGGAGAGCGTCGGGGACGATTACGACTTTTCCGAGGAACGCCGAGAACGCGAAGAGATCATCGGCGACGGCGGCCCCGAAAGCGTCGCGTCCGAGGGCGGCGCCTCCGTCGATGGAGACGCGGCGGCATCATCGATGATCGAACACGCATCCGAGCAGTTCGCGTTGACACCGGACTGCGCGCACATCGCCGCCGCCGCGGTGTTTGGTATCATCTCGTGGGATCCGTGCATGGATAAGCTGCTGAGCGCTTTGGAGACTGGGGAGACTCGGCGGGACGGCGTCGCGGTTCTGGTGTCCAGGGTCGTGGCGCTCCTCGCGGATGCCCTCCCGCGAAGGAAAGATGGATCGGAGTCCTCGGACGGTGACGTCGTTGACTTCGACGAAGGGCACGAGGGAGGCTTCCGGAGCGCGCCCGGGGGTGTGGAGGCTGTCGGTTTAATCGCGAGGCTCACGGGATCCGACGCCGGTCGCAGGGCGTTGCTCGCTCACGCCCCCGGCGTCGTCGGTTACCTCCTCCCGTGCCTCCGCGCCGATCTCGGGCAGACCGCGGCGTTCGCGGTGCGCGCTTTGTGCGGCATCGCGCGCTCGCGGCACGGCATGCAGCTGCTCTTAAAGCACGAGCGAGCCGAGCGATTGATGGCGGCCCTCTCTGGCATGCTGCCGGATCCCGCCGGGATCGCCGTGTTCTTTGAGGGCGACGCCGTCGACAGACGCAGGCGCGGCGACGGCGCGCACGGGCAGGTGCTCAGCGAGGTGGTCATCGCGATCGCCACGTTGAGCCAGGAGAAGGCTTGGCGGTGGAGGCTGCTCGATATCGAATCGGATCAGCCCCAGGCGTTGCCGCGGTGTCTCGAGTCCGACTCTGTGTCAACCTCCGAGGCGGACACGCTCGTCGGTATGTACCTGAGACGACCGGGGCGGGAGTTCTCTACCGTCCGGCTCGTCGCCAGCCTCATCGCGCTACTCCGCGACGAGCACCGGGAGGTTGTCTTCAACACCCTCTACTGCATCAACTGCCTCATGGGCGAGCCGCCGCAGTCATGGGGCCGAGGACGGGATCCCAACAGGGAAGAGGACAACGTCGCCAGGCGCGCCCTCATCGCCGCCGCCGCGCTCGGGCACCGCATCGCGAAGATTGGATGCGCGGACGAGTCGGTGTCGTCGCACGCATCGTTGGAGAGTAACCTCGCGCACGTGCTCAACAGCACGGGGCGAGTACAGACGTCCGCGAAGGCCGGCAAGGACCCGAACCGCGACACGAATTCCAATTCCGACGACGCGCCCGGCTCCGACGCTCCGAACGTCGAGCCGCCCGATCCGACATCAGAACCCGAGGGCCGCCACCCCGACGACGGCCCCGCGCCCGACTGCCGGCTCAACGCCACGCTCGTCGTCGCTAACATCGCGGGCGACGTCGAAGGGAGGCGCATGATCCTCGGGTCCGTCGTCGACGGCGTCAGCGCCGAGTTGGTCGACGGGTTGGCCACGATGCTCACGGGCCGCGACGCGGATCGAGCCATGTTGGCCGCGTATTCCATGGGCGAACTCGCGCGTCCACTGCGTCTCGACGGCGAGGATCCCGCGGTGTACCCACGCGAGGTTGGGGAGTCCCCCGGTGACGTCACCTTAGTTCCCCTCACGGAAATGTCGGAGAACTCCTCGGTACGAGTCGGTATTCGCGCCGCGAGCGCCGACGACTCTTTCCTGGGCGCTCAGACGGACGCCGTGGACCGCGCGTTCGATTCGATGCCGAACCACCCACTTCGCGACCAAGTCCGCGACATGCTCAAGGCATCCGCGGCGAACGCGCGGTGCGCTGCCGTGGACGTCCTCGGCGGCGACGGCGCCAACTTGAAGCGGTGGGTGGAGACTGGGTACGCCCGGGTCGAGGACGAGCCATTCGACGCAACCTCCGATTGCGATTCCCCCGAGCTCGCCAAGCGCCGAACGAGGCGCGCGCGGGACCACGCGATCGGCGCGGTGCTCCGGGACCTGGACCTGAACGTGAAGCGGCAGTGGCTTTTAGAGATGCTACGCTGGGAGCTCGGGCAGGTCAACGCCGGGGTCCCCGTGCCCGGTCTCACCGGCGTGACTTTAACGTGCGAACGAGAGTTTCCCCTGGAGGACCTCTGCCACCACTGCTGCGTGTCCAACGTGGGCACCGACGCGCCGTCGTCCACGCAGCCCGGCACGTTCCTCATGCCCCCGCGCGGCGGTGTGCTTGTCAAGTTCAAAGGCGAGCGTGGCGCGGGTGCCGCGGTGCGTAGGGAGTGGATGTCCATCGTCGCGGCGTCGGCGTGCGACAGGTCGAACCTTTTGTTTTCCTCAAACGACGGCGGCGTCACTTTACACCCCAACGGCATGTCCGGTGAGGTGACTGCGACGCACTTGGAGTACTTCGCGTCCCTCGGTCGTCTCGCGGCGGTCGCGTTGTACCACGGCGAGACGTTACCGCTGCGGTTGACGAGCGCGTTCTGTTCCAGGCTGCTCGGTCACGAGATGCGTCTGGAAGATTTAAAATCCGTCGATCCCACGCTGTATCGCAACCAGGTGGAGTACGTCCAGACACACGGGGTTGCCGGTTTAGACCTGACGTGGTCCGATACCGCGGACCCCACCGGCGTGTTCCGCCCCGGTAAGGTCCTCAGGCTGCGTCACCCACGCGAGTGGTCATCCGACGACGGCGGAGAAGGTCCCGGGCACGTCGACACGGATGACACGGATGACAAAAAAGATGAAAACAAAGAGGCTCTAGAAGCGGTGACCGACGCCGACTCCTCCGTGTTCCTACGTGCGCTGGTCCATCACAGGGTCCTCGGCGCGGTCCGCGACCAGACCAGCGCGTTCGCCGCCGGGTTCGGCGCGGTCGTTCCGCCGCAGCTACGGGCACGCATGCGCGGCATCTTGAACGGCGGCGACGTGAGTTCACTCATCGCCGGCGCCGCTTCGATCGACTTGGACGATTGGCGAACGCACGCGGCGTACCAAGAGGCCCAACTCGCCTTTGCGTTCTCCACCGAGTGCTTCTGGTGCGCGATGGACGAGTTTACTGTGGATGAGCGCATCAAGGTGTTGCAGTTCGCGACGGGGTTGACGTCCCCGCCGGCTGGCGGGTTCCGGAATTTGGTCGGGTACCTTGGCGACGCGGTGCCGTTTACGCTCGGTGAGTTGGCGGCGCCGAGCCGGGACGAGGACGGCGCGTTGCCCATGGCGCACGCGTGCTTCAACGTGCTCAGGCTGCCGAGGCTGGTGGAAGGGGCGTTCGGGGTTGGCGTGGAGGGCGGGTCGAAGGAGATGGCGAGGAGGTTGAGGATCGCCATCGGCGTCGGGGTGCGGGGCTTTGACGATTTTTGAGCGACTGTAGTCTAGACATTGGGACATGTTGCTAAACAGTTTACACGCTACGTCTATGTTGAGAGGGTGTCCCCGCGTTTTCGCGTTCGTGGTGGGTGCGCGTGTGTATCGTCGCGCGGGCGCGTCCCTTTCCAAGGGACTTTCACGCCGGCGAGTCATGTGCGCACTCAAGCGATTGTCATCTTTATCTCTGATGACTTTTACCCGGTGTGGATGACACCGGTGGCCAACCCGACGGCGAGTCCCCCGAAGGGCACGGCGAAGACCGCGAGGCCGAGGATGAACCAGATGTCCACGCCACCGAACGCGGACTTCTCGTACTTGGCCCTCTGCGCCTCGTTGTACTTCTTCGCCTCCTCGACTCAGCACTCCCTGCTCTCCTTCATCGCGCGAGACGGCATCGTCGTCCTTGGAGGAGAGATGCGGTGCCTCGCCGGTGGGGCCACGGGGAAGGATCGTGTGGGTCCCGGGATCGCTCGGGCGGCGAACGAGGCACGTGCTCGCGGCCGCACTCGCGCCACGGCCCCCGCGGGTAGCATCGCGGCCACCATGAGGCGAGCTGCGTGCTGTGTGCTGCGTGCTCTGAAAGATACGCTCGACAGGCTGGCGTTCATCATGGGCAAAAAAACTTGGAGGAAAGTTCCAAACTTTGTTTATACTGACCGCTAGCTATTGACTCTATGAAGACACCCTTTCAAAAACACCACCACCCTTCCTTCGTCGGCGCTTAGACGCACAGGCGGTAGGTGACGTACCTCCCCGCAGTCTCCGAAGGACGGATGATCCGAACAACCTGCCCCCGCCGCATGCCGAAATACCGCGCCACCGGGTCGTGCATCTGAATTCTCGGCAGCTGCGTCTCCTTCACCTTGTACCGGTCCAGCAACACCCGCTTCTGCTCGTCGGACAGTAAGATGTGCTCTGGGACCAGCACGTGGTCGGTGATGTTCACGAGCAGCTCAGCCTCCTGGAACTGCTCGATGTAAAACTTCTGCGCCTGGCACTCCAGCAGCGACTGCCGGGCGAATGGCGTGAGGGACTGCTGGACCACGATGATGGCGCGGTTCACCTGCTCGTCCTTCATGCGCTTGGCGTACTCCTTGATGGTCTTCACCCCGACCTTCTCCTCGTCCGGGAAGAAGACGAAGATGTGCTGCGTGGGGTCCTCGCGCAGGTCGAACTGGAGCGTCAGCGCGTCGCGCCTGGGATCTTCGCCAAACTCCTCGGTGAATGAATCCTTGTCTCGATCGAGCTCAGCCTGCGCGACGAGGTAGCCGCGCGCGTTGAGCATCTTGCACACCGTCTTGCGGATGCGGAAGAGCTTGGTCTTCTTCTCGGACATCGTGACCGTATCTTATGTCCCGTGTCTCCTCCTACGCTCGGCGCGCGTCTTCCTTTTCTTCGCCGCCTTTATACCCTAAGAGGGCGGCTCGATCGTCGGCGGTGGTGGATCGCCGGCGCGGGTGGGTGATCTCGCGTGGGATGCGACGGGCGGTTCAAGCGCAGCTGGATTGGCGCGAGACCGAACGTCGGGAAGGTCGAAGGTCGATGGACGGACGACGTCGACGCGGCGCGCTGTGTGGCGGCGAGCGGCCGTGATCCCCGCCCTTTGATGCAAATTTTGCGTTTGGGGACCCACAATCGCAAATGTAACCTGAACGCCATTTTTAGCATCTTCAGGGTAAACGCCCCCGAGACGCGGCCGAAGACCTCACAGACGACGAGCACGGAGCGGCGGTGTCTGGTGGTCACGCGCGACCGCACATTCGACCGAGTGAACGCATCGCGGAGCCGATACGTCACCGTCCACCGGCATTCGAGCGCGTTCGCCGTCGAATCCACCGGGGGATTTTCATCGATTGCCGATTCGGGCGCGTGAGTCGACACACTTGACCCTCGGGTAACGATGAGGAACGCGGCGATCGGACCGCAAGCGGACTCCAGGAAGTCCAACGCGCCCGCCTTTGGCTTCGGCGCCGCGGACAGGAACGCCTCCGCCAAGGTCTACGTCAGCAAGGAGCACTCCAAGGTGGACTTCGGCAAGCTCGGCCCGGGCGCGGTGTACGAGAACAAATCCTCCTTCGGCAAACAGGTGGACGCAAAGAAACGCTCGCCCGCGAACGTCGGGTTCGGATCCGCCGACAGGTTCCTCCAACCCTCCGCGGGCCGCGCCAAGCGTAACCCGCAAGTCCCAGGACCGGGCACCTACCCGCTCCCGAAAGCCATCGGCAAACAGACGCAATCTAAAGCGGTCACGGAAGGATCGTTCGGCTTTGGCACCTCCACGCGCGATCACGCCGAGAAGGTGTTCATCGGCAAGGAGCAGGCGAAGGTATTCTTCGGTATGGAGAGTCCAGGGCCCGCCGCGTACAAGGTGCTGTCCGGCGTGGGCAAACAGTGTGAGAGCAGGAACACTACGGAGCCCGGGTTTACAATTCCAAGAGGCGGCAGGGGGAAAGACGTAGACATGGAACGCGCGCGG
>Ga0315330_10001239_pt1 | contig 17057 bp, 14 predicted proteins | sample M140m34915metaG_FD_203453 | JGI IMG/M metagenome (GOLD analysis project Ga0315330, IMG submission 203453) | Ammonia-oxidizing marine archaeal communities from Monterey Bay, California, United States - M1 40m 34915 | ecosystem: Environmental > Aquatic > Marine > Intertidal zone | place: USA...
TATCATAAATCTCAGTATGATGCCAAATTCTAGCATTTAGCTTGCCAATAATAATCATGGCTATATCAAAAACTGCAGATCCGGATATTCTAGTTGTAAATGAATTATCCACTAATAAATCAAAGTTCTTTTTCATCCTTAATGATTCCTTATAGAATTGATTGTCAAATGCTATCATTTGCTTTGTTAAGTCAATACTAGTTGAATTTACAGTAATGTTTTGAACAGGCCTGTCTGATCCAATAGAATGAAGAGTAATTTGATTGTCTGAAAATGCAATCAAAATATCAATCATTGGAAGACCAATATAGCTCTCAGTCGCTTCAAATGCATCTGAAAATACTGTGTATGAAAGGCCCCATAATGGTAAGCCATAAAGATAGTTATGAGTTCCATCTAATGGATCCATAACAACAATGCTGCCATTAGATTTATCAATATTATTATAATTATTTAACTCTTCAGAAATAATTATTGATTTTGAATGGTATTTATTTGCCAACTCAATAAGATAATTTTGAGAGTATATGTCAGTTTTTAAAACATATTCTTTATTTTCATTATTGATTTTTTCATCAAAAATTTCTGGACTATAATTTTCAAATTGGTTTTTTAAATCATTTAATAATATTTTTAGATCATCTACTATATTCATCTTGGATTAATTTTTTAACCTCCATTCTTTTAAGTTTGCCACTATGAGTTTTGGGTAAGCTCTCAAAAAATAAAATATCTATTGGGTGTTTATAAGATGAAAGATTATTAGATAGTAAATTATAGAGCTCTTGTTTAATAATTTTTTTCTCTTGAAAATTGCCTTTAATAGAGACACCAGCAATAATTTCTTCACCATGAATATCATGCTCAATTCCAACAACTGCAACTTCATAGATACTCTTATGCATATAAAGAATTTCTTCAACTTCTGCAGGGACAATATTTATTCCACCCTTTATTATTAAGTCTTTAGATCGATCTTTAAAAAAATAAATACCATTAAAATATTCTACTATATCCCCAGTTTTAAACCATCCATCTTGAACAACTTCATTGTAAAGTTTTTCATTCTTAAAATAGCCACTAAAAACATTTCTGCCCTTAATTAGTAGTTCATAATCTGATGTCAGCTTGCACTCATTTACGTCCAGAGGAACGCCGATACTGCCAGGAATCCAATTATCTCTCCTTGGGTCATCTATATGTGATGGTCCAGTTTCAGATAATCCATAAAGATTTCCAATTTTAATACCAAATTTTTCCTGAAATTGATTTTGAGTTTCTGTAGGCAATATCGATGAACCACATCCAATAAACATTAAAAAATTTAAGTTTAAGTTTTTAATTTCATACTTGATCTTTAAAAGCATATAAATAATAGTTGGCACAAGTTGTGTATAGTTTATTTCTTCTTCAGATAGGATTTTAAAAAAATTAGGTGCAATTCTTGAAAAACTCTCGGCTATTATTAAATTTGAACAATTAAAAAGAGAAGGGAAAATATTATAATTAATAGATGCAGTATGCCCAAATGGGAGTATCGCTAAATGTTTAGTATCTCTATTGAAGCCAAAACCATTATTAATAGAATTTATTAGATAAAAAACATTGTCATGAGAATAGAGAACCCCTTTTGGACTGCCAGTTGTTCCAGACGAATAATAAAGCGCAGCAATCTCACTACCTGTAATTTCCAACTCTGATAAAGAACTTAATGCAGCTGAAGACTCACTAAACTCACTAGGCTTAATACAAAATTCATTTAAATCAGGCTTTTTATGAAAATCTCTTGAACTTATTAATAACTTTGGTTGAATGTACTTTAGAATTCTTTCAAGTTCATCATCTGATGTAAAAAAAGGAATAGGATTAAATATATTCCCAGTTATAATGCAGGCAACAAGGATTTCTATATATTCAATTGAATTCGGAAGAACTACTGTAATAATTTCTTGATGATTTTTAGTTAATCCTGCTGCATATAAGAGTGAAGATTTAAAAATCTCATCATAGCTCTTGTAAGTATTAATACCTAAATCTTTTACACCTGCTGTTTTTAGTCCATATAAATTTCTAAGCTTATGTTGTAGATGAGACATGTTTTAAAAATTATTTAGATTTTTCAATCAGGCCTTCAGCCTCAAGAGATTGAAATGTAGGAATCAATTCGAAAGCATACTGATCTAATAAGTTTGCAATATCAATAATATCAAGAAGGCCATCACAACAAATCATAAGGTCTAAAATTAACTTAGATGATTGACTTTCCTTGCTTTCTACACCACCTATATTTAGGTAATTCTTGCCTCGTTTTGACAAAAAAGGCTCTCCCAAAATACTTGATCTATAAAAATAATTATTTTCTAATATCTCTATGCACTCCAAATGCATTTGAAAAGACAAATCTAGTCCATCAGGCGAAATAAAATCCATGTTATCTAATGAGGTATGATATTCGGGATATTCTCCATACTTAGATCTCATAATTGATACCATTGGCAGATCGACACCTGGAGAACAGTATTGTCTTTCATCACTTCCTCTATCTTTAATAAAACTATACTCTTTAAAATTATCTTTCTGATTTTCTAAAACATGTCTTGCAACTTTATCTGTAATTGTATCTCCCTTTCTTGATGGCAAGAATGATGTTGCATGATTATCTCCAACACAGGTTAGGTTAAATGCTGCATGAACATTCTTTAAAGTTTCCAAGTTATTAGATATGTATGATATGGCGCCTATTGTTTCTGGAGCAAAAACAAAACGATACGTAAATCTGTTTGAGCGGTTATTCAACCATTTTGCTAAAAAGGTTGCAAGACCTGGTCCAGAAAGCTCATTATTTGCAATGGATGGATGACAAATATAGGTGCTAAAAAATATCTCTTCATCTTGCATTCCAGGAATAATTAAATCTGCATAGGTTAGACTTCCTTTTTTTATAGAAGAATCTATATAAACATGATAATTTTCCTCTTTAAGGCTTTTTCTTAAATTATCTGTTAGGCAAAAGCCCCATGTATTCTTATAATAAGAGGTTACATAAGGTATTGCCCCTGGAAGTTCTGGTAGGGAATATAAGTGTCTATTTAGTTCTTTCAAACTTATCTTTTTATTTACTGGCTGACTATAACCTACAAGATGTAAGTTATTTTCTTTGAAATTAACAATAAACTTTCCTTTCTCATCTTTTACATAAGCAGACTTAACATTCCATTCATTTGGAATAATCCAATCACCAACCTCTTCTCCCGTTTGAATTTCATAAATTGATAAATTTTTTATATACTCATCTTTAATCTTAAAAAGTGTTTGTCGAACTCCATCACCTGTAAGACTTCTCGGGAATTTATATAAACTTTCTATAAATTTATATATTAATGATCCAGTCACTTTAAACCTTCTTTAGAAAAAATTATGAAAAAAAATAGATAAATTGTCCTAACAATTTTAAAAAAAGATTTAATTCCTCCACCATAACGAGAATAGCCATCTCTTTTTTGGGTGTTGACCACTATCTCACTAATTGGAGTATTATCCCTAATGGCATATGCTAGAAGCTCAGTTCCAATCATTTTTCTATTATCAAAAAAACCATACTTTTTGTATAAATTACAAGAATACCCTTTCATCCCACATAACGGGTCATGAACTCTATTTGATAAAAAACTACTGAATATGCCAAATAAACTCTCTATAGCCCTATTCTTTTTTTTTCTTGAACCAATTACCATATCAAAACCTAGATTTAGTTGTTCCAAAAAATCTTGAATACACAACGGATCTAGCTCCCCGTCTGCATCAATAGTAATAATATATTGATAATTGCTAGTTATTGCATAATTTATTCCAGTGCTAATTGAAGCCTCATAGCCTAAATTTTCCTCATGAGAAATAATTATTGCTGATGTTGGCTTTACATATTCAACAGTTCGATCTGAAGAGCCGTCATCAACAACAATAACTTTTCCATATTTTTGAACACTTAAAATTACATCTACTATTGTGTCATCTTCATTAAATGCTGGTATTACAACTGCTAAAGAATTATTTTGCATTTTTTTACAATACTAACTATTTAATTAAATCACTAATAATATAGAGAAAGTTCGAATTTTTGACAGTCTTTTGAAGATGAATACTGATAAACAAATTACTCAATATCACTCAATAAAAAGCATTCTCCAGCATTAAGATTCCTGAGTATGCTTTTCCCAACTAATTGATCTATAAAACTAGGTGATAGTGCATTCTCAGGACAAGGCCTTAAAAATTCTAAATCGTTAATTTTTACTACTGAGCCCACTTTCAGTTTTTTATTTGCTCTTATTGCTCTTCTTTGAAGAATAACAGTTTCTAGTTCATTATCTTCAACTTTTTTTAAAGTTGAACCTAAAGCATACTCAAGTTCCTTTGATCGATCAATCATATCTTTCCAAGTATTAAAATCCATTGAAAACTTATGATCTGGACCATCTCTATCTGTATTATCAGTGAAATGTTTTTCAATAACTCTAGCCCCTAATGAAATTGCGCCTAATACAGATGCATGGCCAGGGGTGTGGTCAGATAATCCCAAAACTGCTCTTGGATAGTATTTTTTATACTCTTTTAAAACATTTAGATTGATGTATTTAAAGTTATTTTTTGAAGCTGTGTAATTTGTATTGCATTGCATTAGAACTACATTCTCAGTATGTCTCATGATTATATTCATTGCCAAATGGACTTCATCAATATTGGAAGCACCTGTAGCTAATAAAACTGGCTTTTTCTTGGTTGCTATATAGTTAATAATCTCTAACCAAGTAATATCTCCAGAACCAATCTTGTATGCACTAATAAAAGAGTCAACTAGATCAACTAGCTCCAAAGAATAAGGAGAAGTCAAAAAAGCAATCCCTGCTTTTTCACAGGTTTCTTTTAGAATAGGACTCCAATCCTGATTTAGAGAGGCATCTTGATAAACATCATAGACACTTTTATTCCATTTTTCTTGATGAGATTGCTGCCCCCCCAATGATTTAAAACCATAATCACTAACTATTGTATTTGCTGTGAAATGTTGGAATTTTGCTGCATCAGCGCCAGCCTCTGCACAAAGATATATCAAATCTTTAGCACGCTCTATATCTCCATCATGATTTGCTGCTACATCTGCGATAAAATAAGTTGGATGGTTAATACCTATGGTTTTGCTTTCTATTTGAATTTCACTCACTTATCCCTCCAGAAGTTATAATCACTCTCTAATTTCGTGCCTTTTATTCGCGATAGCCAACCATTATCATACTGATTTTTCATTAATTTTATTGCGTCATAGCTAGTAGATTTGCATTTTATAACTGAATTGAGTTTAGCACTACATAACGCCATATTATTGGGCCTATTTGCAGTAAAGTTAGCATCTTTAATGCTAATCTTACTAATATTATCTATTGGAAAATTAAAAATTTCAGCCATTTTTATTCCAAAATCATATTTTGATAAGCTATCTATACTTGCACAATGATAAAGTCCTGATAGTTTCAGATCAATCATTCGACTAATCATTTGAGATAAATCACTAACATGAATAGGCGTAAACATAACATCTGAAAATAAATTTAGTGGCTCAGATTCAATCAAACCTTTAAGCATCCATTCTGCAAATGAATTTTTTCCAAATACGTTCCAGCCAATAATATTAGTCCTCAATACTAGCCCAGTATCCATTAGAAGCACTGGCATTTCACCTAAAAGTTTTGTTTTTGCATAAGCGTTCAATGGCTTAACATCATCTAACTCTTTATATTTTCCAATCTTTTCTCCATCAAAAACGGAATCTGTCGATATATAAATAAGTTGTTTTTTGTTCTTATTTAAGTAGTTTGCTAGAGTTTTGGTTGAGTCAACATGGAGTTTTTTGATTAACTCTTCATTATTTTCACATTCTTCAACATTTACAACAGCAGCACAATGAATAATTACGTCAGGATTTGTGCTAATAAGCCACTTATGTAATTTTTCTGAATTTGTCAAATCAAAACACTGCCATTGGACCCCTTTTTTTTTAAAGCCAGTACTTCTAGAGGTTGCAAAAATTGAGTGCTTATGAATTAACTCGTCAATTAAAGCAGTTCCGAGCATTCCACTAGCTCCAGTTATTCCTATTTTCATTAACTTCCCTTTTGAATTAAAATCCATCAAAAAAATTAATTAAAAATGGATAAAAATTATATTATCTAACTAGTTAAAATATTCAAGAGTAGATTGTAATATTTCTAATTGTTTTTCAAGATCTGAGTTATTTAGATAATTTGTCTTAAATTGTTTAATTCTAGGTTGAATTATTTCAGCATTAGGACATAAGTTTTTATCATAATCAACTTTTATAAAATGACTTCTATGTCTAAATAATCTTTGTTTAAAGAGTGGCTCCTCATAGGTTAACTTCCAGGCTCCATAATACTTGTCACCTCCTCTTTTTAAGAACTCCTCTCTAAAATCGTCCCATCCTAAGTAATCGGTATCTAATTTGCAGGCAAAAGCCCAATACGAAGACTCATAGTCTTTGCCAACTTTTTGTGACTTTATCCAATCATATTTATCAATTAACTCTTCAAAAAGTTTTCCAGCTTTTTTTCTTGGATTAATTAATTCTTCTGCACGTTCAGTTTGAGCTAGTGCTACAGCACAATTTAATTCACTCATTCGATAGTTCCAACCTATAAAGTCGTGTCTTTCAAAGGATGGGTGTTGAATTTCATCTTTACTTATTCTAGCTTTCTTTGCTCCTATATTTTTATAACCTAAACCACTAGCCTTTCTAATCTTAATTGCTAAGTGCTCATCATTAGTGATAATAATTCCTCCCTCCCCGGCTGAGAGATGTTTTGAACTCTGAAAGCTAAAACTGGCTGCATGGCCAAGTGTTCCAACAAGTCTGCCTTTATAGAAGGATAGGAATGCTTCTGCATTATCCTCAATAACTAATAAATTATATTTTTTTGCCAAATTCATAATTGGATCCATATCTGGGGATAACCCATACAGTGCTACAGTAATAATAGCTTTAGTTTTTTCAGTAATTTTTTCTTCAATACTATTAGCATTAATAACAAAAGTTTCAATATCTACATCAGAATAAATAGGGGTTGCATTGGCATGCAAAACTGCAAGACTAGTTGCCGACATTGTTAATGGAGGAACGATCACTTCATCTCCATAGCCAATGCCAGAAGCTTCAAGAACTGAATGCATCGTAGCTGTTCCATTTACATGACTTATTGAAAATTTAGATTTAAACTTTTCAGAGAAAGCTTTTTCAAACTTTGTCATGTAAACCGCACCTTGAGAAGTTCTAAATTGACTTTCTAAAACATCTAGAACATATTTTCTCTCTAAATCATCAATTCTTCTCACTTTTCATTCCTCTATTAATGAAATCTTGTACCCTTCATTTCTTATAACATCTTCTTGAATATTAGCTATCTCAGGATGTTTTTCCAAAATTAGCAAAATATCTTTCATTAAGAAGCGCTCATTCTTTTTACCAATTTTTTTATATATTGCCCTAACAAACTCTAAATCTGAAAAATAGTCAATTGTCCACCTTAAATGACTTAAATTCTCTTTATATTCAAAATTAAATAATAAGAATTGTTTATTATTTTTCCATATAAATGGTGTGACATGTTCCTTCTCAGAATTCAATCTTGCGTTTTTATATGCAATTTCAAGTGCCTCAAACTTAAAAACCTCAATATCAATGCCTTCAGGATAAGTTGGTTTTATAGTATTGCTAACATAATCATATTGGTTTTCAATTAGCAAAGCTATCGCATTACTAATGATTTCTGGATCCTTTAAAGGATCATCAGCAGTAACTCGAACAACTATATCAGCATTGTATGAAACAGCGCATTGATAAAAACGTTTCAAGACATTTGCCTCACTTCCTCTAAAAAACTCTATTCTATTCTTGATGCACCATTCAACTATTCGATTATCAGAATCTGATGTAGTAGTTGCAACAACTAGTTTATTAATAGCTTTTACATGCTTCATCCTGTTAACAACCCTTTCAATTAATGGTTTTCCATTAATCTCCGCTAATACCTTATTATTTAGACGCGTTGAATTACATCTTGCTTGAATGATTGCAACAATATTCACTTACTGAGTCTCCATTTTGAAGGATTGATTAACATAATATCATCAATATCTAAATGATCTGAAATGGGGTACTTTGATTTATTACTGACTGATAATATAATTTCTTCCAATTGTTTTTTTGACTCAATTCCAATAACTATTTTGTCTATTTCATTAAAAGAAAATACAAAATTTAGGCATGCTTCCAGAGCTGATTGGTTATTACTTTTATGCCAAAACTCAAATTTATCAAAATGATCTTTCCATTTTTCAAAATATAGGTTTCTATCTTTTGATTTGAGTAATAATAATCCTTGTAAAAAAACTGACCTAGTATGAATTTCAACTCCGGATTCTTTAAGCTTTTTAAGCCATCCTGAAGTTTTGATTCTTCTATCAAAAATATTAAATGGCGCTTGGATAATATCTAATTTAAAGTTTTTTTTCTCTATGTCATCTAACTCTTCAGGACTATATATAGATATTCCAATCTTCTCAACTAAACCCTCAGATTTTAAATTAGACAAAATATCATATAGTTTTTTTCCATTATCTCCAATCAGGTCTGAAGAGTTATGAAGCAATAGTCCATATAAGTTGCTAACTCTCAACTTACTTATAGAAGAATATACATTTTTTGTTGCCCAGGCATTAATGTCTTTTACATTCAAAGGAATTGGTGGTAATTTTGTAACTATTTTGAAATTAGAAACTTCACTTTTTCCCAAAACTGTTTCACTTTCACCATAAATTATTGCTGTATCAATTGTATTTATTCCTTGATTTTTAGCTTCAATTAGAATCTCACAAACATCAGAGTGTAAAACTTTTCCAGAATAATTTGATATTCCATAGTTGAGACCAAATTGAACAGTTCCTAGCGCAATCCTATTTCTTATTTTTTTTTCATTTACCATGAATCAATAAATATAATTACCTTCAAAGGTCAAGCAAACTATTTATATCACCAATTTCTTTAGTTGTTAAGAAATGAGAATTATTTTCTGAGTTATACTCGAACCCTGACTTCACAAGAAGGCCATTTTCCCCAAGGAGAGTTGTTGAATAATCGATATTGATATCACTAAAACTAAACGAGGGCATAATAATATAATGGTCAGAAAATTCCAGTGTCAAGTGTGAATCGTCTTTAGGGCACATAACTTCATGTAACTTCTCACCTGGACGTATCCCAATAATTTCAATAGGCAAGTTTGGAGCCATTGATTTTGCTAAATCAATTATTCGAATTGATGGAATTTTTGGAATAAATACTTCTCCACCATGCATGCGTTGAATTGATTTTATTACGAAGCTTACGCCCTCATCAAGTGTTATCCAAAACCTTGTCATATTCTCATCTGTAATAGGAAGTGAGGTCGCATTATTTCTAATTAATTTATTGAAAAATGGAACTACTGAACCTCTAGAACCAACTACATTGCCATAGCGCACAACTGAAAACTTAGTTTGTCTATCTCCCTTTATATTATTTGCTGCAACGAATAACTTATCAGATGTTAGCTTGGTGGCACCATAGAGATTAATGGGAGCTGCAGCTTTATCAGTAGACAATGCAATTACATTCTCAACATTATTTGCCAATGCAGCTTTGATAACATTTTCACCTCCCTGTACATTAGTTTTTACACACTCCATAGGATTGAATTCTGCAGCTGGAACTTGTTTAAGAGCTGCTGCATGAATAATTATATCTACTCCTCTGGTGGCTTCTAAAAGCCTTTCTCGATCTCTGACATCACCTAATAAAAAACGCATACTCGGAGAGTTGAACTCATCTTGCATCTCAAACTGCTTTAACTCATCCCTTGAGAAAACAATGACTTTATTAGGCTTATAGTCTTTCAAAACTCTTCTAATAAAATGTTTTCCAAAAGATCCAGTTCCACCAGTAATAAAAATATTTTTATTATCAAACATAAAATTCCCTTTGTTAATTAATCATCTCTCCATTAACCAAATTAATAATCTGGTCACATTTTTTTAATGCTTCCGAGCTATGCGTTATAAGGATAATTGTGATTTTTCCTCGCAAACTATCTATATATGACATTACCTCAGATTCTGTTTCTTTGTCAAGTGCCGAAGTTGCCTCATCCAAAAAAATCACATCTCTACCAGCATATAAGGCTCTTGCAAGTGCAACTCTTTGCCTCTGCCCCCCTGACAATCTTATTCCACCCTCGCCAACATGACTTTCTATATCCATATCATTTTGAATCAGGACTCGCTGAAGATTTGCACCATCAATTGCTGATTGAAGTTTTTGATAGTCTATATCCTTGTCATTAAGTCCAAGTGCAATATTTTTCTTAATAGAATTATTTATTAAAAAAACACTTTGAGGAATAAATGCACATTTCTTCTGCCAATTATGAATGTCTGATTTTTCCTTGATAACCATTTCATTAATTAACATGCTGCCCTGAGAAGGTATTAGCATACCTGTCATAATATCCATTAAGGTAGACTTTCCTGCTCCAGATTGACCTGAAATTCCAACAAAACTTCCTTTATTAATCTTTAAATTGATATTATTGACTTGATAATTTGTATTAATTTGATAAGAGTATGAAATATTTTTTAATTCTAAACTTTTAAAATCAATTGTTGAATTAGAAATATTTTTAGTTTCTGTTTTTTCGTTATCATTTATTAGCATTAATTCATCATAGAGAGAGTTTAATGCAAAGTTTGCAGTCCTTATATTTGCAAGTCCAGCACCAATTGCACTAAAAGAGGGTACAAGTCTCAATGATCCAACCGCAAAAACACTTAACAGCGCAAAGATGGATTCAGTTGGCTCAGAGTTATTTATCATAATAACTACTAGTGCTACTATGAAAAATGCTAAACTCGCCTCAACAGCATACCTTGATATCAGATGCAATGAACGAGTAACAACTCCAGCTCTGCCAAATTCGATTACATCATTTCTAACTTCATTACGAAAAAAACTCTCTACTCCAAGTAGTCGAATTTCCCTAAATGCCCCAACAATATGCTTAAGTTCAGTAATTACAGACGCTTCTTTTTTTGACATTACAGACCCATAATATGACAATCGAACTCGTATAAACTTAAAATATATCAACAAAACTAAGGTCATTAAAAGAGCTGCAACAGCAACCAAAGATAAACTGGTAAGCGCCATAAGCAAAAATATTCCAAAAATAACAATTATTTCAATACTCATTCTAAGCGCTGGAACAAAAAGTGAGTCAACAAAAAGGCCTACATGAGTATTAGCGTCAACAACTATTTTAGATTCATCCCTTTTTGAAATATCTTCATAGTCTGTTTCTTGAACAGACTTTACAAGCTTTTCTACTATGTTTGTTCGTATCTCATATCCAAGTGAAAGTATTTTCTTTTGGACAAAAAATGCTATGAAACCCTTTGTTATGAATGTAAACACCAATAAAGCACCAACAAACATAATTATTATTTCATTATCAACATCTCCTAAAATGGATAAGAAAATAGGATATTCATTAACAATATTTCCTTGATGCCCTATTAGTGCAACAAAAGGGCCAATCATGCCTATACCAATTACATCTATCATTGACACAATTAGAAATAAAAAAAACATCAATGGTAGGCGTAATTTAAATTCACCAAGTATGAAGGCAGTTTTTCTGATTAAGTCCTGCATATCATATTAATTTTGAGAATAGAAGAGCATTATCATTTTTTTATCAATCTATAAAGTAATTAATTGAAATTTGACATAAATTTTATTTTGTTTTCTAAAGGTGTTTCTTTTGGCCTTCCTACTTCTAGCCTAAATCCTTTTTGTACTTTAATTTCAAAGAATATTGGTCCCTCTAAGTGATTTATCTTAAGAAGCTGATTAGCTAAATCATTTTCATTGTCAACAGAAATAACATGCTGATAACCAGAGCCTTTTGCAATAAGAGTTAAGTCAATCTCCAAAGCAGCTGTTTTTTGCCCTCCAACTGAATCATGTGCTCCATTATTTAATACAAAATGTACTAAATTTTTTGAAGTAGACGTACCAATTAAAGGCATTGAGCCCATTTGCATGATAATAGCACCATCACCATCTAAACAAATAATTCGTTTTTTTATTTGACTTAAAGAAACGCCTAAAGCAATTTGATTTGCGTGACCCATTCCACCTACTACTAAAAAATCTTTTGAGTGATCTTTTTTCGTTGTTTGCCTATATTCATAAAGCTCTCTAGAAGCTAAACCAGTTGTAGAAACTATCAAATCATTAGAATTTAAACTGTTAATTATTATTTGGATTGATTTTTCTCTAGTTAGATCGAATTTATTTGGTGATGAATCTTTCGATTTATAACCCTCAAAAAAATCTTTTCTTACGACTAATGCATGGACTTGATTTTTAGATTTGGATGAATTAACACAGCTTGAAACAATTTTTGTTATCTCTGAATTTGACATATTTTTATCCAATATGTTGAAAGGAATCTCCATTGCATTCAAAAGTTCTAAAGTAATTCTGCCTTGTTTTTTGTGTTGAGGCTCATCAGGCTCATTGGGCTCACCTCTCCATCCAATAAGTAATACGCCTGGGATTGAATAAACCTCTCGATCAGCAAGGGACAATAAAGGATTTATAAGGTTACCAAGTCCAGAATTTTGCAAATAAATTAATGGAATGCCTTTTGTAGAAAGATGATTACCCATAGCTATTGCAAGAGCTCCACCCTCATTAGCAGCTATTATATGATTTTCACAGCTTACATTATCATCAATGTAATAGCAAAAACTTTTTAATAGTGAGTCTGGGATGCCAGTATAAAAAGTTACTCCGCTATTTATTAGAATTTTATGAAATGATTTTGGACTAAACATATTTACTTGCTCCTTTATTTATATGTTCACTAGCACTAGAAATAAGAGGTTACACTCAAAATCACTATATTTATCATTATCTACCAATTAGATTTCTTGAGGCTTAGACTGGTTTGAAATATGTTCACCAAGCCTCAAAGATAAGGCAATAATAGTAAATGTTGGATTAACAATAGATGAAGTTGGAAAAACTGAACTCCCAGAAATGTAAAGATTATTTAAGGTAAAGCACTTTAAATTGTAATCTACTATTCCACGTTTTTGTGAATCAGCCATCCTGGTAGTGCCAATATGATGATTAATTGCATCATCCTGATTAAATATTTTTTTATTTATTAAATCATTCGAAACTTTTGAAATTCCCATATCATTTAACATTGTCTCTCTTCCAACAGCTTTTACTGCTTCAAGGACAGTTTTCTTTTCCATATCACTTACAGTATCCCAAAACATTTCAACCTTTCTCATCCCAAGAATATCTTTAGATCTTGACAATTTAAGATAATTTTCTAATCTAGGCTCCTGCTCAATCGCAATATCAAGATTCCATTTTTTTACCTTGAATTGACCACCAAAAATTTTACGTTTAACTCTATTAGCAAAACTTGATAACTTACTGAAATTATCCTTAATAATTGAAAATTGATCGAGTTCATTATCTTTTAAACTTGAAGTAAGAGAGGCCTTAATACTTATATTATGTCTCAAAATGGCGCTTTTTTTTCGTTCATTTAAGTTCATTTCAAATCCAAAATTTCCTTTCAGATTTTTATTTTTTATTTTAGGGATAATTGAGCTATCATTTAATATCAAGCTACCTGCACCCGTGAATGCAGGGTGACTCATGAAGCAAGAACCGAGAAATTTATTTTCTTTAATTTTCTGATTAAGTGAGGAATCTAATAAGATTCTTGGATTTTCAATTGCGCCTGCACAGAGCACAAAAGTGTTGGCAGTTAAAGTAACAATCTTGCCAGAAATAGATTTCATAATAATTTTTTCAACTAGTTCATTTGTTGATTGAACTATATCAACAACAGTTGCATTTGTTATAACTTTAGAATTTTTAGAGTCAAATAAAGTATCCTTATAAAGATTAGTTAAATCCCGATTTTTAAATGAAGCTTGTTGATAATCTTTACCACTTAGAATCCCATCATTTTGAGCAAAGCTTGGAAATCTTTGCGCAAGCTCAGCTTCTGTTCTCCAATCTTCGTTAAAGAATTTCTCATAATTCAAACCTAAAATATTTGCAGCCTCTCTGTAATATTTTTCCAAATCTGAATAAGTAATTGGCCATCCGCCATTTTTTGAATCTAATATTTCAAACTCTGAAGGATCAAATGGTCGACATACACCAGCCCATAACTTACCTGCACCTCCAAAACATCTAAGTCTTGAATTAGCTAGATCTAATTTTCTTTTACCCTTACTATATCCTTTGTTTAATTCTTGATGTTTTTTACCTGGATTAAGATCACCAGACTCAATTATTACAAAGTTAATATCCTCATCAATTAACTTTGATGCCACAGCCAAACCTGCAGGTCCTGAGCCAATTATACAAATATCACAACTAATTTCTTTTTCATCAAGATCAGTCAAATCTCTATGCATAAGATTCTTTGGCAAAATAAAGTGTTATTTCGGTATTAGAGAGAATTACTCCATCAATTAAATTAACTCTATTTTCTAGATAATCAAATTTTATTAAACTTAATATATATTCAGATAAAGCATTTACATTATACATTTCTGGTAGCTCGCTTAGCCACCGGTCTAAGTTATAAACTTCGTGAGATTTTGAAATTTGAAAAGGACTCTGTATTTCATTTAAGAGCATTTTAATGTTAGTTTCATTTGCATTAACCTTGCAATATGGAGTAAGAATCAATACCGATAAAGATAAAAATTGTCTCCTGTTTATTTTCAAATCAATCCTTATTATTTTATTTTGATACGATTTATCATTTCTACATTATCAGAATGGATTTCTCCAAAATGGCATACTACTGAGCCTGTAAGTTCTGAGCGTGGAGAGTACAATACAATGTTTTTATCATTAGGAATAACTTCACCCTCAAGATAAGTACAGAGCAAAGGTTGGTTACCCTCTCGCACTAGGTTATTCCATTTTTTCAAAACAGCTTCTTTACTTTTAACTATTCTCTCTTTAAAAGTTTCATGACTTTCCATTACCCCATAAAGAGATGCAATAGCATGATATGGGCCAGTAACCATTTTATTAATCTGAGTATCTAAATTGAAATAAAATTGACTTGAGTGGGCTGGAGTAAGGTTATTTTTATATGCTACAAAGCATGCACCTGTTAGACCAAGCAGGCCTTTACATGAGCTGAAAGCCATTACATCCGCTAACTCGTGCTTGTCTTCGAGACCTATAGAGCCAGTAGCATCTACATAAAGCTTGGCTCCTAATTCATCTGTCTTATTTTTAATCATTTGTAAATCAACTTTAAATGCTATGGATGTTTCTGTATACGCACAAAGCACCCAATCAAACTTTCCATTTTGGGATTGTAAATCTTCATAATTACAAATTTTAACTTCGCATGATTCTGGTAAAAGTTTTTCAAGTCGATTGCTGTAGTATCCTGTAGAAATCAGGAGTACTTTACCACTAACGAAAGAGTGTGCAGCTAACTCTAATGCAAATGTTGCAGACCCTTGTGCCATTACAATATTATCTTGACCACTCAGCTTTTTAATCCACTGAGTCACACTATCAACCATTGCAGTATACTCCGCATCACCACGGCCAAATAGTGGCTTTATATATTGAATATTTTCTTTGAGGACTGCTGCTGGACCAGGCGTAAGCATTAACTTTTGATTATTTATTTGTGAAATTACATTTTGAACATTTCCTCTTAAGTCAGAACTACTAACACCTTTAGTACGAGGAAAAGTTTTCAATTTATCAATATTAACTTTATTAGAGTTATCATCTCCATGAACTAATATATCAATCTGATATTTATCTAATATCTCTTCATCTATTAACCAGGGTGTTGGAACTACTTCACTAACATACTTTATTGATTCAAGTATTTCTTTACGAAATTCGAATGCCAACTCGGGCTTATATTTTTTTTTGTTGACAATCTCATTATCACTTGTTAATCCTACTATTACATCACCATATTCAGATGCTTTTTTCAGTAATCGAATATGACCATGATGAATTAAAGTGGCTGACATATCAACCATAATACGCTTCTTCATAACTACCTCTTATTTTGTACCTGGAATAATCTCCAGAATCTCTTTAATTGACATGCAATCAGGCTCAGCCTCTTGACTTCTACCATTCTTTAAAATTGATTCTGCAACTTTATGCATTGCTGGATATGCTGCCCTTAGCATATGATTAGCTGAAATGACTATATTTACTCCCATTTCAATAAATTCTTCTACTGTTACAGAAAAAAAACTACTTGGAACAACAACAACTGGTGTAATTTTATCTTTATCTCTAAACTTCTCCATAAACTCCATAATCTCTGAAGGATCTTTCTGGCGAGAATGAATCATAATGCCATCTGCACCAGCCCTGATGTATGCATCTGCACGTAATAGAGCATCATCCATACCTGCTTCTAAAATTAATGATTCAATTCTGGCAATAATCATAAAATCATCGCTTACTTGAGCAGCTTTTCCGGCAGAAATTTTGTTACAAAAATTTTCAATAGTATCTTGGGTCTGTTCAACCTCATTTCCAAATAAAGAATTTTTCTTCAAACCTGTTTTGTCTTCAATAACTATCGCGCTAACCCCTGTTCTTTCTAGACTTTTAACAGTAAATTCAAAATGTTCAATTTTTCCACCAGTATCACCATCAAATATCATGGGTTTCGTAGTTACTTCAAATATCTCATTAACAGCATTAATTCTAGACGAAATATCAACTGCTTCAATATCTGGCTTTCCTTTAGCTGTAGCATCTGTTAAAGAACTGGACCAAATGCCATCAAAACTAATCTTATTTCCATCTCTTTCAACTAGAATATTTTCAGCAATTAGAGCAC
>Ga0315330_10001241_pt1 | contig 17036 bp, 16 predicted proteins | sample M140m34915metaG_FD_203453 | JGI IMG/M metagenome (GOLD analysis project Ga0315330, IMG submission 203453) | Ammonia-oxidizing marine archaeal communities from Monterey Bay, California, United States - M1 40m 34915 | ecosystem: Environmental > Aquatic > Marine > Intertidal zone | place: USA...
AAGATCTTTAAAGGTTCCTCTTGCCGGCAAAACAGGCACTACAAATGATAATTATGATGCATGGTTTATAGGTTTCTCATCAAATTTAGTTATAGGTGTATATGTAGGCTATGATAACCCAAAAACCTTAGGTAAATTTGAGACAGGTTCAAAAGCTGCTTTGCCGATTTTTAAAGATTTTGTCGAAAAAGCTCTTTTCAAAGAAGATTTTGGTGAATTCAGAATTCCAGAAAATATATATTTAACCTCATTAAACTACGACACTGGAATTAAATCAGCGCCAGGTGAGAAAAATACGATTATCGAAGCTTTAACGATTAAAGATATTAACAATATAAATAATAATAACTTAATTTCAACAAATGGTCGTGATAAAATTATTAAATTTAGACAATTCTATTAATGGAAAACTTTGAAACAACATTATCGGCTGTAGAAAAATCTCTGAGTAATATTAGGGGGTATCTTTGATAAAGAAAACATTGAAACTAGACTAAAAGAATTAGAAAAAATTTCTTTAGAGGAAAAATTTTGGAAAGATAAAGATCTAGTTAAAAAAACTGTTAAACAAAAAAAAATTTTTGAAGATATTTTTAATTCATATCAAAAGCTTTTAATAGATTTCAATAATCTTAAGGATTTATTTTTTTTAGCAACTCAAGAAAAAGATGAAGATACCCTTAAAGATTGTAATAATAAAATAATAGAAATCCAAAAAGAAATTAAAAAAAATGAAATTAACTGTTTTTTATCAGGTGAAAATGATGATTACGATATTTATTTAGAAATACATGCCGGCGCGGGTGGAACCGAAAGTCAAGATTGGGCTGACATGCTTCGTAGAATGTACATGAAATGGTTTGATAAAAAAAAATTCAAATATCAGATAATAAGTGAGCATAAAGGTGAAGAGGCTGGAATCAAATCTTCTACTGTTAAAGCAGAGGGAAATTATCTCTATGGACTTATGAAATCAGAGTCTGGAGTCCATAGACTTGTTCGAATTTCACCATTTGATAGTGGTGCAAGAAGACACACAAGTTTTGCAAGTGTTTGGGTTTATCCTGCTATAGAAGACGACATAAATATTAAGATAGATGAAAAAGATCTAAGAATAGACACTTATAGATCCAGCGGAGCTGGTGGACAACATGTAAACACGACAGATAGCGCAGTGAGAATTACTCATTTACCTACTAAAATAGTTGTGCAGTGTCAAAATGAAAGATCACAGCATAAAAACAAAGAGACATGTTATAAAATGTTAAAGGCAAGGCTGTATGAGTATGAGATGCAAAAAAAAGAGGAAGAAAATCAAAAAGAATTAACTACAAAAACTGATATAGGCTGGGGACATCAAATAAGATCATATGTGCTGCAACCATATCAGATGGTCAAAGATTTGCGCAATAAAACAGAAAGCACCAATCCTTCTAGTATATTAGATGGGAATATAGATCAATTTATTGAAGAAGGAATTAGAAATAAAAAATGAAAAAATTAATAATTAATTTTTTGCTTATAATATTTATTTTATTAACAGCTCTAGTAACAATCCTTTCTACAAAAGGTATTGAAACAAATAAATTTAATAAGTTTATTTCAGAAAAAGTTTCTAAAACAAAAAATGTTGAGTTAGATCTTGATTTAATAAAATTCAAACTTGATCCAAAAGAGTTAAGTTTATTTTTAGAGACCGATAAACCAAAGATTAATTACAGAAATTTACAAATTCCAGTTCGAAATATTAAAGTATATGTTGATTTTTTATCACTATTAAAATCTGATCCTAGAATTAAAAAATCTAATCTCATTTTAGAGGAACTTAATATTTCTCAAATAAAGGAATTATCTAAAATAGTTAAACCATCAAATTTTAACAGTTTACTAAACAATAAAATAAAAAAAGGAAAATTTTTTTCCGAAGTAGAAATTTTTCTTGATGAAAAAGGCTCATTACAAAATTTTATAGCAAAAGGTTCGGTAAGAAAATTAGAGGTCGAATTAATAGATAATCTTTATTTATCGAATACAAAATTAAATTTTTTTGCTGATAAAAATGACGTTTTAATTAAAAAAATTTTTGGAGAAATTGAGGGAGTAGTAATATCTGACGGAGATATAAAGCTTAACTTGGAAAATGGAATAAAATTAAACTCCAATTTTACGTCAAATATAAATCTAGATGAACAATTCTTTAATAAATATAAAAAATTGTTAAATAAATTAAACTTGCAAAGTAAAATAAAGAATTTAAATGGAGATTTTAATAATAATTTTTCAATTGATTTTGATAATACCTATAAAGTAAAAAATTATAAAATAAACATTAATGGAAAAATTGAGAATAGCAAAATAAGATTATTAAAACCATTAAAGAATGATTTTTTAACTAATGCTATTAAGGAAATAAATTTTTCTGACTTACAAATTCAAACTGAATTTACCCCAAAAAAAATTAATTCAAATTTTAAAGGAAAATATTCTTTTGATAATAAAGATTTTCAAAACATGAATATAGAAAATATCGTTAAAAATGGCGTATTAGATCTTAAATTAAATTTTGATTATAAACATAGAGTGGAAATAAATTTAATTAATTATCAAAAATCAAAAGATAAAATTTCTTCAATTTCCTTAGAATTAAAAAAAAAAAATGACAAGATACAAATAAATGAAATTAATTTTAAAGAGGGAAAAAACATAATCAATATAAAAGGTTTAATTTTAAAAAATAATATTTTTTCATCTTTTAAAGAAATATTAGTTAAAACAAAAAATAATAATTTTTTAATTATAAATGGTAAAAAAATTCTAGTATCAGGTACTAAATTTGATGCAACTAATTTGATTAAATATTTTAATAGCCAAGAAAATGAAAATAAATTCGATAATATAAATAGCGAAATTGAAGTTGATTTTAAAAATATAAAGGTACCAATGTCTGAGAAGCTTCAAAACTTTAAATTATTAGGTCAAATTAAAAAGGGTAAATTTGTTAAGATTTCATCAAAAGGAGATTTTGGAGGTGAAAATTTTTTAGATATAACAATGAAAAAAGGTAAACAAAGTAATAAAAAATATTTAGAAATTTATTCAGATTTAACAAGGCCATTATTAACTGAGTATAGCTTTTTCGACGGGCTATCAGGTGGAAAATTACTTTTTACATCTATTATTGATGACTCGAAGTCTATTTCAAAATTAAAGATTGAAGATTTTAAAACTGTTAATACTCCAGGATTAATTAAATTATTATCTCTAGCCGATTTGGGTGGTTTAGCTGACTTAGCAGAAGGTGATGGCTTATCTTTTGATCTATTGGAAATTAACATGGAAAAAGAAAAAAATTTTTTAAAATTAAATGAAATACTTGCTTTAGGTCCAAGCGTTTCAGTTTTAATGGAAGGTTATCATGACGAAAAGGGTTTAACCAGTTTAAGAGGAACTTTGGTACCAGCAAAAACTTTAAATAAAATGATTTCAAAAATACCAGTAATTGGAAAAATTGTAATTCCAAAAGAGGTAGGAGAAGGTTTGTTTGGGATAAGTTTTAAAATTAAGGGACCCAAGGGAAAAACAAAAACAACTATTAATCCTATAAGAACGTTAACTCCTAGATTTATTCAAAAAATAATAGAAAAAAATAAAACAATTAAATAATTTTTACTAAGTAGTGTTTTTTTTTACCATATGAAAGCTTAAGAATTTTTTTATTAAAATCTTTGACTTGAAGTATTTTTTTATCATCATCAATTATAACATCATTAATTTTAAGTCCTTTATTTGCAATTGCTCTTCGAGCCTCACTTTTTGAAGATAAAATATTATTTTTTGCAACAAATTCTAAAAAATTTATTCCATTTTTAATTTCATGAGATTTTACTATTATTTCCGGTAAATCCGAACCTAAGCCACCGCTTTCAAAAGTTTCCTTTGCAGATTGTGCAGCTTTTTTAGATGCCTCTTCACTATGAAGAATTTTAGTAGCTTCATTTGCAAGCAAAATTTTTAATTTATTAATATCTTTTTCATCATCGAAAATTTTATTTATTTCTGTTGGTTCAATTTCTGTAAAAAAATTTAAAAATCTTCTTACATCACGGTCATCAGTATTCCTCCAAAATTGCCAATATTCATATGGAGATAGCTGTTCTTCGTTTAACCAAATTGCTCCTTTTTCAGTTTTACCCATCTTTATTCCAGAAGCTAGAGTAATTAAAGGTGAAGTTAAACCATACGCTTCTTTTTGCAGTTTCCTTCTTATTAAATCAACACCGCTAACAATATTTCCCCATTGATCAGAGCCACCTATTTGCAAAATACAATTATTCTTTTTAAATAGTTGGTAAAAATCATAAGCTTGTAAAATCATATAATTAAACTCCATATAACTAAGAGACTGTTCTCTATCTAATCTTAATTTTACACTATCAAAAGTTAGCATTTTATTTATTGTAAAATGACTGCCAACATCCCTAAGAAATTGAATGTAATTTAATTTCGTTAACCAATCAGCATTATCGACAAAAATAGGAGCTGTCTTTTTATTTGATGATTTTAAAACTTTTTTAAAAACTTTTTTTATACTTTTTATATTATTACTAATTTCTTTTTGCTCTAATATTTTTCTTGTTGTATCTTTGCCAGACGGATCACCGATTAGTGTTGTGCCGCCGCCTAACAATATTACTGGTCGATGACCGTGTTTTTGCATCAATTTTAAAATCATTATTTGAAGCAAACTTCCAACATGTAAACTTTTAGCGGTACAATCAAAACCAATGTACCCAGATATTGATTTATTATTACAAATTTTGCCTAAACTGTCTAAATTAGTACACTGATTTAGATATCCTCTATCTTGCATTTCTTGTAAAAAATTATTTTTCATAGTGCTATTTGTTTTAGTAACTATTATACAAAAATTGTTATAAATAAATAAAAATATGCAAAAAAAAAGGATCTCTTTAGGTTTAATGAGTGGTACCTCAGGTGATGGGGTTGATGCCTCTATTATTAAGTCTGACGGTGTAAAACAATATGAAGTAATTAAAGATAAATATTTTGAATACAACTCAGACATTTATAGAGATATTCACAATTTAAAGGAAAAAATTCACAAAATTGATCACTTACAAAAATATAATAATGAAATAAATGATGTAGAAAGAAAAATAACAATTTTTCATGCTGAAATAATAAAAGAACTCAATATCAGTGGAGATACATTAGTTGGTTTTCATGGCCAAACAATTTATCACAACGCAGTAGAAAAAATATCAAGACAATTAGGAAATGGAGAATTATTAAATCAACTAACACATAAAAATATTGTATTTAATTTTAGAAGTAATGATATTATGAATGGAGGCCAAGGGGCACCTTTAACTCCTATTTTTCATCATTTAATAAGTAAACAAAATAATATTAAATTACCAGTTTGCTTTCTTAACATTGGGGGCATTTCAAATATTACTATTGTTAAAGATGATGATAATCTCACAGAATTAGCTAGCAAAGATATTGGCCCCGGTAACTGCCTTATTGACTCTTGGGTAAGAAGAAATTCTGACCAAAAATTTGATAAAGATGGAGAACTTGCCACAAGCGGATCGACAAACAAAATTATTTTAGAACAAGCTCAAGAATTATATATGAGCATACATAATAAAAAAAAATTATCATTTGATACCAATGATTTTGATGTATCTTTTATAAGAGGATTGAATCTTCAAGATGGAGCCTCAACCCTTACAGATTTTACTGCAAATATCATTGCTTCAGAATTATCTCTATCTTTAAAAGAATCTAAGGAAAAAATTAGAGAAATTTTAATTTGCGGAGGAGGAAGAAAAAATAATGTCTTACTTAAAAAAATTAGCAAGTATATGTCACCAGATATAGATTTAAAAAATATAGATGAATATAAAATTAATGGAGATTTTATCGAGTCCCAAGCATTTGCATTTTTAGCAATCAGATCTGTTCTCCAATTACCGATTTCTTTTCCAAATACAACAGGATGTAAAGACCCTTGTACTGGAGGTCAATTAGTCAAGAGTTAAATAAGAGCAGTTTTTTCTTTTAAATATTTTTCGATTTCAGCGGTTAACTCTTTCTCTTTATTTTTAAAAAAATGATTTGAACTTTTAATTTTAGAGAAGATTACCTCTACGCCTTTTTGACTTTTAATTCTACTATCAAGTTCATCAATGCTGTCCTTGGTCACTAATTCATCATTTTCACTATAAATTACTTGTCCAGATGTGGGACACGGCGCGAGAAAAGAAAAATCATATACATTGGGTTGCGGAGATACTGCTATGAAATTATTTACCTCAGGTCTTCTCATAATTAATTGCATGCAAATTAAAGAACCAAAAGAAAAACCGGAGACCCAACATTGGCTGTAATCTAAGTTTTGTCTTTCTATCCAATCCAAGGCTGCTGCAGCATCAGATAATTCACCTTGTCCATTATCAAAAACTCCATCACTTTTACCAACTCCTCTAAAATTTACTTTTATAACAGAAAAACCATTTTCTAAGAAAATATTATACATAAGCTGAACTATTCTATTATTCATTGTTCCCCCATATTGTGGGTGTGGATGTAAAACAATTGCTACTGGGGAGCCAAATTTAGGATTTTTGTAATATTTTGCTTCAAGTCTACCAGCTGGTCCAGGGATAAAAATTTCTAAACTTTTAGGCTTCATGTTTGATAATGATTATTATTTTTAAAAAAAAGTAATGTTTTATAACACGTTTTTCTGCGGCAAATATTTTTTTTTAAATCATACTAAAATAGTAGGAATTGAATTAAAAATACTGTATTACAACGTTAATTTATGAAACTAACTTCTAAAGGCAGATACGCAGTAATGGCTATGGCCGACTTAGCCTTATTTAAAGATAAAGGCCCGATAAGTCTTACAGATATATCTTTAAGACAAAATATTTCATTAGCTTATCTGGAACAAATATTTATTAAGCTTAAAAATAAAAATTTGGTTAAAAGTGTTAGAGGGGCAAAAGGAGGTTATGTATTAGAAAGCTCACCTGAAATTATTAAGATCTCAAATATTATTGCCGCTGTTGATGAAGAAGTGAAGATGCTCAATTGTAAAAAAGATTCTAAAAAAGGATGTAACAATAAATCTACGAAATGCATTACCCATAATTTATGGGATCAGCTGGATCAGCATATAAATAATTTTTTTGATAAGGTAAAATTACAAGATTTAGTGATAAAAAAACAAACTTTGAATAAATGAAAACTGAAGACTTAAAAAATAACACAGAATATAAATACGGTTTTACGACTGATGTGGAAAATATAAGATCCCCTAAGGGTCTCAGCGAAGAAACAATCAAATTTATATCTAATATTAAAAAAGAGCCTAAATGGATGTTAGAGTGGAGATTGAAGGCCTTTAATAGATTAAAAGTTTTAAAAGAACCTGACTGGCAAAAACCAAAATATCCAAAAATAGATTATCAAGACTTGTATTACTATTCAGCACCAAAAGGTGCTTCGGAAAAACCTAAAAGTTTAGACGACATAGATCCAAAAATATTAGAGACTTATAAAAAACTTGGAATACCTTTAGTAGAACAAAAAAGGTTAAACGGAATAGCTGTTGATGCTGTTTTTGACTCAGTTTCAGTTGCAACTACTTTTAAAGATGAGCTTACAAAAAAAGGAATAATATTTTGTTCCATATCAGAGGCAATTCAAAAGCACCCAGACCTTGTAAAAAAATATCTTGGTTCAGTAATACCTTTAAGTGATCACTATTTTGCAACATTAAACTCAGCAGTTTTTACCGACGGTTCATTTGTATATATTCCACCTAACACTAAATGCCCAATGGAACTATCTACTTATTTTCGAATTAATGCATCAGAAACTGGTCAATTTGAAAGAACTTTAATTATTGCCGATAAGGGAAGTTACGTGAGTTACCTAGAAGGATGTACAGCTCCAATGCGAGACGAGAACCAACTACATGCTGCAAATGTAGAATTAGTTGCATTAGATGATGCTGAGATAAAATATTCTACAGTTCAGAATTGGTATCCGGGTGATGAAAAAGGAGTTGGAGGTATTTATAATTTTGTTACAAAAAGAGGTGCTTGCAGAGGAAAAAATTCTAAAATTTCATGGACTCAAGTTGAAACTGGTTCAGCAATAACATGGAAATATCCTAGTTGTATTTTACAAGGGGATAACTCAGTTGGTGAATTTTATTCTATAGCTATTACAAATAATTTTCAAAAAGCAGACACAGGCACAAAAATGATACACTTGGGTAAAAATACAAAAAGCAAAATTATATCTAAAGGTATATCAGCAGGTAACGCGGACAATATGTACAGAGGTCTTGTTGAAATAAAAAATAAAGCAACCAACTCTAGAAACTATACCCAATGCGACTCTTTATTAATGGGCAACAAATGTGGCGCACATACAATTCCCTATATAAAAAATAATAACGCATCTTCAACAATAGAACACGAGGCAACCACAACTAAAATAAATGAAGAACAACTTTACTACTGCAATCAAAGAGGGCTAGATCAAGAGGAAGCAGTAAGTTTGATCGTTAATGGATTTTGTAAAGAAGTATTACAACAATTGCCTATGGAATTCGCAGTTGAAGCACAAAAACTTGTAGCGATAAGCTTAGAAGGAAGTGTTGGATAATGTTAAATATTAAAAATTTAGAAGCAACTATTGACAATAAGCACATTTTAAAGGGTTTAAATTTAGACATAAAGCCAGGGGAAGTTCATGCAATTATGGGTCCTAATGGTTCAGGAAAAAGTACTTTAGCAAATGTTTTATCAGGAAAAAATGGTTATGAGATTAAGGGTGAAATTAAATATAATGGTGACAGCTTAAAGGAACTTTCAACTGAAAAAAGAGCACAAAAAGGAATTTTTTTAGCATTTCAGTATCCATTAGAAATACCAGGGGTAAATACAAACACTTTTTTAAGAACTTCTTTGAATTCAGTTAGAAAAGCTCAAGGTGAAAAGGAGTTAGATACTTTAACTTTTTTAAAATTAATTAAAGAAAAAGCTTCAGAGCTTGGTATTGATGAGAAATTTTTATCACGTCAACTTAATGTTGGGTTTTCTGGTGGTGAGAAGAAAAAAAATGAAATTTTACAAATGAAACTCCTTCAACCAAAATTATCAATTTTAGATGAAACGGATTCAGGTCTAGATATTGATGCACTTAGAATTGTGGCTGATGGAGTAAATTCATATAAAAATAAAGAAAATGCTTTTTTAATAATTACTCACTATCAAAGATTGCTAGATTATATAAAACCTGACTTTGTGCATGTTCTATCTAATGGAAAAATTATAAAAACTGGTAACGCAGATCTAGGAGTTCAATTAGAAAAAACAGGTTATTCGAATATTGTTTAAATGAAACAGAATTACGATTTTAAAATAGAAAAGATTAAAGATCTTTCCCCAGAGGAATTAATTGTAAGAAAAAAAAATTTAGATCTTTTTTATCAAGCTGGTTTTCCCAATAAAAAAGATGAAGATTGGAAATTTTCTGATCTAAATTTAATTTTAAGCAATAACTTTTCTAATATAATCAATAATGACTTTTTTCCGAAAGTGAAAGAATTTGAAATAATTGATGAATTTGAACATAATTTTATTTCATTATTTAATGGAAAACTTATATCAACAGATTTTTCTTATGAAGAAAAAAGTAAAATTTTTATAAACGATTATGATTATAAGAACGAGATATCTCTAGATAATAAAAATTCGTTATATTTTCTTAATAATGCTTTAGCTACTGGAGGGTTTTCATTAGAGATTTCCAAAAACTATAAATTAAAAAAACCACTAGTCATTTATAATAATTTTTCAAATTTATTAAAAGAAACAATAATTAATTATAAAAATTCAATAACTCTTAACGAAAACTCAGAATTAAATCTAATCAATTATATAAATAATTCTTCAAAAGAAAATTTTATGGTGAACACCATAGAAAATATAAAAATCAAAAAAAATTCCTCTTTTAATAATATTTTGATTAATAGCTCCAAATGCAATGGTTATTTTTATAAGTATATCAAGAGTGACTTAGAAAAAAATTCGACATTTGAAAACTATTTATTATCATCAGGTTTGAAATTTAATAAGCTTGATGTTGAAATTAATCTTAATGAAGAACATTCAAATAGCAGTGTTTTTTCAGCTTTAAATTTAATGAATAATGAACACCAAGAAATTAAGACTCGAATAAATCATAATACTCCAAATTGTAATAGCTATCAAAAAGTAAAAAATGTTTTGAACGATGAAAGTAAAGGCGTTTATCAAGGAAAAATTTTTGTAAAAAATATTGCCCAAAAAACAGATGCCTATCAATTAAGTAAAGCTTTAATTTTAAATGATGCAGCAGAATTTGATGCAAAACCTGAGTTAGAAATTTACGCAGATGATGTGAAATGCTCTCACGGTTCTACTTCTGGAAGCATAGATTTAAATTCAATACATTATTTGAAATCAAGAGGAATTCCTGAAAAGGAAGCTTATCAAATGCTTATAAATGGTTTTTTAAGTGAGATCTTAGAAAAATTGTCTGAAGGTAAATTAAAGAATTTTTTAAAAGAAAAATTAGAAAGACAAATCAATGGATATTAAAAATATTAAAAAAGAGTTTCCAATATTTAAACAAAAAATCAATGGTAAATCATTGGTTTATTTGGATAGTGCCAATTCTTCTCAAAAACCAAAGGTTGTAATAGACAAAATCTCTAATTTTTATGAAACAGAGTTTTCTAATGTAGGGAGAAGCGTTCATAGTCTTGCAGTTAAAGCGACAAATAGATTTGAGGCCACAAGAGATAAAGTTCAAAAATATTTAAATGCCAAACATAGAGAAGAGATAATATTTACAAAAGGTGCAACAGAAGCAATAAATTTAGTAGCCTCGTCTTATGGAAAAAAATATATTAATAAAGGTGATGAAATATTAATTACAGAGCTAGAACATCACTCAAATTATGTACCTTGGAACTTTTTAAGAACTGAAAAAGAAGCTGTAATTAAATTTGCTCAAGTAAATGAAAGTGGTGATGTTGAAATTGAAGAAATAAAAAAACTCATTACTAGTAAAACTAAAATTATTGCCATTACTCATATATCAAATGTTACTGGAGCTGTTTTACCGATTACAAAAATTGTAGATCTTGCTAAAGAAAAGAATATTCCAGTATTGATTGACGGGACTCAAGGCGCACCACACTCTAAAATTGATATGCAAAAAATGGGGTGTGATTTTTATGCAATATCTTGCCACAAAATGTACGGACCTAATGGTCTCGGAGTATTGTACATGAAAAAAAAATGGGTTGATGAATTACCCCCATACCAAGGAGGCGGAGGAATGATTAATGAAGTAAAAAAAGACAACATAACTTTTGCTAGCGCCAATACAAAATTTGAAGCTGGCACAATGCAAACAGCAGAAGTCGTTGCATTTGCAGAATCTCTTAATTTTATTGAAAATTTAGGTATCAAAAATATTTCATCTCATGAAAATGAAATTTTACAATATGGTTTAGAAACACTAAGAAAAAATAATTCTGTAAATATAATTGGAGACCCTAAAGAGAGAGGTTCTGTATTATGTTTTACTCTAAAAAATATTCATCCCCATGATATAGCAACTATTTTAGATGATGATGGTGTTGCAATAAGAGCAGGACATCATTGTTGTCAAATATTACATGATAAGCTTGGTATACCTGCAACAGCTAGAGCCTCAATTGGAGTTTATAACGATAAAGAAGACATAGACAAATTATCAGATGCAATTAAAAATTGTCAGAAGGTATTTCAAAACTAAATGGATCTTAAAGAGCTATATCAAGAAATAATTTTAGATCACGGAAAAAATCCTAGGAATAAAGGAAAGTGCAATGGCTATACCAATGATGCAAAAGCACATAATCCTTTGTGCGGTGACAAAGTTCATATTTATTTAAAACTTAACAAAGATAAAGAAATTGAAGATCTAAGTTTTGAAGGAGAAGGGTGCGCTATTTCTTTAGCATCAGCATCTATTTTAACAGAAATAATAAAAGGTAAAGACCTATCATTCTTAAAGAAAATTAACGATGATTTTTTAAATATGATCAAAAATAAAACAAAAATTACAATCAATAGTCTCTCAGATGATGAAAAAACCACAATATCATCTTTATCTGGAGTACAAGAATTTCCAATGAGAGTTAAATGCGCAACGATGGCTTGGCATACTTGTTTGTCAGCAATAGAAAAAAAATGAGTGAATTAAGAGATAAAATAATAACAGAAATTAAGAAAATTTATGATCCAGAAATACCAGTAAATATTTATGAACTAGGCTTAATTTATAAGATAGATGTTGTGGACGATAAAAAAGTAACAATAGAAATGACTTTAACTTCACCAAATTGTCCAGTTGCTGAAAGTTTGCCTAAAATGGTTAAAGATAATATACTAAAGCTTAATGGGGTTGATGACGTTGATTTAAAATTAGTTTGGGATCCGCCTTGGACAAAAGACAAGATGTCTGAAGCAGCAAAATTAGAATTAAATTTATGAGTGAACAAGTAATAAAATTAAGTCAAAACGCAGCTGAAAGAATTAAAGAAATTATGTCTAAAGCTGAAGATAGGACTATTGGTGTTAGAGTTGGCGTAAAATCTGGTGGTTGTGCAGGAATGTCATATGTTATGGAATATGCAAAAGATATTAAACCGAATGAGGAAATTGTAGAGGACAAAGGAGTTAAAGTTTTAATCGACCCTAAAGCAATAATGTATCTTTTAGGCACTGAGATGGATTATAAAAAAGAGAAGTTTTCATCTCAATTCATATTTAAAAATCCTAATGAAACTGAACGTTGTGGATGTGGAGAGTCCTTTAAAATCTAGCCACTATAGTACATCTCAAATTCTATAGGATGTGGAGTATGCTCAAATTTATAAATTTCTTGAAACTTCAATTCAATGTAAGCGTCTATTTGATCATCAGTAAATACACCACCTTCGGTTAAAAACTTTCTATCTTGATCAAGGTTTTGCATCGCCTCTCTCAAAGAACCACAAACTGTTGGTAATTTTTTAACTTCATCTTCTGATAAAGAATACAAGTCATCATCAAAAGATTTACCTGGATCAATTTTATTTTTGATACCGTCTATTCCAGCCATAAGCATGGAAGCAAAAGTTAAATAAGGGTTTCCAGCCGCGTCTGGAAATCTTATTTCACATCTAGCTGCTTTTGGATTCATAATCACAGGTATTCTACATGATGCGGATCTATTTCTTGCTGAATAAGCTAAAATTACCGGTGCTTCAAAACCAGGTATTAACCGTTTATAACTATTTGTTGTTGCGTTAGAAAATGCGTTGATTGCTTTAGCATGTTTTAAAATTCCACCAATATAATACAATGCCTCTTTAGATAAGCCCGAGTATTCTTTCCCCATAAATACAGGACTGTTCCCTTTCCAAATTGATTGATGGCAATGCATTCCTGAACCGTTATCGCCTTTTACTGGCTTAGGCATAAATGTTGCTGTTTTACCAAATGAGTGAGTAACCATTTGAACTGCGTATTTATATAACTGAACGTTATCTGCCATGTTTGTTAATGTCCCAAAATACATTCCAAGTTCATGTTGACTTGGAGCGACTTCATGATGGTGTTTTTCTACTTTAACACCCATGTCTTTAAGCGCTTTTAAGTATTCACCTCTCATATCTTGAGCGCTATCAACCGGCGGAACCGGGAAATAACCTCCTTTGATTCCAGGTCTATGTCCCATGTTACCGTTTTCATATTTTTTTCCAGTATTGTAAGGCCCTTCAGAGCTATCAATACTAAAACTAGTTTCGTTCATGTCATTTTTAAATCTTACATCATCAAAGACAAAAAATTCTGGTTCAGGCCCAAAGTAAGATTTATCTCCGATACCTGATTTTTTTAGATATGCCTCAGCTTTTTTTGCAGTGCCTCTAGGATCTCTTTCATATGGATCTTTTTTTACTGCATCTAAAATATCGCAAAAAATATTTAAAGTTGTGTGAGAATTAAATGGGTCTATGATAGGTCTATCTAAGTCAGGTTTTAAAATCATGTCTGACTCATTTATAGCTTTCCACCCGGCTATTGAGGAGCCATCAAAAAATACGCCATCATTTAGCATATCTTCATCAACTATTGTTGAATCCATTGTTAAATGCTGAAGTTTGCCTTTAGGGTCGGTAAATCTCAAGTCGACAAATTCAACTTGCTTGTCTTTAATAAGCTTTAAAACATCTTTTGAACTCATTTTGCTCCTTTAAAAATTATGTGTAATTGTTGTGAACATATATAAGGATGCTTTTTATAGTATAATTAAATATATATATCAGCTATGCATTTATCACATATCCACACCTAAACATAGAATGAGAGAAGCAAATACATTAGATTTATCTTTATTAATTTTACTAGCAGTAATTTGGGGCTCTTCTTTCTTCAATATAAAGATAGCAACATATTCTTATGATCCGATAACCCTAGCTCTTGTAAGAGTGATTTTCGCGAGTGTTCCTCTATTAATTCTTTGTAAAATAAACAGAATTAAGATCGAGGCTTTTAGTAAAAATTGGAATTGGTATGCTTTGATTGGCCTCTGTAATATTGCAATACCCTTTGTCTTGATTGCAATTGGCACTGCTAAAATTAATAGCTATTTAGCTGCAATCTTAATGAGCACAACACCTTTAAGTGGATCAATACTTGCACATATTTTTACTAAAGATGAAAAGTTATCCTACATGAAGTCTTTAGGCGTTTTGATTGGTTTTTCTGGAATAATTTTATTATTTTTTGACAAAGTAATTATTAATAATGAAAATTATTTATATGTTTTGATAACTATACTTGGATCAACCTTTTATTGTATTGGTGGACTTTTAACTCTTAAATTAAAAAATAAAGTTAATGAAAACGTGACTACATCTACTACTTTATGGTCGGTTATTTTTTTGCTACCTTTTTCTTTAATATTAGAAACTCCATGGGATTCAACTCCAACATTAGAGTCTACTTTATCATTATTGTATTTAGGTGTAATTGCAACAGGGCTTGCTTGGTTAATTAGGTTTAGAATTTTAACAGTTAATGGATTAGTTTTTCAAACACAAGTAGCGTATTTGATACCAATATTTGGAATTATTTTTGGATATTTTTTAATGGATGAGGTAATTACTTGGAAAGTAATAGTATCATTAGTTGTAATACTTGTTGGAATTTATATATTTAAAAAAAATAATAAAGTAATAAGTAAATAAATGGAAAACGAACAAATAGAATTAAGTTTTTTATCAATCTTTACATTGCTAACTTTTTTTATCTTCTTATTTGTAAGTAAATATTCTTTCAAATTTCAAAAAGGAATTCTTTTAGATCAAGACTTTTCTAAACCGCAAGCTTTCCATCAATCAGCGATATCAAGAAGCGGCGGAATTGCAGGAGTAATTTCTTTAAATATATTTTTTATTATTTACTATTTAATTTATTCAAAAATTTTATTTGAATATTTATTCATATGTAATTTAATCTTTTTGATTGGTTTTTTAGATGATTTAAGAACTAAAATAAGTCCATCAAAAAGACTAGTTTTAATGATATTTGTTTTATTTATCTCAATACATCTTATCCCAATTAAGATTTCAAATATAGACATTCCGTTTTTGTCAAAATTTCTAAATAATAATTTTTTCTCATCAACTTTTATATTACTTTGTTTTTTATTTATAATTAATGGAGCAAATTTAATAGATGGTTTCAATGGCCTTCTCGCTATTAATCTCATTATAATTAATTCAATTTTAGCTTACTTGAATATCAATAATGGCAATGTTGAATTTTCTATTTTTATTATTGGCCAAATAATAATTTTACTGTCTTTTTTATTGTTTAATTTTCCAAATTCTAAAATTTTTTTTGGTGACAGTGGATCATATTTAATGGGTAGTTTGATTGCACTAAACACAATAATTACAAACAATTTAAACCCTAACTATTCCTCGTTCTTTTTTTGTATAATTTTATTTTATCTTTTCTTTGAGGTATTCTTTTCATTCATCAGGAAAGTTGCTCAAAAGAAATCTCCAGTGCGACCTGATAGAGAACACCTACATATGCTTATTTTTGAGAGAGTTTCTCTAATTTACGGAAAACATGATGGTAATTATCTTAATTCAATAATCATCAATTTAATTTACTTTATCTGCATTTTCCCTGCTTTATATTTTGCTAAGGATCCAGTTGTAAGCAGGTATTGGTTTTTCTCATTAATTATTATTTATTTAGTAATCTATTACAGACTTTACCGTTTAACAAAAAATTAAATTGATATATAAAACAACAATTATTAATTGGGCAAGTGGCGGAATTGGTATACGCGCTGGTCTTAGAAACCAGTGCCGCAAGGCTTAAGAGTTCGAGTCTCTTCTTGCCCACCAAAAAATTATGAAAATAGAAGTTAAATCAAAAAAAGGCTTGAGAACAATTTTATCAGTAATAGTCGATAAAAAAAGTATCCAATCAAAAATGGATGAGAAGCTTAATGAGCTACAAAAAGAAGTAGCTTTAAAAGGGTTCAGACCGGGAAAAGTTCCTCCTGCAGTAATTAAAAGTCAATTTGGTAAATCTATATATGGTGAAGTTGTAGACAAAATTTTAAGAGATACTTCGTCTAAAGCTATTGAGGAAAAAAAATTAAAAGTAGCTGGACAGCCAAAAATTGATCTTAAACAATTTGGTGAAGGAAAAGATTTAAATTATGAATTACAGATAGATTGTTTACCAAGTGTATCGTTAAAAAGTTTTGATAAATTCAAAGCAACAGAATTTAAAGTTAAAATAGAAGCAAAAGTTATTGAAGATAAAATAAAAGAAATATCAAAACAAAATAAACAATTTGAAGACAAAAAAGAGAATAAT
>Ga0315330_10001247_pt1 | contig 17009 bp, 16 predicted proteins | sample M140m34915metaG_FD_203453 | JGI IMG/M metagenome (GOLD analysis project Ga0315330, IMG submission 203453) | Ammonia-oxidizing marine archaeal communities from Monterey Bay, California, United States - M1 40m 34915 | ecosystem: Environmental > Aquatic > Marine > Intertidal zone | place: USA...
TATTCTTTCTTTTTTTGGTTTTGGTAAATTAGGTTCTTGTGGAATTTTTTGTGCTTGTACTTTTTTGTCTTTGTTATTAAAAGGTTGCACTAGATCACCATTCATGTTTATTTTTGATGCATATCTACCGGAAGAGTGAAGTCCTTGTTTTGCTTTTTTTGTGGGATTAACTCTTTCTTGTTTAGTTTTTTTACGAGAAAAAGGTTGCATAAACATATTACCAAGTTGATCACCAATAGGATCTCCTGGAGGTGGAACTGGTTTGTCCATTTGTTTTTGAGCAAATTGATTAGCCATTTCTTCTCCTTGAAAAAAGTTTTTACCTAACTCTTGAACTTTAAAGTTATTACCAATATTACCAGTTATATTATCTGGCATTGGTGGAGCTATAGGTGGAATTTCATTAGGTCTTGAAATATCTCTGTTAGAGTCTTGTGGTGTTTTATGATAAACAGCCATGATTACTTTTTACTAGCTTCTAGTTTTTTAATAATAGCTTTAAATTTAGCTATTTTATGATCAACAGAAGAAACTTCTTTTACTACTTCTTCTTTTTTAGATTTCTTTCCCATAATTATTGTTTTTATCTTTGTTAACATGTTTTATTGATGTTTGCAAAACCTTATCCATATAAGTTTTACCTTTCATTATTTTGTTTCTATGTAGACTTGTTGGAATATCTTCTGTTCCTAGCATAATACGGTACATTCTACTTATCAACTGTTTGCACTTAAATGAAACTTTATAGATGTTATACTTTTGGGTTGTCCTGTTTCTGTTTCTCCAAACAATTATCCAACCTTCTTTAAGTAATCTGTTCCAGCGCCTATTATCCCAGCTATAAGCATAAGTACCGATTTTAAAATCATGCTTTGTAAACAGGTCTATACAATCAAGGTAAATAAGTAGTTCTAAGTCTGCGTCATTAAGATTATTATTTTTACAAGCCCATTTACGAATAATTCTATAATGTTTTAATAAACTTAATCGTTTAATGTCACTTGCTTCTAATCTCATAACACCACTACAACATTGTTCATATTTACTACGGTGTATATTTCTTTTTTAATTTCAATTTGATGTGAATTGTTTTTATCAAAATATATAATATCTTGTTCTTTTATTCCAACAACATCATCACCAGCAGATATGACAATACCCTCGTTATATCTAATGTCTTCACGTTGTTTTTCAGCTAAAAGTAATCCACCTTTAGTTTCAGCAACTCCCTGCTTAACTAAACTTATTACTAAATTTCTACCTATTGCTTTCATCACCAACCCTTAAATTGTTAATAACACAATCAGTAGATAATATAGTAGTTGCTACTGATGATGCGTTTTGCAATGCACATTTAGTAACTAACAAAGGATCTATAATCCCATGTTCTATCATATTCACTGTATCTCCTGTAACCACGTCAAGTCCTTCACCTTCAACCGTATTAACTCTAGCTTCTGGTATACCAGCATTTTCTAGAATTTTATTAAACGGTGCTTCAATAGCTTTTAATAAAGCTTTTTCACCTGGTGAAACTATTTGACAATTATCAGCTGCGTTTAAAAGAGCAATACCACCGCCTGGAACAATACCTTGTTTTATAGCGGCTTTTGTAGCACATATAGCATCTTCAACTCTAGCTTGTTTTTCTTTTAATTCTACTTCTGAATTTGCACCAACTTTAACAATAGCTACTAATGCTGATAGTCTAGCTAATCTTTTTTCTAACTTTTGAACCATAACTGGATCTTTAGTTTTTTTCAATTGCTTTTCTAAATCAACTATAACATCTTTTACAGCTTGTGAGGTTTCTTCAAGTTGTAATATAGTTTCATTTTCATCAGTAACACTTTTTAGACATTCACCTAAATGTTCTGGACCGATTAAATCTATATCATCACCTAAATCCTCATTTATAATTGTTGCACCCGTAAGTAAAGATAAATCATCTAATGTTTCTTTTTTACTTACACCATAAATAGGCGCATCAATTACATTTACTTTAATATTACCTTTAATTTTATTCATTGCTAAAGCAGACATAACTTGTCTATCTACATCAGCTATTATAAGTAAAGATCTTTTATGCTTTATAGCATATTCTAATACATTTTGTATTTTTCTAACATTTTCAATTTCTGATTCAACTAATAAAACTAGCGGTTTATCTAACTCAGCTGTTTTTTTATCTTGATTAGTAACGAAATGTATATTTTTTAAACCTCTTTCGTATGGAACACCATCAATGAGTTCATATGTGGTTTGAGGTAAGTCAGTTGGCTCTAAGACAACTACACCGTTATCTCCAACTGCTCTAAAAGCGTCTGCTATTATTTTTCCAAGCTTAGGATCATTATTTGTAGAAATAGTTGCAACTTGATCAATCATATCACCAGTAACTGGTATTGATATTTTTTCTAAGTATTTAATAACTTTATTAGTTGCTCTTTCTATACCTTCTTTTACACCTCTTACAGAGTCTTTTGAATGTAAACTATAAGCTTCTTGTAAAATAGCATGTGCTAGCACTGTTGCTGTAGTAGTACCATCACCGGCTTCTTTTACTGTTTTTCTAGCAGCTTCTTTTAACAGCGTTGCACCCATGTTTTCAACTGGATCCAATAATGTTATGGATTCTGCTACAGTAACTCCATCTTTTGTAATAATTGGTTTGCCTGTATTATCTTCTAATATAACACACTTACCGCTAGCCCCTAGTGTGGAGCTAACAGCTTGTGTAAGTTTTGTAATACCAGCAAACACTTTGTTCTTAGCATCTGAACCAAAGCTCAGATTCTTAACAATCGCGTTTGACATAATTTAATTTTATTTAATTAGATTTATTTAAATGTTTTTACAACTTTAGGACCTTTAGCGTATTCTAAACGCTTTTTATAATGTTCAATAGAAGCATCAATTGCAGCTTCAGCAGCTTCAATAGTTTCTCTTCTAGTAATATCAGTCCATTCACCGCTAGGTTTATTATCAGCTGTTAAGCTTTGACACTCGGTTTGATAATAACCATTAGGTAGTTGTACAATTCTCCAGTTTTTCTTTTTTGCGAAAAATTCCCAGGTCTGTCTGGTCTCTTCGGATACTTGTTGGTCGGAGTTACCCCAAGTATTGGTTTTGTAATAAAAATACGTCATTGTATTTGGTTTTAGGTTAAACTTTATGTTTGGTTATATTGCTAAGCAATATAGGTTTAATTATAGTATCACTTGTTTTTTTAAAAACTTACACTATTCTGCTGGTGGTGGAGTAGGGTTTTGCCATGTAAAGTATAAATCTTCATTTACTGGTGTAATTTGAAGTTTAATACTATCTTCAATAGATTTAGCCATACTAGGTACGTCTAGCACATCTTCAAGCCAACCTATTACTACGTTTTCAAAAGCTTCAGTATCAGCGTATGGTACAAAAGGTTGTCCAGCTACATAAGTAAAACCTTGAGCTCCAATCATACTATTTGAGTATGTTTTACCTCCAGATTCTTCTGAACCTGAGTATGTCCAATGAACTGTGTATATAACATTATCTTCGCCTTCAGCTTGGATATGTGCGTTCATTTGATTAATTGTCCATTTGTAAGTTATTGCCATTTTTTTAATTTTTAATTGTTATTTTAATTTTATAAAGTTTTTAATCTTGTTAAAGAAAATTTTAATTTTTTGCCAAAGTGTTTTTTTGTTTTTTAAATGCCAAGATTTTTCTATAGGTTTTTTAATTTTACTAACAACTTTAGCTTGCATTTTTATTTCTTCAATTGGGTCTACGTGTTTTGTATTCATAATTTATTTATTAAGGGCATGTATTTGTTGATTGCACTTCCCCTATACTTCCTGTTATTCTAAACCATCTTATTGGAGGTGCTGGTGGTCCAACCGCAAATACAGCATAGTTTGTTCCAGTACTACCTGAAGCTGGTGTTGTTCCGCCAGAATTAGTATATACTTTATCTCCAACAGCAGGATAAGTTCCACTTCCATCATGATAATATGTAAAAGAAGAACCTAACGTACTACATGCGGTATTACCTCCTTCTACTATTCCAGCTCCTACTAAAAAAGAAGTTAATGTAGCAAATGTTTTACTATAAAACTCTGAATAAGCATGAGGAGCTGATTGATTTACACCTGAGTTTTCATATATTTTTACTAATGATCCAGCTTGTGGCGTTGAACTTGTTCCTGATAAAGGAGCGTTAGCAGTTCCGGATCTATTTGCTTCTACGTTTATTTGATTTGCACCTATTGGGTTTCCTGCGGCTGGTAGTGTCATTATTTATTACAATTACATTTGTTAGACTTTAATTTTTCTATTTCAGCTTTTAATTCTTTTATAGCTTCAAGTAATATTGGTGCAATACCTTGATGTCTCATTGAAAGCATACCATCTTTATTTTCCCTTACAAGTTCTGGTATTACTTTTTGTACATCTTGAGCTATAAATCCAACATCTTCTTTTATATCTAATATGCTACCAGATTCTTTCCAATTAAATGTTACACCTTGTAATTTACTTACTTTATCTAATGCAGATTTAATAGGTTTAATATTTTCTTTTAATCTTTTATCAGATGGAGAACCGTAAGCAACTAAATCTCCAGAAACTGTTACAGAACCAGATGTATTCATTACAAGCTTTTTTGTGTTACCACCACCTGTAACTATTCCAAATTCGCCCTCACAAAACATTGTCATATTTGAAGCTGATCCACCGGTTGCCCAAGAATCTAATCCTAAACCACTTATAAACGTTGTTCCGTCATACCATCTTAAAGCACTAGCACTTACATTAAGTATATCAATAAATCCATTAACTTGAAGTACTTGACCAGTTAAATTTGATGATTGATTAATTAATACCCTTCCAGAACTATCAATACGCATTCTTTCAATAGGCCCAGTACTTTGACCTGTAGCAAAAACTAAATCGCCTGTATTCCAGTTAGCGTCTGCACCTGAAGCTGTTTTAATTCCATATATAGCTGCGTAAGCGTGTTGATAGCTTGCTGAAGCAGATTTAGCTGAAAAAGATATTATTGGGGAGGGAGCGCCGTTGTCTGAAGCGTTATTTGCTAAATTTATACCACTTTCTGTACCTGTTCCAATTGCTGTCGAGCTATGAACCGCACTAAAGTTGTTAGTGCCAAATGTTGCAGAAGTTCCGTTTAAATATCCTAACCAACTACCTGCAATAGTGGCGTTTGTTTGCAATTTGAACGTAGGACTAGTCGTCCCAATTCCTACGTTTCCTCCATGTATAATTAAATTACCGCCAGAACCACCGATTTGATTCAATCTAAATACTTGTGATGTATAAGAATCGTGGTAAATATTATTTGCATTATCATATAATCTATATGTAACACCCACACCATTTCTTGACCCTTCAAAATAATATTGATCTGTATTTCCACCACTTACCTTAACTCTTCCTCCGGAAGTAAGATCTAAATTAGCATCAATAGTAGTATTCCCATTTACATAAAGAGTTTCATTTATATAACTAGTTCCATTTACTTGAAGTTTATATGTAGGCGAAGTTGTTCCGATTCCTACGTTTCCAGCACTTGTAATACGCATTCTTTCAGACATTGTTGTATTTGCACTTGTACTAAATCCTAAAAATGTATCATCTGTTCCCGCTCCTGTGCTTTCAACTCCAAATGATAATTTAGAATTTCCACTAACCCCATTAGAAAATTCAATAGCAGAACCACCATCGCTATTATTGTATAATTTTATAGCAGTTGGATCTAAATCTGTACTTGCAGCTACATCATTTCTAATTTCTAATTTAGCACTAGGCGAATCCGTCCCAATTCCTACGTTTCCTGCAAAAGTTGAGTTTCCTGAATAAGCAATAGTTAAAGCAGTAGTTGAGCCATTTCCATTTGTAAATAATAAATCATTATTATCAGAATAAATAGCATAAGGATTGCCACCATTATTTTGGATTTTGATACCACCATTTGCAGAATTAGTACCTTGTATGTGTAGTTTTGCAGTTGGAGAAATACCAACACCAACATTTCCTGCAAAAGTTGCTGAACTATTATTAGATAAAGTTAAAGCTGTAGCTAAAGGATTAGCACCTGCTGGTTGTACTTTAAATTTTAACCCACCACCAAAACTTCCTGTTGCCGATACTTTATGACCTATAATTGCACCTGTTCTTACTTGAGCTGAATCAACACCATCTGCTGCATATTGTTGAGTAAAACAAATTCCATTTCCTTCATCTCCTGCATTATCTGCATTATCTTGACTAACAATAATACCAAAATTGTTTGCACCATAGCCACCATCTGTGTTTTTTGTTGTTGAAAAGGTTTGCAGTTTACCATCAGGTGATGTAATTCCTATGCCTACGTTTTGTGAACTATTAACAGTCATTATTTGTGTCATAGTTCCACCCTCGCCAGTCCAAGAATCACCATAGCCAATACTTAAATTAGCATTTGAACTTTGTATCATTGAGGGTTTGTTAGTTCCTCCAGAATCTTGATTACCTATTAATATATTTTGTGCTGTACTTGTTTCAGTAATTCTTATTGCACCAGCAAATTCACCTGTTCCTGCAAAAGTTGAGTCATTAGTTGCAAAAGTTATTGGGCCATCACCTATTACTTTAGCACCTGTAAATTTAGCTACAGCGTTTGTAGTTCCGCTTCCACTTACATCACCAGTATCATTATCTATCCAATTTGTCCCTGTAGCAGTAGAACTTAAAATTTGTCCTGAAGTACCAGCGTCACCTGATGAATCTTTAAAAGCACCGGTAACCTTTACGTTTCCTGAAAAAGTTACCTCACCACCACTAGAAATTTCCATTCTATGATCACAACTTGGCCCGTCATAAATAACAAAAGCACCATTAGATTGAGATAATAAAGTGTATTGTCTGCCGTTACCTCCACTAGACTGTAAAGTAAACATTGCTGCTGCTGAAGTTTTAAAAACACCTAATTGCCCAAAACCACCAGGTGTACTAAATGATGATCCAACATCACCAAATATTCCAAGACCTGAAGTGTCTACAACGAATTTACCATTTATGTTTGTAAGGTTTGCCATATTATTTATTTTCTAATTCTTTTACTCTAGCTTCTAATTCTTTTATTGCTTCTACTAATATAGGTATAATACCTTGGTGACGCATAGATAATAATTCATTTTCATTTTTTCTAACTAACTCAGGAATTACTTTTTTAACATCTTGTGCAATAAAACCGTAATCTTCTTTAATGTCCAATATACTATCAGATTTTTTCCAATTGAAAGTAACACCTTTTAATTTTTTAATTTTTCCTAAAGGATTTTTTATAGGTTTAATATTTTCTTTTAATCTTTTGTCTGATGGAGAACCGTAAGCTACAAGATCACCAGAAACTGTTAAAGTACCAGGGCCATCTAACACCATTTGTTTTTGACCTCCTCTTGCACCAACCACCCATCTTCTTATTTCAGCTGTAGAGCTGTTACTTATCCTGCCTCGTTCCAAGAAATAACCATTAGCATCGTTATTTGAAGTATTATTTTGAGCCATGTATAACACAGTTTGTGTGTATGTGTCAGTATTATTATTGCTATACCAAATATCTGGTGCGGTTGATGCTCTAACGTATGCCGCTGTACAATAAATACTACCCGTAACGTCTAACTTATAAGCTGGGTTGGTTTTTCCAATTCCTACATTACCTCCACTTATATATGAATTATCTCCCGCAGAACTAATAAGAGATGGATTTTGACCTGAACTACCAGTAACAAACAATTGACCGTGATTTGACGAGTTTAAACCAACATAACATCTATTAGCAGTTGTTCCTACACCTATAACATTAATACCATTATTGGTTGTGCCTTGTACAGATAAAGTTGATGTAGGCGAAGTCGTTCCAATTCCTACGTTACCGCCATTTGGATTTAATAATAATGGATATGTTATTGCTAAATTACTTGAATCAGTAGCTTGTATCCATTGTTTTCCTGTAGATGGTCCTTCTGCTCCAAAATCTAATGTTGTACCATACCCAGCAACTTGCAATCGCATTGTTCCAGTAAAAGTTGTTCCTGATGTTGCGGGTAATCCGGTGGCACCAATTACGTGTAATTTACCACTAGGCGAATTTGTTCCAATTCCTACTTTTCCATCTTCTTGAAACACTGCTATAGCTGATGAGCCAGTTCCATAAGCTCCGTGACCTATAATTACTTTTTCTCCACTACTATTATTGTCAGCATCGCAATTTAAATATAAAGTTGAACCCGCATTAATACTAGAATCATATACAGTACCATCAGACAAATCTAATCTACCATTAACAATATGAACGTTTCCTGCAAAAGTTGCGTTGCCATTTGATGCTAAAGTTAAAGCTAAAGTGCCATTTGGAGCCGCATCCCCTCCTATATCATTTGTGTTATTAACAAAAAATCTAAGATAACCACCAGCTGCTGTATTACCAGCTACCAAATCATTTGAACCATTGTTACCTAACTGTAAATATGCCCAACCAAGATTACCAATATAATTAGCAGTATTATTATATAACAACTTTAATGTTTTGTTACTACCGCCAAGTGTTATACCATCATTAAATGTTGCAAGACCTTCGGATGTTATCGTACCTGCAAAAGTTACATTTCCTGAACTATCACCAGTTACAAAATTTGTTCCTGCATTTTGAAATTTAAAACCCTCGCTATTTCTACTATTTAAAATTAAAGTACCTGATGAATCAGTAGATAATTCACAATCTATGGCATTATTTGGTCTATTTAAAATAAGTTTATTACCGCTTTGGACTGTAATTGCACCACCAACAGTAAAGCTTATTCCACTTGCTGTTGCTGTAGCTCCTGTAAGTGTACCACCTGATAAAGGTAAATATGGTCCACCAATAACTGTTGATCCATCAACCCAAGTTGGTGCACTACCAGTTCCATTTGATTTTAATACATATCCACTAGCACCTGCAGCTCCACTAAATTGAACTGCTCCAGTGGAATCAACCGCGAATTTACCATTTACATTAGATAATATTGCCATGTTTATTTAATTAAGGTGTTCCGTCAATAGTTTCAATTGTAACCCTATCTCCTCTTGGTGCACCATCACCACCGCTTTGCGTATAAACAAAGCTACAATTTATATGTGTTCCTGGATTATTAAACGTAAAAGTAATTATATTATTTTGATTTCCTGTTCCCCCGTGAGTAACTGCTACACTTGCTTGAAGACTATCTATATTTTCTACGTTAGTTTGACCACCACTGTTATTCCAATAACCACCAATAATTCCTTGCGTTACACCTTGAGTACTTGCAAATGTATAATCTAAAGACCAAGATTTCCAGCTTGTAGCTGCATAAGTAAAAATAATTTGATCACCAGCAACACCAGATCTAGAAAAACCTTGCATAACTCTTATTGTTCCACCTGATTGAACACCAAAACCTCCAGTGTTTGTTAAAGTAACTTCAGGATCATTATCAGCACTTTGAGATATTATAGCACCATAAGAATTAAGACGAGCATAAGGTGTTGTTGTTCCGATTCCTAAATTTCCAGAACTATCTATACGCATTCTTTCAGTTGCCGAATCAGTATTGTAAAAAACTAAATCGTTGGAATCTAATGCTGCTATTCTGGCTCTTTCTTCTGTATCATCTTTAAAAAATATATAATCAGCTTGATTACCAGTTGCCTGTATTTGTAAAGCTGCCCAGTTAGTATCAGTATTTGTAATACTCATTCTTGTTCCGCCAGTACCAGAGACATGCAGTTTATAGCTTGGCGAAGTCGTTCCAATTCCTACTCTTTGATTTTCATCAATCGTCATGGCTGTACTACCACCTGTTACAAAACCAATATTATCTCCGTCCGGGGATTCACCAATAATATATGTATTAGAACCGCCGTCCAAATAATATTTACTGCCTGCAAATAAATATATATCACCACCAGTAGCAGTAACCCATTTTATTCTGCCATTAACATCAAGTTTTTCTGATGGGTTTGTTAAACCGATTCCTATGTTACCGTTATAATGAAAATACATTCTGGTTATATCTGCTGAAATATCTTTAATATAAAAACTTGAACCATCATTTGAAAAAGCATATTCTCTACCACCTGAAGCAGGTAAAAAACTTAAACCAGCATTTGTTGTGCCACTTGCTCCTTTAATTAAAACACCGTTATCTGTTCTAATATCTAATTTTTTAGCAGGGCTGGTTGTTCCAATCCCGACGTTACCGTCACCAGTAACACGCATTTTTTCCGCTAAAGTTCCAACACTATTTTTTGTTCCAATTGAAAAAAACCCTCCACTTGAATAACCAGCATATAATTGAACAGTAGCATCTATATTATTAGTTTCAAAATTAATATAACTATTTGTCCCATCCGCTCCATAAAAAAAACTTGTAGAAGTTGTTGGAGTTATTGAAACACCACCAGAACTATCAATACGCATTTTTTCTGAACCACTAGTTTGAAAAGATAAACTATAGTTTGATGTATTAGTTCCAAGATAAACATAAGAATTACCAGTGTCTACTCCCCAATAACCAAGACTCGAACCTGTATAAACTCTAGCCTCACCAACAACGTGTAATTTTGACGAAGGGGATGTTGTTCCGATTCCTACATTACTTCCTGGTAACAACACTAAATCTGAAGTTGCATTTATTTTAATATCAAGCCCATCTGTTTGTATACTACCTATTGAATTACCACTATATTTAAAGTTCATAAATCCAATACCAGTAGTATTGACTGTAATATCTCCACCAGTAACGTCAAGTTTTGAATCTGGCGATGTTGTTCCAATACCTACGTTTCCTCCAGTTGTTACTAGGAATTTATTATTTATATTACTTAAATTAGCCATATATTATTTTTATGAAGTATGTCTAGTAACTGCTGTAGCTCCATGACCAACTACTACGGTATAGTATATATCTTGAGATGTTGTTGCAGCTATTGTACATTTAACTGTATCACCACCTACACCTTGACCATCATTTACAAAAGCTACAGTATAATCACCGTTGGTAGTAAATCCACTGTCTATTATTTTATTATATGTAGGTACTGTGTTTAATATATGTGCAACTGTATATTTTTTTACAGAATATTGAGATGTTCCTGAAGTTAAATAAACATCAAAAACTAAAGCTCCAGTTGTTCCTCTTGTTAATCTAAATAGTGTTGCTGCCGCAGCACCACCAGTAAAACTTTTGTTTCCAGTATATACACCTCCTTTGCCACCTGGATTTAAAGATGGTGTTTCTATAATATTACCTGCTGAATCAACTTCTAAATTAAAAGTAGGTGTTCCAGTATTAGTTCCAGAGCCATAATCTGAAATTTGTATTACTTGATCAGCTTTAACAGTTAAACCTAAAGTTGGTGTACCACCAGTTTTTACAGTAAAAGTTCCAGCGGTACTTACTTCAGCTCCACTTGTATTGTTTTCAGGTGTAATAAAAGAATTACTATTATATATTAATTTTTTACCTGCACCTATATTTATATCACCAGTAAGACTTATATCTCCTGTTACACTAACACCACTAGTTGTAGTTTCAAACGTTAAACTATTATCATAGTAGAGTTTTACAGCACCGTTTGTAATAAAATCTGCAGAACTTTCAGTGCTATTTGTTTTTAAGAATATAGATGTGCCATTAGTTGAAATAGTTAAATCACCAGTACCAACTTCACTTATAAAGCTATTGCTGCCATCGTGAAATATCTCTAAGTCGCCATCACTACCATATAAACCTTTTATACTATCACTTACTTTATAATCTTTTGCAAATCTTGTGTTTACATCTGAACCATCTAAGAAAAAATAACTTACTAACCCGCCCGCTCCTGAATCACATTTAAAAAATATATCTTTATCATTATGGTCGTTTTGTATAATTAAATCTCCCTCAGTATTTGATATGTAGCTATCAGTAGCGTCGTGATATATTTGTAAATCTGAGCCATCACCAAAAGTAGCTTTTACATTATCTGGTAAATAAACTTGTTTACTAAATATATTAAAAACAGAACTACCATCTAGTCTAAAATATTCTGTTACACCGCCTGAACCATCATCACATTTAAATACAAGATCTTGATCATCAACACTTTGTTGTATTATAAAATTACCAGTTATATTGTTTATAGCAGAGTTTGTACCATCATGATCAATTTGCAAATCATTTCCAGCACCATACATTGATTTAACACCGTCACCATGTAATGTGTTACCAGTCATTGTACCACCAGCAAGTGGTAAGAAAGGTCCACCAACAGGGTTTTGTATATCAGCTAATGTACATTTTCTAAGTGTGTTTGAATCGTTAATATCACTGAACCATATAAAATCACCTGAAGCGGGAGTAGCCGCCGTTAATACCTCTACAGCATTATCTGTACCTACTACATCTATACTTACAGTAGGATCCGCAGCGGTACCACCAATTGTAATACCAGTTCCAGCTGTTACACTTGTAACCGTACCTGTTGTAGGTGTTGTCCATGTGTTAACAGAAGAAGATCCACCACCTGACGTTAATACTTGTCCAGCAGAACCATATGTATTATTACCTAAACTAATACCTTCATCTACTCTTAATTGTTCTTCAAAATGAGCAGGGCCTTTAACTGTTGTGGTATCAGAGTCAGCATTACCTAGCGTTGTGTTACCTTCAACAATTAAATTACCTGAGTTACCAATAGTAACATCTGTACCATCATCTGATATAAGACCAGTTGCTAAAGTATTTGATCCTGTCCATTTAGCTATTTTATTTGTTGTACCACTTCCAAGTATTGCAGAAGTGTTATCAATTTTTTGCCATGTATCTGTTGCACCGACTTCTACAAATATAGCCCAGTCACCAACTTGCCAGTCAGTAATACCATCTAAGTTCGTAGTACCTGCTACACTTACAATATAAAATTCACCAGTAGTACCAGTACCACTAGCTAATGTTGGTGTATTTGTGCTTGCGTTCCATGTTCCTTTATATACAAGACCTTGTGGAATACCTGTTATTTGACCTTGTAGTTTAGCCATTGCAGCAAGTATAGTATCTGAAGCTGCAATAGCTGCTGATGTTGGAGTTGGTAAGTTTGTTAAAACTTTACCAGTTACTGTAGTGTCAGCTATAGTGGTAGCAATATTGAGTGCACCACCCGAAGTATATGTGTATGGACCACCTGTTGAAGTTGTATCACCAGTAAGCGCAATAGCTCCTGATGAAGCTAATTGTGTAGCTGAACTAGCATTACCAGTTAAAGCACCTACAAAAGTAGTAGATGTTATACTAACCCCACCTGTATAAGTACCAGCTGTTCCAGAAAAAGTACCATCTGAAAGGGTACCGGCCTGCATTGTACCTGATATTGTAACATCATTATTTAAATCTATAGTTACAATACCTTTATTAGCGGCTACTGCTGCAGCGCTAACTGATATGTTTGAATCACCATTAAATTCTAAATCATCTGTTGATAAGTTTAAAGTAAATGGTCCTGTAGAATCTCCTGCATAATCTAATGTTTTAGCACCGGCAGCATTATCAACATAAGCTGTAGTAGCTATTTTAGTTGAATTATCACCCGCACTTTGCGTTGTACCTGTCGTGGCTGTATTTACAGTACCTAGTAAATCACCTGCAAATGTAGCACCTGTATATGTACCAGATATTGTAACACTTGATGTTAAAGCAAATGTAGCTGTTTGACCACTACCAGCTGTTGTTATTTGGTTTGCTGTACCTGCTAAGGTTAATGTTTGACTATTTAATAGTACTGTACCTGAACCACTACCTGTTGTAAAATCTAAATCTTGTGCGTCATTTTCTTGTTTTACAAAAGCAGTTGTAGCAACCTTAGTTGTATTATCAGCGGCAGCTTGAGTTGTAGCAGTTGAACCATTTGGTAAAACTATACCAGCTGTAGGGAATTTTAAATTTATAACACCTATGTTACCAGCTACAGCAGTTGCGGTTGTTTCTATTTGATTAGCTGTACCAGTTATTTTAAAATCATCACTTACTAGATTTAAATCAAAAGGTCCAGTTGAATCACCTAAGTATTGAAGTACGGATGGATCAACTTTACTATCAACGTATGCTGTTGTTGCTAATCTAGTGCTATTATCACCTTGATTTTGTGTTACACCAGTTACTGTACTTTGTATACTAGAACCAGCTTTTATAATACCTGTTAAATTACCTGCAAAATCTGTAGATGTTATGCTTGTAAAACCAGTACCTACACCAGTTGCGATACTCATTGTACCATCTGTATACTGAGTAGCTGATATATTACCAGTTAATACTATATTTTGTGTTGCTGTATTACCATTGTTTAATACCGCTTGTAAATCGTTTCCTGTAACAGTAACAAGGTCAATAATACTCTGTACTGTAAAGTTCTTAGTTGGTTTATCTACCTGATCTACATCTGTACCTAAAACTAAATCATTAGCTGTAGGTATAACTGTAGGATATGAGTATATTATTGCCATGTTATATTAATTTTGAAATTGTTATTTGTGCGTTTGGTGTACTAGTCCAACCATTGTTGTTAAGCTTTTGATATAGTTTACCATCGTTAGCTCCATTTGAATCTCTTACCATTTGATATACGTGATAACTATTCACTTGAGAAGATGTAATATTTATCATTTGATTTATTACAACTCTTTTAGTTTTAGCTGTGTTATCTACATTAAATATTTCTGCATGAGTAGCACCAACTTGACTAGTTCCGTCATAAGTTCTAAATAAAGTGTATAATACGTTAGCTGTATTAGTACCTTGTAAATAATACTCTTGAGTTACGTAATAAGTACCTTCTTTTAGCCATGTAACTTTACCTGCTGCATCGATCTTTACGCTGGAAGATGAAGAATCTGCTAAACCAAAGATGATTTGATGCGGTGAATTAGTAGCTGTTGGGCCTTGATTAGCCGGTATACCAGCAACTCCACTGTCATTACTAGACGACGTGAATTGTTGTATGAATTTTTGATCCACAAGTGTTTTTATGTCAGTAAAAGTGTACTGAACTGTAGGATTACCAGAAACAGGTGAGCCAGAAGCATCAACTATGTTAGATCCTAGTACTTTATCCGACAATTGTGGTGTTAATGTAGGGTAGGAATAGATTATTGCCATTTTTTCTTTTTATTTTTGCATTATTCTGTGCGGACTTTTTGTGAAGCGCGCTATGCTACTTAATATTACACGTTTTTACTCAGGTTTACTTACATTAAATTAGATGTATTTACAAGAGTGTGACAAAAGCCTATTACTATATAGCTCTTAATAGCTAGTGTCATACTTTTTTTGTTGATTATAGAGAATTATAGTGTTACCCTAACTCTCTGACTACCAGTACGTTACAAAAAACTCATTATTTTAGCCCCACGGGGCACTCTTTTTACATATTTTATACAAAACTTTTAGCTTTTTTACAGACATAATACAATTACATGTAGATAATATAAATGTAAGTATAACTAATAATAAATAAATATAATATGAGTAATTTAATTTCAAAAAGATTTGTAATAAGAAAATCACTAATCGGTAAAAATGTAACAATAGAATTTACAAACAAAAAAGGTGTAAAACATGTATATAATCATGATAAAGCGTATAATATAATGAAAGATTCACTTAATAAAATGAATTGTTTCTTAAAGTATAAATCATATACTGCTACTAATAATATACCAGTAGTATTAAGAGGAGTAGAATTAGTATAATAATTATACATTGCGCTCATTCGCGCCATACCTCCAAAAGTATAAATACACATAAATATTTATACACCTGTACACTCTGCGTTGAAATGTGTTCTCTAGAGTATAAAAGTAGTTGAACAGAAGTATGACATAATGGTTAATAGTGGTTCGATTCCACTCATGTCAACTAATAAAATAAAATTAGAAATTATGAAGTTTATAAAAATAATAAATAGAGAATATAATATGGTAGAATTACCATGTGGTAAAGTAACTAACTCAATTGATATTGCTAAGCTCGATATGAATAATGAAATTGGTAACCTTATAGTGAGGTATAATAATGAACAAGAATTAATTAAAAATATATAAATATGGAAACTTTTACTATGAAAGAAATAGAGTTAATGTTAAAATTAGAAGAAGCAACTAATGCAGTACATAATCACGAAGTGTTTATTCATGGTGTTGCTCACAACTATGCACCATTAATACTTGGAATTGTAAATACTATAGCAATACTATACATAATTTACAAACTAAATACAAATAAGTAATGATAATATAATAAACTAATGAACATGAATTATAGAAATGTAGAATATAGTTACCACGAGTGGATCACCTTCGATGGTAATCAAGCAAAAGGTTACCATTGTGGTGACAAAGAATTACTAAAAGGTATTAGTACAATATCATTTGGTGCAACTACTGAAGCAGAAATGCACACTAAAATCGATCACTATATTGATAATAGACAAGAAAATCTTGATCAAGAAAAGCTTACTGATGAAGCAATGTCAGAATGGTGTGATAAATATGGTACAACTTGGTAAAAAATAATAAAATATGAGTTATAATAAATGGAAACTCGAGCAAGAGGCGCTTGAAAATGCGTTTGCTAGAAGACTACTAGTCGAGTATAATATAAAAGAAGTCACTACACAAAGACAAGCAAAAAATGGCACAAGAGAATTTGAATTCCCTGTACCTTGTCACTTAAAATACTACAAAAACAAAGGTAATCTTAGATTAGCGGTGTTTAAAAGTGGTATAGTTAGAAAACAGAACGGTACTTATTCACCATATCAACTAAATAAACAGTACAAACAAAACAGAAGAACTACTTTCTTAACTGAAAATGGTTTAGAAACTAGAGAATATACAGGTGTAGCGAGAGCTTTAATACACTCTCAGATCGCTAGAATGCAGTATATGTTAGAATACTACTTAA
>Ga0315330_10001251_pt1 | contig 16979 bp, 20 predicted proteins | sample M140m34915metaG_FD_203453 | JGI IMG/M metagenome (GOLD analysis project Ga0315330, IMG submission 203453) | Ammonia-oxidizing marine archaeal communities from Monterey Bay, California, United States - M1 40m 34915 | ecosystem: Environmental > Aquatic > Marine > Intertidal zone | place: USA...
TAATTTTCAAATTATAATATTTCATCTAAAATCTTCTTTTGTTTATCTGTTAAAGATGTTGGAAATTCTACTTCAAATGCTATAATCAAAGAACCCTTCATCTCCCCTTCCATCATACTCATTCCATTTATTGATTTACGATTTCTTATCATACCCAAACCTGGTATTGTTTTCTTAAAAAAAGGCTTTATTATATTTCCATTTGCATTATTTAATTTATAAGATTTACCACTTATATGTTCTATTTCAAATGTAAAACCAATAAGTGCTTGTTTTAAACTTATTTTTTTACTCAATAATAAATCTAAACCATCTCTTAAATATTGGGTCTTATTTTTTATCTTAATATGTAATTTAATATCGCCCTTTGTATTATTATCTATATTTCCTTTATCTTTTAATATAATTATTTCACCATCATCTATTCCACGTGGTATGTCTATATATATTTTCTCCTTCTCTATCTTTCTTGTATTATCCTCTCTTGACCATCTTTCTATTTCCAACGGAAAATTTATACCTTTATATGATTGTTCCATTGAAATTTCTATTGTTTTTATTATTGCAGGTGGCTTTCTTTGCATATTCACTTGAACAGGCATTCCATTCCTAAAAATCCTTACAGATGGTTGTCCCATATTTTCTGACATTTCTCCACCAAAAAACATATTGAAAAATCCACCCATATCTCCACCATTTCCACCCTGACCAAATAAACTATTTAATGGATTTTCTCTTTGCATATCATAATTTCTCCTTTTTACAACATCTCCTAACACCTGATATGCTGCATTTATTTTTTGAAATTTTTCCTTATCCCCACCTCTGTCTGGATGATGTTTCATTGATAACTTTCTGTAAGTTTTTTTAATCTCCTCAGCAGAAGCATTTTTCTCCACATTAAGTGTTTTATAAAAATCCTCCATATATTTTTAAATATAACAAAAACTTAAATACTTATTAATTTAATATATATATGGATACATGTTTCTTAAAAAAATACAAGTGTAAAAATTTTGACGACTTTATAATTGAACCACAATTTATTGACCTCATTAATACACTTATTAATATGGACAACTTAAATATACTATTTATTGGTAATAGTGGTTCTGGTAAAACTTCTATCATTGAATCCACTATCCGTGAATATTATAATACACAAAAAATTCCACCACATAATGTATTGTATATTAATAATCTTAAAGAACAGGGTATCCAATATTATCGTAATGAAGTTAAGACTTTTTGTCAAATTAAATCTGATATACCAAAAAAGAAAAAATTTGTCGTGTTAGATGATTTAGATAATATTAATGACCAAAGTCAACAGGTATTTAGAAATTGTATAGATAAATACAGCAATAATGTTAACTTTATTGCTTCTTGTTGTAATAATCAAAAAATTATTGAAAGTTTACAATCCAGATTCCTAATAATAAAAATTAAACCTATATCAAAAATTTTACTTAAAAAACTTCTTAATAAAATTGTTAAAAATGAAAAAATTAAATTAACACCAGAAACATCTACCTTTATTATTGATATATGTAATAATTCTATTAGAATGTTAATTAACTATTTAGAAAAGTTTAAACTTATAAATAGAAATATTACATTAAATGATGCTAAAAATATTTGCACAAATATTAGTTTTTTAGACTTTGAAAATTATACTAATTTGTGGTATGTTCAAAAAAATCATAAGGATAGTATAAAATGTTTATTTAATATTTATTACAAAGGATATTCGGTTATGGATATTTTAGACAACTATTTTCATTTTATTAAAATTACTAATAATCTACCTGAAAATATTAAATATGAAATTATAAAAATTATTTGTAAATATATATCTATTTTTCACACCGAACATGAATACGATATAGAACTTGCATTCTTTACAAATGACCTTATAAATAATATTTAAATTTCTATTTTTTAATATATTATAATATTTATATATGTCATCTCAAATTTTTAAAAAGGTATACCCTAAAGATAAATTTATAGAATTATTAAAATCATACACTGATGTGTATGATAACTATTTATTATTTTCCAAATCTTCTTTCAAAAAAATGAAACTTGATAATAAATGTCAAGAATTATTTGACTCGTTAATTCCATATTATCATAACTCAAAAAAATATTACGTAATCCGTAAACCATTATATAAAAATATTGTCACTGTTATTAAACAAATATGTAAAATTAATAATATACCACATGACTCTAACATACATTATTCTAAATCTACATATGAACTTAAATACAAGATTTATCACAAATTTAAATTAAAATAAATTTATTCGTTTCCTCATCTTCTTCCTCATCTTCTTCCTCATCTTCTTCGTGAATTGTATACATATTTCCTAACTCTATTGTTATACAATCGTTTACATTATTTTCATATAATTTTTCATATAAATAATCAATAAATTCAAACATTTTATTAACTATTATATCTATAGTTTCGCTAGTCATTAATTATATATTTATTTATATAATTAATTATTTCCATGACTCAATAACATCTGGTCTCCTATTACTGTATTACTTGTAAAAATTTGCTCTTTTGATAATCTTTCAAACCAATTGTATTTTGTTCTACTTCCTACCTCCTCCTCGTCTATATATATTCCTGATTTATTCTTATCAAAACTTAATACACTTTCTCCCAATAAATCCTCAATACCTATATACACATTTTCTTTATCTTTTATACCTATTAATCTACCATTCACTAAGTTTATACTAAAATTATCACACTCATATTGCAACCAATGATTACACTTTCCTAATATATTTCCTTCACTAGTATAATCTTTTTGTATCATATTATGCATATACTCTATGTATGAATTCATTTTATCACAGAATTTCATACAACCCATTATTTTATCACATGCAATAAATTCCTTTTCTAATTGACTTATACTTCTATTCACGTTTTCTACGCAAAATAACTTATTATGACGTATACCACTCATATACAAATCTTTTAGCTTACATGTTGATAAAAATGACCTTGGTATACACATCCCACCATATTTATACAATAATTTACATATTCCTATTTTCCTTGCTCTACTTTTTAATGGCTCCGGAATATTTCCAACTATTATATTCCAATCATCTAACAATTTACTAAATGACTCATCGTTTATTATAAATATATTGAAATCATCACTATTATATTTTATTATTGATTCTATACATATCTGCACATATGGCTTATTCACATTTGTTGTTGACCTTGAATAAAAACTATCCCATAAACGTTCATTTTTTTCTATAGGCATATGAACCCATAAATTGGGTTTACCATAGATTATTTCATCGTTCAATAAAAACTTTTTCACTAAATCATTACCTTTTAACTCCGGATCAAATTCATACTTTCTTTGATATCTTTTAAATAATATTCCCATTGTTGTTAATACTACAACCATACCAATATAGTTGACTAATTTCATATACTATATATCTACAATATTTTTTTATCCCTTTAATCTTTTAAAGTTTTTCCACCAAGCCTCTTGAGCTAGTTCCATTTCTTCCTCTCTTTTTAATAAATTATATGCTCTTCTCATACTCTTTTCATTAAGTTTATCATCTCGTTTATTCAAATAATTTTGTGATTCTTCTTTAGATAATGGTTTTGTATTATAACTATCATTTCTATAAGTTCTATATTCTTCTATGCTATTAAACTTTTTAACCTTATCATAATCCTCTTGTGTTACTGGAACAACAGTTTCTGTATGTGCTCTTCTTAAATCTTCATAATTTAACTTACTAAATATTTCCGAATTATATAAATCTGGCCTATCTCTCGTTAAATTTGACCCACCTATTGTCTGCATCTCTCCTACTTCATTATGCACTATTAAATCCTTACATTCTTGTTTTCTTTTTTCAAATTCTCTCCCAAAATCACTTTGATTTACATTTTCCATATTTTTTACTTCTCCGTTTTTCATCCAATCTCCATATCCATTATCCATTTCTTCATCTGCTAATTTTATATTGTCAAACATCTTATTAAACCATTTATTAAACTCGTTTATTGACTTTCCATCTAATCCTTTTATTAATTCTAAATGTTCCATATCGTCTGTTTTATATGTTTTATCATATGCACGTGATTGCTTTTTTCCTCGAAAATAATAAATTTGACTTAACATCTTATAAGCCTTTGTAAAAAACATAAAATATGATTTGTCTAATCTTGATTTGTCTGGATGTGTCATTAATACACTTTTTTTTGCACACTTCAAATCCTCTTCTGTAAAATTATAATTTAGATTAAATAAATTTAGTAAATCATCAAAATCATAATTATCTATATTCAAATCTACATCCATTATAAATAATTAATAATAATTTTTTATATAAATAATATTTTAATATATTAGTAATGGATTTAACTAAACAAAGAAAACAAAAATATTTTGATAATCTTAAAAAAGAAAATAGAGAATTATGGATGAAAAAAAAAGGATTAATTGAAATTGATGACCCATATGTCGGTGCTCCATTACTTGCATATGAACATACACTTTCACATAATCCATCTGATGAAAGAAAGCTACTTTTCAAATATAATGACCAAATAAGAGGTAAACAATGGGATTCTAGCGATATATATAGTAAACAACTGGGATTTGGTAAATGGTCCGAACCTCTTGGTATTTCAGCATTCGCCGCAGCTATGTATGCTGCTACACATGTCCCACCTTTAACTGTTCCAGTAGCTACATTAGGTGCTATTGCCGCAAGTGGTAATAGTGATAAAGTTAGTAAATTAAAAGATGATATTGTAACTTCTCTAAAAGAGAAAAAAAAGAAAAGAAAAGAAAAAAAAGAAAAACGAAAGGAAGATGCTGAAAAACTTCGAATACATGAAGAAGAAATTGCTCGCGAAAATGCTATTGCAAAAGCGCAGGCCGAACTTATGAAAGCATCAAATGATGCGTTATTACGTGATATTCGCGAATCTATTAATAATAATCCCAGTTATTATTTATCAACTATACCACCAGATATTGGATTGGATAGAATTATTTTAGATGTATATGAACGTGGTAATGTTGCTAGAATAGAGAGAGCTAAAGATATTTCTATTACATCTCTAAAAGAATATGTTCAACATCAAAGAGGAACGAGAACAGTGGAAGGTTATAGAAATAAGGCGCGTGAGTTTTATGATAAGGTTAAAAATGAATATGAAGATAAGTGGGAAATGGGTAATTTTGATATTGATGAAGAAGCGGAAGATTTGAAAAAATATACATTATGGACCAATCTAAAAAGTAAGCAATTACCAGAAATTTGGAAAGATGCTTTGGATATTACACGTCAACAAAAAGAAAATGATACTAAAGAAGCTGGATTGATAGAGTTTCTTAAAAGAGTTGAGCAAGTCCCCGATACACAAACATTTGAAGAATTTGTTAAACAAAAAACAAGAGATGTTGACGGTTACATTGAACAATGGATTGATACATTTAATGAAGCTAGACTTATAAATGAATTACCAAGATTAGAAATGGAAATTATGCATACAAATCCATATAGTCCTGGTCTTCCAAAAGTTAGAGCTAGAGTTGGTGGAATCACTGGAACTATATTTCTTGGTCAAGAAGAAACGAAGAGACCACCTGTATCTGGTGGATATAAAAAAAATACTAGACGTAGAAAACTCCGTATTCATAATAAAAATACTCGTAGGATTTACAAATAATTATAAATTAGTCTTATAATTATTATTTTTTAAGAACGATAACTCTTTGCTACATTTGAAAAAAATGTTTTTAATTTTTCTTCATCACTTCCAATTAATACAAACTCACCCATGCCATTTTTATAATTAATCATTGTTGGCACCGATTTCACACGTAATAAATTTGCAATGTTTTTTGAGTTATCAATATCTACTTCTACATAGTAAAAATCTTTAGGCAATTCATTAAATAATTTATTAAATAATGGTTTAATTTTTTTACATGGCCCACACCATGATGCTGTGAATTTTACAACAAAATTATTTATTTCCTTAATACAAGTTTTAAATTCATCTCTGTTTTTCGGTCGAATAGTTCTTTCTTCCATTTTATATTTATATATATAATTATTCTTAAAATAAAAAAACACTTATATATATATAATGTGGCAAATATTAGTTGGATTTAGTGCTGGTATTTATGTAGGAACTTATTACGATTGTAAACCTATGATTTACAGAGCATCAGAGTGTATTAAAAATTGGAAACCTGAAGAAAGACCTGAAAATAAGGATTAAATTCATTTTTTATATTCTTTAACTACTTATTGAATAAAGATGGAATAACATATGTATCGCCTTCCATTTTCCACTTTGCAATAATTCGTGGATTTTCCATTTCATTTAAAATATCACTAGGACTATATACATTTTTATTTTTATCTATGTAATACATTATTCCCATAATTTCCTCAGCCCATACAGTTACATTTGTCCTTGTTTCTTTTTCTTTAGATTCATCTTGTTGGATTTCACCATGTGGAATTCCTTTAATATGTGTCCCACAAAAGTTGAATTCATCTTTTTTTCGTCTCGAACACTGTTCTCCATTTGCCCTTTTTGCTTTACATCTATCACAAAATGGAACAATATTTTTTACTCTCTTCCTTTTTTGTAAATCAGATTTCTCTATTGTTAAATGTTGATACGTGTATATAAAATTCAATATATTATACATTTTATCATCGGATAATTCTAATTCTGATAACTTATCCTTAAAATCTTCCTTTAACTTTCTAACATAAGAACCTACTTTATTATTCAATCGTCTTTCCATAATAATTTATATTTTACTCATTATAAATTATTTTTAAATCAATTTAATTATGAATCAGCTCTACTAGAATAAATATCATAATTACTGGGAAAAGAACCATCTGGATTTAATTCTGTTGTTAAACCGGAATTATTAATAGAAGATACATTAGAATCAACCGATAGAGGAGGAGCTGACGGTGTAGAATCAACCGATAGAGGAGGAGCTGACGGTGTAGAATCAACCGATAGAGGAGGAGGAGCTGACGGTGTAGAATCAACCGATAGAGGAGGAGGAGCTGACGGTGTAGAATCATCAAATTGTTTAACCATTTCTACTGCATTGGCAATTGGTATTTGTTTTCCTATATCATCAAATAAATAGCTCCCTTTTCTTGATGGTAAGACACAATTAAATATTAATAAAATATTAATCCAAAACTGATAAGGTAAGTATAAACCTGGGTCGCTATCTGGATAAAACGTTGGTATTAATGTAAAAGCGGAATTTGTTAATATCATAGCTAAAATTAACAAAACAATACAATTCATATTATATATATTATATTAGTTTATAATTATTATACAATGGATTCCACACAGGAGGTAAAAACTTTGTATTGATTTCATGTATAGATAATGTAATTTTATTATTACTATCAGAAATTATATATTCGGTATTAATGTTAAAATAACCGGAATTTTTTTTATATTTTATTTTAGGTATTATAATAGAACTATAATGTGCAGCCCATTTACCTGTTTCTTTTATTTTTCTTCTTTGAAATTCTTCTATTTGTGTTTTGCTTAAATCTCGGTCGATATCTTGATAATCTATCAAATATTTAAAATAATTTTTATTATTATTTATTAAAACATAATTCTTTTCTAAATCACCTAAAAATAAAGCATATCTAATTATACCACCTTTTAAATATTTACCATTATTATCTGTTATTGCCTTTCCTTGAAATGTATGTTTTTGATAATTTTTAGACCAACCAGCATATTTTATTGCCCAATTCAATGTTCCTAATGTATAAAATGGCCCAAATCTGCTTCTTGTTGACCTCCTTTGACCAAATACAGCCAAATATGTCAATATATCAATATGGTCTCCTCTATAAGCTGTCGTAGGTATTTCTAATTTATTATTATTTTTATCATATAAATATATTAATTCTGAATTATTTAAAAACAAATTTGTTACAGAATCATGAATATCGTAGTAAATAATTTTTCTTTGATTGCATATTTCATCTATATTAACAAACCAAAATTTATTTTGTTCTTGTAATTTCTTAAATATATAATTTTTATTTTCCATACCAAAAAATACAAATAAATTTTCATTAAATTCAATATAACCTTTATATTCAGGATTTTCTACATTTGTAATGTTTTTTATTCTTGTTTTTACCAATGATTTTATATTTCCACTCGTATATTTAACAAAAGGAAATGTAACTATCTCATTTACATCATCTTCTTTCGGATATTTATACAATAAATATTGTAAAAATGGATTTTCTTGACTTGAATTTATTTTAAATAATACTTGATAAAAACAAATATATATTTTTCTATTTTTTTTAATTTTCAATGATTCTATATTTTTATGACAAATTTTATCGATATTATATATGTATTCCATTTGATATATATATAATTAATTTTTATTTTTTTTTACTTTATGTCTTATATTTTCGCGTATTTTTACTTCTCTTGATTCTAGAATAAATGTTGCTACATCTTTTGCCTTAGTGCCGTCATTTTGAAAATATGCACCTAATGCATTTAATAAATGTTTTTTACTTAATGATTGTTTTACTTTATTTTTTGTATACAATAATTTACCATCTGTTATATCAAAACAATCTATTTCATTTTCTTTCATTATATTTACTAAATTTTCCGTAAATACCTTCTTGTTTTTTTTCTTTTCCCTTATTGATTTTTGTAATTCTTTTATTTCGTCATCTATATTCAACCATCCTTTAACATTTTGTATCAATTCTTCCTGTGATGTCATTTACATTATTCTTATTTTTTATTTTTAAATACTTATTTTAGTTTGTTACTTCACTGTCAAAATATTTTTTATGTTTTCCACAATAATTACCATATTTAGAAATACAGTTACATTGTTTACCCTTTCTTTTACCACTTTTTAATAAAGCTATACATGTATTTTCTTTTTTTTCCTTTTTTTCATTCCAATTTACATTTAATATTTTTCTATAACCTTCATACCATGGCATTATTCCCATATGATTATTTCTACAATACGGACATTTTATTTGATATTTAGTGGTTTTCTGTGTCTCTAGTCTATTTTTTTTTCTTTGATTTACTAATTCATTTATCAAACAAGTATAATTAAATGTATGACCACAATCTAACTTTATAAAATTATCTGTTAATTTATCACCCGAAATTAAACATACATTCTCATAATGATTTTCTTCTTCAGTTAACATTTTCATTAACTGTTCACTAAAATTATTATTTCCTTCTATAATGAAATTCATCTATATTTATTTTTTTTTTATCTTTAATTTATTTTTTTATAGTGTTATATTAATATGAAATGGGCATACATTACATGGATTTTTCTTCATACATATGCAAATAAGATAAAAAATGATTACTTTATTAATAATAAAGTTAACTGTCTTGGTGTTATAAAATATATTTGTTGGCATTTACCATGTCCAATTTGTGAAAAACACGCAAGACAGTATTTAAAAAACAATCCATTAGAAGTGTGTAAAAAAAAGGAAGATTTGATAAATTATATATGGAATTTTCATAATAGTGTTAATAAAATGTTAAAAAAACCCATATATAGTTTTGATGAATTGCAATTATATAATAGAGCTTACTTTTTAAAAATTACAAAATTATTTTTAAAAGAATTTTCTAGAAATTATTATTTCAGTGGTAAAATTATGAGTGGTAATAAAAGAAAAATAGCTGGAAATGTAATTAGAAAATGGTTATCATCTATATGGAGTAATTTTGAATTATAAAATTATTTTGTTTTATCGCATGGGTTCCCTCATTGCTTGATTTGCCATAGCATTCTTCCATTGATTTGGTGTTAATGATGATATTTCACTCTCAGTTAATGGATTTTTACCAGTAACCCATGTTCCATTCACTTTATTCATCTTATAAACTTCCATTTTACAATTAAACTTTTGATTTGTTAATTTACATGACTTTTTTTCTGACTCATGCGAATTATATACCATTTTATCATTTATAAAATATACCAAATACCACCAAGCCATTCCAAATATAAATCCAAATAATGACCCAATTAACCAGTGAACGGGTGTAATACATGTATTATAAATTCTAAACAAACCATCCATTACGTAAAATGTAATCAAAGTTAGTAATAATCCAATATTTTTTACACCTCCTAATATTAAAAATTCATATCCATGAACTACAATTATTGTAAATATATGAAATATTGCATGAAATGACGGACAACTATACATACTAAACCATGGGTCTTCAACAATATTACATGCTCTTCCTTTTCTTATATACTTCTGTCCTGTTTCTAATAATACTATATCTGGTCTTACACCCATGTTACCAAATAATGGTCTTACTAAATAACCTAACATTTGCGTTAAAATAAGACCACATAAATACACTATTCCTTGTAGATTATTTTTAAGAAATGATTGTAATATTAAAAATACTGTTATAAAAAATGGTGACAATGTTATTAACATTGTTAAAATTCCTGTTAATTCCGGTGGTGTCATTATTATATTATTAATATATAAATATTTTATTCAATTAATAATACTAAATGTGTTTTGTGCAATAATATTTATTTCCATACATCTTACATCTATTACTTTTTGAACGTTGAAGATTTTTTTCATCTGAATTCCAATCTTCTTTATTCACAATATATAACCACCCTATTCCAAATGCCATACCTATTAATAATCCTAAAAATAATTCACCGACTCTAGCACAATTTCTATATATTTGTATACTACTATGTGACAATGTTAAAAATATGATAAAAATGAACATTAAAATATCATTTGTTTTGGGTTTTCTATTTATTATTGGAAATAATGGGAAATAAGATAATATATAACCATAAAATACTGTATATAATGAAACTATACCTAAATTTGGAAATAATGGTGATTCCATGATGTGACATGCATTTTTCTTATTTATTACTATCTTTTTTAATACATTCATCATTAAATCTAATCTTAAATGATTTGTTGTCCCAGTCTTAGATATTGGTATTGATAATAACTTTTTAAATATTATTCCAATAATAAGAGATAATGCTAATCCAATATAATATAAAAACGCAATACCCATATCATAATATTTTTGATAATAAAATATTATTGAAAAATTAAATAAAAAAGGGAATAACATGAGAAAACTTACAAATATTGATAGTATATTTGGTGACATTAATATATATATATATTTAAATTTATAAAAATATATAATTAAAATAATTCCTTTAATACTTCATTTACATTAGTTACTGGTTTAAATTTAATATTGTCTATTTTATTTTTTACATGGTCTTTTTCTATAATTTTCAAATAATCACTCTCATTTTCTTTTGGAAATAAAAACGTTTTTACACCTGCTCTAATTCCTCCTAATATTTTTAATTCTAATCCACCAATTTTTGTAACTTTTCCATATAAATTCATTTCTCCAGTTATTGCTACTTTATTTGGTATCTTCTTCTTCGTTAATAAACTATAAATTGCCATTGTAATTGCCGTTCCCGCAGATGGACCATCCTTTGGAACAGCCCCTTCCGGACAATGTATATGAATACCCTGCAACTTTGTTTTCTCCATTTGCTTTATTAACTTTTCTTGTTGTTTTTGTGAACACATATTCCAAGCTAATGTTTTTGCTACATTCATACTCTCCTTCATTACATCTCCTTGCATACCAGTTAACTTTAAATCCAAAAATGTTGTTGTTGGATAAAATTTACACTCTATTTGTATAATACCACCCATTCCTATTGAATTTGCCCATAAACCATTTATTATTCCAACCTCCGCCTTTTCATGTATAATTGTATGATTTACTTGATTACGTTCCTTCAAATACTTTTTAACTATCATTTCTTCCGTAACTATTAATGGTATTTCAAATAATTCTTTACTTTCTAATAATTCTAAATTTATTTCACTTATTATTTCAAACAATATTTCTTTTAACTTTCTAACACCAGCCTCATTTGTATAATTATTAATTATAAATTCTAATATTTTATCTTTCAATAATACAATATTCTTCATTGACATATTTTTATATATTTCTGGTAATAGATATTTATTGCATATTTCTATTTTATCTTCACATGATAAACTATCAAACTTTATTCTATGTATTCTATCCAATAAAATTCTATCTATGCTATCTACATTATTATAAGAAAAAATGAATAATACTTTACTTAAATCCAAACTTACACCACTAAAATATTTATCCTCGAATTTATCATTTTGTGTTGTATCTATTAAATGTGTTAATATTCCAATTATTTCTTTACCATGTTCTGTATTACTAACTTTGTCCAATTCATCAATAAAAATTATAGGATTCATACATTTTTTTTCCATTAATATATCTACTATTTTTCCCCATGTTGAACCTACATATGTATAATTATGTCCCGATATTGTGCTACCATTACATGAACCTCCTAACGCTATAAAAGAAAATGGCCTTGAATTACCATACTCATCTTTTAAACACTCAGATAATCCATGTTTTGCCAAAGATGTTTTACCCACACCTGGTGGACCTTCAAAACCAAAACAATAACCTTTCTGTTCACCACTCATCCATTGACCTATTATTCTTTCTATTTGTCTTTTTGCATTTTTATGACCATGCACTGAATCATCTAAGCAATCCTTTATACTTCCTATACTATTTTCTACTTCTGTGCATTTTTTTTTAATATCTTGTATTTTATCCTTTATTATTATAATATTTTCAACATTTGTTTGTTTATATACCTTTTCCTCTATTTCTGGAAATTGTATTAACGTTTCCTTTTTTTTTAAAAAATTTCTTATTATTTCTTTCATTTCTATATTCTTTTTACCGCTATGACGTAATTTTTGTTTCTTTATTCCATTCATCTTTATTAAACTATTAAAATAACATATATTTGATATTAAAAAATCTCTTTTCCCAATTGTATAATATTCTATTATTCTTTTCAAATTTTTTTCTTTTAATTTTTCCAAATAAATATTCTCAATAATATTTATATTTGATTTTATATCCAATATATTATAAATTTCTTTATGATTTATCATTGTCTTACATTCTGAATTTTCTATTAACTTTTTAAAATCTATCTCTATATGATTCATTAATTGTAATATTTTTTCATTTTTATATATTCCAAATGGTATTTTCAGTAATCCATCTAGATATTGTCTTGCTTTTGAACCTGAATCTTCTGATTTTGCCTTCACTTCCTTCAACTTTACCATAGCCTTCTCTTTTACTGTTTCTGGTGCTTTTAATAAACATATTTGTTGTTCTAATGGTATTTTACTCGAATCAAACTGTGATAAAGACCTCGTATAGTTCATTGTTTTATCCATCGCTATACTAAAATATTTCTTACTATACCATGGCAATGAATCAAATAATAATGTTTGTTCATATGAATCTACAGAACCATTTGTATCATTAGATAATAAATCATATAATAAATATGCCAAATATTGATACTCTGCATTGTTATCATTAATTAATAACTGAATAAGAGTTGTTCTTTGTTGATATAAAGTTCCGGATAAATATTCCTTTACTACTTGTGCTATTGTTTTTTTTTTAATTAAATCCATCTGATTAATATATCCTACATATTTATTGAATAATTCATCATTACTGTAGATTAAATAATCCTTTACTGTTAATATATTTAAAAAATTATCAAACTCTTGTCTAGAAAAATCCGGCTCTTTCGGCCTTGATATATAAATATTTTTATATCTATCATTAATAAAATCATTTTTCATACATTGTGTAATTATTGATTCAACCATTCCACTTATTATTAATGTTTTTTTATTCTCCTTATTTTGAAATGCTATTTTTATTCCATACACTTTTGTCTGGAAATTTGTGCTTGTCCTTGATAAATCATAACAGTCTAACGTTGATGCCCTATCTGTTATCATAAAATCTTCTACTATTCTGTTTTTTGCTATTGGTAATTTACTTTTCGATTTTCTTTCCTCTCTCCAATTCATCAACTTATAACCTATTGGAAATATATAATTATCTATTAGTTTTAATTTTTTTTTATTTTTTATACTGTCCAAATAATCTTTCCCCCAATATAATCTTAATAAATCATTTACACTACATGTTCCAAAAGATTTTATTATTAATAATAACTCTTCTTTTACTTCATTTAACAAAGGATAAATTTCATTTTGTTTCTTTTTTGATTCTATTAATTTCGATATTTTTAAAGATTTCTCCATTAATTTCTCAATCTGACTTATACATAAATTTAATTCCTTAGAACCTATTACATCATAATTTTTATGACGTTGCACATAGACAGATGTTTTTGTCATTACAGTTGAATAAAATTCTAGTATTTCGTTCAATTCCATCTTTTCAGTATTTTTACCATTTTTTACATTTTTACCGATTTTTACATTTTTTCCAATTTTTACATTTTTACCGATTTTTACATTTTTATTTGGCATATATATAAATTACTTATTATATAAATATAAAAAATATCATATTTATGAAAATATATTCCTAAATTACTTTTTTTTTTATCATTTTACCAAATAATTTAAAAAAATAATTATAATTATTATAAAGTAAATGGGAATACCAAGTTATTTTTCTTATATTGTTAAAAATCATCCTCAAATTATTATTAAATATTCACGATTTCTTCAAAACAATACTGTAAATAATCTATACTTAGATAGTAATTCAATAATATATGATTCGTATCGTATTATGTTAGAAACAAATGATTTATTAAATAAGACCAAATTTGAAAAACGTTTAATAGAAAATGTATATAATTTAATAGAAAACTATATACAAATTATAAAACCTACTGATACAATATATATTGCGTTTGATGGTGTTGCACCCGTTGCAAAAATGGAACAACAGCGTTCAAGAAGATTCAAATCTAGTTTTGAAAAAAAAATATTAAAACATATTAAACCATCAGATAATAATACATTATGGGATAAAACATGTATCACTCCTGGAACCGATTTTATGGAAAAATTAAATAAATATATTGTTAAATTTTTTAAAAATAAAGAAAAAAAATATAATGTAAATAAAATTATTGTTTCTGGTCCTAATGAACCTGGTGAAGGTGAACATAAATTATTTGATTATATTAAAAATAATAAGTTTTTTCATTATTCACGAAATACTGTAGTATACGGCTTAGATGCTGATTTGATAATGTTGGCAATCAATCATTTACATATTTCCAAACATATTTATTTATTCAGAGAAACACCTGAATTTATAAAATCTATTGATAAAAATTTGGACCCCAATGAATCTTATATTTTAGATATACCTTTGTTGTCTAATCATATTAGAAATGATTTAGTTATTACTGATTATAAAAAAAAATATATTTTACAAGACTATATTTTTATTTGTTTTTTATTAGGTAATGATTTTTTACCTCATTTTCCTTCATTAAATATTAGAACACAAGGTTTTGAAAATATTTATAATACTTATATTCAATTATTTGGTTCTAATAATAAAACTATTATTGTTAATAATGAAATATGTTGGAAACATTTTAAAATGTTTATTAATGCTCTAGCTAACCATGAACACGATTATATTAAAAAAGAATATAAAATTAGAGATAGAAAAGAAAAAAGAACTATATCATGTCATACTGATGAAAACATATATAGAAAATATTTACATACACCAATATATAATAGAATTAATGAATTATATATTAACCCATTTGAAAGATATTGGGAAAATCGGTATTATAAAACACTTTTAAATATTGAACCCACTGAAGAAAATATTAAAAAAATTTGTATTAATTATTTGGAAGGTTTGGAATGGACTTTTAAATATTATACTATAGGCTGTCAAGACTGGCGATGGAAATATAAATATCACTATCCTCCATTGTTGATAGATTTATGTAAATATATACCTAATTTTAATACATGTATGATAGATAAAACTATTAATACTCCTGTCTCACATTATGTTCAGTTAGCATATGTTTTGCCAAAAGACTCTTTACATTTTTTACCTAAAAAAATATATAATCATATGTTAAATAAATTTGATGATTATTATAATTGTCAAGTTAACTTAAAATGGGACTTTTGCACATATATATGGGAAAGTCACCCTGAATTACCAGAATTAAGTATAGATAAAATAGAACAAAGTATTAATCATTTAATAAAGTAAGTCCACTTGCGATACCTACACTTGTAAAAAAATGCCAAAATGCGTGAAGATGATAGTCTTTCACATAATTGCAATAATTTTGGTCTAAAAACCATAAGAAAGACCCAATACTCATATTAACTAGAAATAAATTTCTATTGAATTTTTTTCTAGTAGTCTTTACATTTTTTGATTCATTTACTATAAGTAAAATACATACCGTAAAAATACACAGAAATATCATAAAGTTTTTATAGTTTTGAATATAAATTACTAAAATTAAGGGTAGTATTTCTTTTCTATATTTTTTTCGATTTATTTTATTTAAAATTAAATAACATAGCGACAACATTGATGACTCATCTATTAATTGACCATAATAACGTTGTGTTGAATGTAGACATATTGTTCCTATTCCTAAAAAAATACAACAAATAGATATGTGATTTATATTTGTATTCAAAAATGGCAAAGCAACACAAATATAAAAACTTCCAGATATTGTATTATAATATTCTGCAATATACTTATTATTAATATAATTGTCTTCACAGAATGATACAGATGTATCTTTCTTACCCCAATAATTCATTTTATTAATATAATACATATATCTTTAAATAATTTAATTAAAATTCTACTTTGTTCTTTACTATACCATAAT
>Ga0315330_10001252_pt1 | contig 16976 bp, 19 predicted proteins | sample M140m34915metaG_FD_203453 | JGI IMG/M metagenome (GOLD analysis project Ga0315330, IMG submission 203453) | Ammonia-oxidizing marine archaeal communities from Monterey Bay, California, United States - M1 40m 34915 | ecosystem: Environmental > Aquatic > Marine > Intertidal zone | place: USA...
GCTGAACAAATCCAAAAGATAATTGTTCCGTACATTCCTAACACATGGGCTAATCTTCTTTTGCCCCAACCAAGTTCTGAAGTTGTTGCAATATCGTGAGCGACTGTTTTAAGAATAACGGCGGTTCTTTTTCCAGTAGATAATTCTACTTGAGCATTTTTCTTGGCCTTTTTAGCATTTTCAAAAAAGTACTTAACATTTTTTTTATGAATAATATCAACTAGTACCCCGATTAAAGTTAATGCTGCCATAGCTAAAACAAATCCTTGCATTGCAATTGCAGGAACTATTTCGGACAAAGTTGAAAAAGGGTTGTTAGTAATCATCTGGCTTTTATATATATACGAAATTTACAGGTCAAGTGAGAACAGTTCTCAACTATTTGAGCTTACCTTCTTTTCTCATTTGAGCTCTAATTTTAGTTGCAGAAATTTGTTGTATTTTTTCATCCAGGACAATTTCTTCAATTTTATAACCTACGCCGCGCCCATAACAAATATTAGTAATATTTGGTACTAAACTGACCTTAATTCTATTTTTATAATCTTTAAGAGCTTCAAAAATATTTTTTTTAACAGTTTCAAAATCAAAAGGATTGTCATCCACCCCTTGTACATCCCTTACCATTATATTTACTTGTCCTGTCTTTTTTAAAATTTCTTCAAATAATTTTTGGTGACCGTCGTGCCAAGGTTGCCAACGACCTAACATCTGTGCAGTTGGGTTCTTGTTATCCCACTTATGATTATCGTTTTTCATTTAAAACTAAGCTGCAACTTGAAGATTATGCTTCACAGTCATGCCGCTAAGAAAATTCCATAAGTATTTTGCTGTGTGTAGTGCTGCTTTCTCGGCTTTCTGTTGCTCATCTTTAGATAAACCATCTAATAATTTTTCACATTCTGCTCTATGGTAAACATCAGCTGATTTATGAGCTTCAAAAAATTCAAGGCCTTTTTTTGAGTTACATCCATAATGATTTTTTAAACCTTGTATTTTCGTATCTGCTATTTCAGGAATCTGTCTCTCATAAGTATAAAGTGAGGCTAAACCCTCTGCATAAGAAGATCTGCCTTGTTTGAAAAAGTTATCAATTAGATCTTTAGTAAATTTTTCTTGTTTTACTTCTTCTATTTTTTCAGCGTCAGCGCCCATTTCAATAGCAAAATTTTTCCAAAGAGTTGGATGATCGGCATCTTTATTTTCTTCGTCCTGAAGATTTTCTAAAAGAATTTTTCTTTTTTCTATATCTTCACATAAAGAATGGGTAGCACTGATATATCTTGGAAAAGCTTTTACGTGTTGGTAATATTGTTCTGCATAATCTTTAATAATTTCTCTTGTTAATTTTCCCTCATTCCATGATTTGTAAAATGGGTGATTTAACAAATGATACTGATCTAATTTTTGATTAAGTGATTTTGAAAACATGTTTACTCCTTTAGTTTTATTGAAGAATAATAAAAAATATCTCATCTTTGAATTAAATAATTAATTATTTATCCACAATTAATAGTTGAAATTTGTCAAATGTTCACCTTTTGATTCACTTTTGATTCATAATTAGACTCTATTTACAACTTTAAGGTGATATATGATTATCTAAAATGACAACTGTTTTAGAAGTGCTAATAATAATTTTTTTAATATTTGTTCAATCAGTTTTTGGCGTAGGTTTATTATTGTTTGGTACACCTTCATTTTTAATTTTAGGTTATGATTTTGCAAATACCATAAATATATTAATGCCGATATCAATCACGATAAGTATTTTGCAATTTCTGAAGTCAAGAGTAAAAGATCAAAAATTTATTAAAGAATATAATGTGTTTTGTCTGCCGTTCTTAGTGATTTTTTTAATTATTGCTCTAAAATTTAAATATATCTTAGATTTTAAACTTTTGGTCGGTTTGCTTTTAGTATTTTCATCGATATTGATATTAAACAAGAAAAGATTTTCCTCATTTAAAGAAACTTTTTTTAAATTAAAAAAAATAGTCTTAATTGGAATAGGTTGCGTTCATGGCTTGACAAATATGGGTGGAAGTTTTTTGGCTATTTTTTCTACTTTAATAAGTCAGAATAAAAAAGAAGTGGCAAGATATTACATCTGTTACGGATATTTAATAATGGGAATTTTACAGTATTTCACTGTATTATTATTAAGTTTTAAATCTTTAGATTTTAATAAATTATTTTATATACTATTTGCATTAATTGTTTATTTCCCTGCTCAAAAATTGTTTAAAAATATTAAAGACAGAAAATTTTCAAAGTATATAAACATTATCGCTTTAGTCTATGGTTTGTTAATTTTATCTACTTATTCTTAAGAATATTTAAGATCTCTTTGAATGGGCTTTTCATCTATTGGAAAATGAATTGCCGTAGCAAAAATTGATAAGCCAATTGCCATATACCATGCATAATCATAAGAACCATAAACATCGTAAAAGTATCCACCTAAGAATGCTCCCGCAAAAGCACCAAATTGATGACACAAGAAAACTATTCCGAATAAAGTACTTAAATATTTTGTTCCAAAAATCTGTGCAACAATTCCATTAGTAGGAGGAACTGTTGAGAGCCACAACAGCCCAAATGTAACTCCAAAAATAATAGAGTTAAAAATAGATGGTGGAGAAAATATAAATATAGAAATAATAATTGCCCTTAAAGCGTAAAGAATACAAAGTAAATTTTTCTTCTTATATTTTGTGCCTAGAAAACCCATTCCCAGTGTTCCAAAAATATTAAAGAATCCAATTAAAGCTAAAATTATTGTAGCTGACCAACCTCCCATTCCTCGATCTTGCATGTATCCAGGTATATGTGTTCCTACAAGAGTTATTTGAAAACCACAAACGAAGAATCCTAAAACCAATAAAACATAACCTTTGTGTGAAAAGGCTTCTTTAATTGCTGAAGTAAATGTTTGATCTCTATCAGCTTGAGAAGAATTAATAATGGTTTTTGATGGTAATAAAAAAATGGAAGCAAATAGTCCAATAGCTATAAAATACATAAAATATTTTAAAGTTTGTTCCCATCCAACTAAACCAAGGCTGTATTTAGTAAACAATGGTGATAAAAAGTAACCAATCGAAGCTGCTGCTGTTACAATACCTGTCGCAATAGTTCTATTTTCATTTGGAAAATGTTTTCCAACTTCTGATACCGGAACACCGATTGCTGTAGCACCTAAAGCAATTCCAACAAGAACACCTAAACTAATCTGAAAGAAAATTCCTGTATTCGGCCCTGCATAAAGCATATAAATACCTAATCCAAAAATTATAAAACCGATAAAAACAGCTTTGTTGCCACCAAATTTGTCTGCAATCAAACCAAATAGTGGAGCAAACATTCCCCAAAAAAGCATTTGTATACCAATTGCTAGTCCAAACTCAGTTCTTGTACAACCGAGACTTTCTTCAAAAGCGGAAAAAAACAAACCAAAAGTTTGCCTTAATCCCATTGAAATTAAAATAATACTGCATGCAGATAATAAAACAATTAAGGCTAGTCTATTAGGAATAAAATTTAACATAGATTTACTTTATGTATTTTAAAGATTTTTTTAAATCATTAATTAAATCTTTTGGATCTTCAAGGCCAATATGCAATCTTACAATATGTTCATCTTTTTTAAATCTAAAAAATCTTCTACCTTGACTATATTCGTCTTTGCTTCCTCTTAATTCTTGTAATATTGCTAAACTCTCAAACCCACCCCAGCTATAACCTATTCCAAATAATTCCAATGAATTTACAAATTTAACAACTGAAGATTTTTTTTTAGATTTTATAACTATTGAAAGCAAACCTGTTGCACCTGAATAGTATTTTTTCCAAAGTTTATAATTTCTTGAAGAGCGTTTATATGGATATAGAATTTCTATGATCTTTTTTTGTTTATCCAAAAAATTAATCACTGTTTTAGTGTTGTTGTAATGATGTTTTAGTCTTGTATCCAAAGTTCGTAAACCACGAATTATTAGATAAGCTTCATCAGCTGACATTCTGTAACCAGATAATTTATAAAAAAACATTACCTTATTAAATACTCTTCTATTCACCGCTAAAGATCCTCCCATCGCGTCTGAATGGCCAGAAAAATATTTTGTAGCAGATGAAAAAGACATATCAAAACCTAATTTTAATGGTTTAAGATAGAGTGGAGTTCCCCAGGTGTTATCCAATAGTGTAAGTATTTTTTTTTGCTTAGCCAGTCTAACAATTTTGGATAAATCTTGAAATTCAAAAGTAATACTACCAGGATTTTCTACTAAGATCATTTTTGTATTTTTTGTAACTTTGCTTTTTAAATCTTCGTATGACTCCGGATTGTAAAATTTTGCATTAATATTAAATTCTTTTAAAAGTTTTTCAGAAATTTCTTTGGTCGGACCATAAACATTGTCTGACACTAAAATTTCATCACCAGGTCTACATAAGCTCATTATCGCTAGTGCAATTCCTCCAAAACCAGTACCAGTAAGGAAGACGTGGTAGGCTTGCTCTAGTTCTTTTAACATATTTTCTAATTCAATTGTTGTTGAGCTGCCGTAACGTCCATAACTATAATGAGTTACTTTTTGATGTTTTTGTATTTTCTTCTCATGCTGATAAAGTTCTTGCATTGAATTAAAGAGGATCGTTGAAGCTCTTATAACTGGAGGATTTGCAGATCTATTGGTGCTATCATTTGAAGGATGTTTCAAAAATGTGTTAATAGACTTTTTCATAAAATAGGTGTATCTCAACTTTATATAATAATTGGTGAATTAAAATAAAATAAGGAGGCAAAAATATGGGTTATCCCAAAAAACACCGTGGAAGAAGAAAAATTGGCTCAAAAAAAAGAAGAGCAAGGAAAAGAAATAAGAAAAAATAATCAATAAAGTAATATATGAATGAAATAACTCAAATCAGAAAATTGAGTTTATGGATATTTTTTATTCCATTATTAGCAATAAATCTTTGCTTATTTATATCTCAAAATTATGAACTTTTAGAGGGTTCTTTTTTTTCAGTTAATCAAATTGGCAGGTCTGCATTTTCAATTCCTTATTTAGATGGAAGTTTATCAATTAGTCGAGCCTCAAGAACATTTCCTCAATATTTAATTTTTAAACCAGCAATGATTATTACTTCAATAACTCTTTATTATTATTGGGAAAATAACAACAAATTGATAAATCATTATAAATTTACAAATATTAATTATAAATTTAAAACATTTGGAATTCTATCGGCAGTTTTTTTGGCAATTCACTCTATATTTTTAGGTATAAAATTCGATATTCAAATTTATAAATTGATGAGAAGAGTTGTTTTACTATTATTTATTATATTTGAAATAATAGCTCAGGGGATACTTGTGTACCATTTTTTTAAAATTAAAAATAAGATTTCGAAACTAATCAATCAAAAAATTTTATTTTTAAAAGCTATTCTAGTAACAATTTTAGCTACTGTTGCTATACTTAGTTTGCCAATTCTTTTAGATAAAGGTAATACTCATTTTAAGCATGCTCTTGAATGGAATTATTTCGTAGGAGTTATTACTTTTTATTTATTTTCGAGATTTTTTTGGAGAAGAACCACATAAATTTCTAGGCTTTCGCCCAGAAATTTAGTAGTTTTGGCTCGTCGTTGTAGGCGCTACCGCCAAGCCATTCCGATGAACTATTCTAGCGCTACTAGGTTCACCTTTCTGCCCTTTAAGCTTGAACCTCTCGGTTTTTCCTTAAATGGCCAGTTAAGAGTTGCCTCTTAATTAAAGTTATTAAAACATACTTGAAAAAAATTGTTATCACTTTAAGCGTGCAATGATTTAGGCTGTTAACTCAGTGGATAAATTCTTGTTGTATGTCTTGTGTATCCAACCACCGCCTAACACCTTATCCCCAAAACTGTCTTTAGAGTAAAATACACATGCTTGGCCTGGAGATATCCCGGTTTCTCGATCTAAAATTTCTACATCCGCAAAGGTTTCTAAAATTTTTATTTTTGCATTTAAAAGCTTACCAGTAGATCTAACTTTTATTTTTATTACATCGTTAAATTCCTCTTTTTTTCCTAAAATATTTAAATTTCTTAATTTAATTTTTTTTATTTCAAGACAATTTTTTTGTCCTACAACAATAGTATTTTTATTGGCATTTATGTTAACAACATATAATGGATTGTTGCTTGCGATCTTAATTCCTTTTCTCTGTCCTATTGTGTAATTAATAATTCCATTGTGATCACCTATTTGTTTGCCATTTATATCAAGTATTTTTCCAGCTTTAAAAGACTCAGGTCTAAATTTTTTTATCACTGAAGCATAGTCTCCATTTGGAACAAAACATATATCTTGACTATCTGGCTTATTAGCAACATTTAATTTTAATTTTTCAGCAATTATTCTAGTTTCTGACTTATCAATTTCACCAAGAGGAAACCTCAAGTAGTCTAACTGTTCCTGGGTAGTGCTGAATAAAAAATAACTCTGATCACGATTTTGATCTTTGGCTCTGTACATATTTGCACTTCCATTTACTTGAACTCTTGAAACGTAATGACCAGTTACAAGAGCATCAGCTTTCAAATCTTTTGCATATTTAAATAAATCTCTAAATTTTACAGTTTGATTACATTGGACACAAGGTATTGGCGTTTCACCTGAAGTGTAACTATCGATAAATGAGTCAATGACTTCAGACTTGAATTTTTTTTGATAGAATAAAATTTTATGATCAATATTTATAATTTCTGATACTCTTTTAGCATCTAAGATATCTTGCCCTGCGCAACATTGTCTGCCCTCTTTTGATTGTTTCGAGTCATCGTATAATTTTAATGTAATCCCCGTAACGTCAAAACCCTGTTGCTTCATAAGTGCGGCGACAACTGATGAGTCAACGCCCCCGGACATAGCCACAACAACCTTTGTTTCTTTATTTGGCTTATTAATTCCTAGTGAATTCATTATTAAAGTGTATAATGGAAAAATTAGTGATTTTCCATAATGCTTATTGATTTTGAACCAGGAGATTATGTCACAAATCCTGCTGCTAAAGATTGGGGTGTAGGACAAGTCCAATCAATTATTGGCAACAAGGTTACCGTTAACTTTGAAAACTGCGGTAAAAGAGTGATTAACGTAGAAAATATAAACTTAGATAAAATAAACTATGAAAATAAATGAGCTTAAATCTATAAGTGAAAATTTATTAGATACTTTTAATTCTGCAGGAAAAGAGTCAATTGATCTTTTTATTAAAGGTTTAAAAATAGAGATAAAAAAAGATAAATCTCCGGTCAGTAATGGTGATCTAAGAGTAAATGAGTTAATTACAAATAAAATCAAAAAGCTTACACCGGATATACCAATCGTTTCAGAAGAAACCGTTGACCTAAATAAAAAAAATACTGACAAAATATTTTGGTTAATTGATCCTATAGATGGGACCAAAGAATATATAGCAGGTAAAGATGAATATACTCTAAATGCAGCATTAGTAATTAATACAGTTCCGGTTTTAGGCATTGTTGGGGTGCCAAGAAAAAATAGACTTTTTTATACCTACGCTCCTGGAGAAAGTTTTTTAATTGAAAACGGAAAAACTAGAAAAATAAGATGCATCAAGCAGCAGCCAAAAGGAGAGATTGTTGCTCTTTCAAGCGCCATCAAACCATCTGATGCAATTCTAAATAAGTTAAAAGAATTTAATGTTACTTCAATAGTAAAAATGGCAAGCTCTTATAAATTTTGTGTAATAGCAACTGGAGAATATGATATTTATGCTGCAAGTGAAAGAGCTAATGAGTGGGACTATGCAGCTGGTCATGCTGTAGCTCAAAATGCAGGTGCTATTATTAAAACACTAGATAATAAACCTTTTTTATATGGAAAAGATGATTATAGAAATCCTAGTTTACTAATTAAGCGTGCAAAAAATTTAAATGATTAAAACTATTTTAATTATTATTTTATCAGTGACCTTTTTTGGTGTATTATTTTTTATCTTGGTAAGAAATGCTTTAAAAAGAAAGCTCGAAATTTTAGTGGAAGAGGAAAAGAGGAGAAAATCAGATAATCTTGATTAATTTATTAAATTCATTTTTCTCTAAATCCAAAACCCTTTTTGATAATTCAAAACTAAATCCTCCTCTTGCTAAAATGCCCATATCTTTTTTGTAGAATAATTCTCTGTTATCGTCAGGTCTTAGAGGGCCAATTCTTCTTCTTTTACAAAGTTTAAGTGCAGAGACAAAATCTGGCTCAATTTCATCTTCTTTTATTTTTTCAATACTTTGTTTAATAAATTTACTATCTATGCCTTTATTTCTTAATGATTGGTTTATTTTATTTAATGAATAGCCTCTTCTTAAGAACATTCTCGCTTTAGAGTCTGAGTACATTTCATCGTTAAGAATTCTATTCTCCTCAAGATTTAAAATTATTTCATCTATTATTGAAGTAACTTCTTTTTTAGATTTTGTTCCTTTGATCTTAGTTAAATATTTTTTAAGAAGGTAAACTTTTAGTTGTTGTTTAGAGGGACTGTACTTTTCTAAATATGAATATGCTAAGTCTCTAAGATTTGTAGTTAAATCTTCAAAATCACTTTTATTAACTGTGGGATTCATTTAGCTAATATACTATATTATTTTCTATGATAAATAATTTATTACCCTTATTAACTTATGAAAATATTTATTTAGCAGCTAATTGGGGTGTAATACCTTTTTGGTTTTTGTTAATTTTTCTTCCAAATCATCAAATAACAAATTTTTTTGTTCAATCTATAATTACGCCACTTCTTTTGGCAATAGGTTACGTTTATTTATCTTATAAGATTTACCAAGACGGAAATATTTTTGATGGATTTGAATTATATAGTGGAATTGATGGTCTTTACGCAATGTTTGCTAATGAAGCTTTATTGCTAATTTTTTGGCTACATTTTTTGGCTATCAGTTTATTTGCTGGGGCTTGGATAGTTAGAGATGGTAATAAATTCTTTATTCCAAAGGTTGTTACTATCCCCTCGTTAATTCTTACGTACTTTACTGGTCCTGTTGGTCTAGTTACCTATTGGTTTATAAGAATTTTCTTTGCCAAAAAAATCAGCTTTAATGATTAAACCTTTCGAATTTTATTTTGATTTTGTAAGCCCCTATTCATTTTTAGCTCATAAAGAAATTAGGAAAATAGAAAAAAAAGAAAATATCAAAATAAAATATAATCCAATATTATTAGGTGGGCTTCATAACTTGCATGGAATTAAGGCCCCTGCTTTCATACCTGCTAAAGCAAAACATATGATAAGAGATTGTAAACTTATAGCTGAAAGAAATAATGTTGTATTTAAATTTAACTCTTACTTTCCAATTCGAAGTTTAAACTTAATGCGAGGTGTTCTAGTTGCTGAGGAAGATAATGTTAAAAGTTACTATATAGATACTATTTTTAACACAATTTGGCGGGATGGATTAAATATGAATGATGAAGTTATAATTGAGAAAGTATTTAAGAATTTAAATATTAATCCTAAAACTTTTCTATTGAGGTTAACTTCATCCTTAATAAAAGACACTCTTAGAAAGAAAACAAGTGAGGCTTACGAAAAAGGAGTGTTTGGAGCACCAACTTTTATAGCCAATAATAAAATTTTTTGGGGACAAGATAGAATTGAATTTGCTTTAAAGGAAGCTAGCAAATAATTTATTTTTTTTCTTTTTTAATTACTTTCATTCCACAATTTTTCAATGCATCAAAACCTCCGTCAACATGAGCAACATTCTTAAATCCCATTTCAACAAGAGATTTTGTGGCTAAAGCTGACCTCAAACCTAAAGCGCAAAATAAAACCATTTTTTTTGTGTAATTAATTTTATTTGCCCTAAAATATGAGCTTCCAGGATCTAACCAAAATTCTAGCATACCCCTTGGAATGTGTTTTGAATTTTCAATTGTGCCCTCTTTCCATAATTCCCTTATATCTCTCACATCTATTAACGTTATTTCTTTATTATCATAAAGAGATTTGACTTCACCAGAACTCAAAGTTTCAATGTTTTTTTGAGCTTCTTCAACTAAAGTTTGTGATGATTTAATGGTCATAGAAGTACAGTATAAACTAATATATATGATTTTATATAATGAAAAAAATTAAAAATATAAAAAAACCTAATTTTTTAAAAAAATTATTTGTGAAATTATGTCGAATAATTGGATATGAAGTTATTGACCAGTCTAACCTACATTTGCCTACTTTAAATAAACAAGCAAATGAAAATCTATCTATTTTAGGGGAGAAAAATATTTCTATTCCCCTTGGGGAGACAAAAATAATTAGAAAAGTTAAGTCCTTAGATATAATTATAAAAACATGTACATCAGTAAATTTAGTTACACAGAATAAAAAAAGAATATTTGAAAAAGAAAAATCAGAATATACATTTCGTTCAATATATTCGATAATAAATAGTTTAAAATTCTGCGAGATCAACTTAAAACAAGTTAAAATAAAAGTTTATATAATTGATCATAATTCCAAAAAAGAAGATTTGGAAAAAATTAATAATAATTTAAAAAAAACCAATATTGAATTTGAAATTATAAATTTAGACCTTAGTAAATTTGATAAAATCAATACTTTAAATAAAAATAATCCAACTATTGAAAAAAACATGAAGTCAACAATGGCTAGTATTAGAGCTTCGTTTGATCTGGCAAAAAGAAATTCTAATGATCTTATTTACTTTGTTGAAGATGATTATATCCATAAAAAAGAGAGTATTTATGAAATGATAAGTGCTTATGAAAAAATTTCATCAGAGCAGAATAGGGAGTTATTTATTTGTCCAGTGGATTATCCCTATCTTTATAAAAAATTAGATAACTCACAAATCCTAATAGGAAATAAATATCATTGGAGAACAGTAAATGAGTCTCTTTTAACGTTTTTGACTAGCAAATCATTGATTGAAAAATATTGGAGTGACTTAGTTTTTATGAGTGAAAATGAGCACGCTCCCTTTGAAACACCTCTCCATGATATTTATGAGAAAGAAGTTTGTATTTCACCTATTCCATCATTAGCCATGCACTGCACTAACATAAATTCGGTATTCGGTTTATCCCCAAATATAGATTGGGTTAAATTGTGGAATGAAAACGAGACTTGATACTTCTAAAAAAGGCCCAATTTCTCGGGCCTTAATTGTAATTAATTTAAAAATTAATCTCTAATTGAATAAGCTGTTACTCCGACTTCAGCTTTGTCGGTTCCCTGTTTTTCTGCAGCTTTACTTATTCTTAGTCCAATTGTTGATTTTAATGAGCTAAAAGTAATGTATGACAATACAAAACTAAATATGCACACAGATACAACGCCGATTAATTGAGCTCCAAATGATGTATCTGGATTAGTAAAAGGAACAACTAGTGTTCCAAAAATTCCAGCAAACATATGAACTGGAATGGCCCCAACTACATCGTCTAAACCATAACTCTCTAACATCTTTGTTCCAAAGTACATAATTATAGCTCCAATAGATCCGATAATCATTGCAGTGATTGGTCCAGGTGTTAAAGGTTCAGCTGTAATAGCAACTAATCCTGCGAGCGCTCCGTTGAGCATCATAACAATATCAGTTTTACCACCAATTAATCTTGTTAATGCTGCGCCAGTTACAGTTCCAGCGGCTCCCGCCAAATGTGTATTTACAGCAATTTTTGAGATTGCGTTAACATCGTCAAATGTACCCATAGCTAGTTGACTAAAACCATTAAAACCAAACCAGCCAAACCAAAGTAAAAATGTTCCAAGTGTAACTAAAGGAATACTTGAAGCTGCAAAAGGTTGCATAGATTTCTTTTCACCTCTTTTTCCAAATCTTCCTTCTCTAGCACCAAGGACTATTATTCCGGCTAAAGCGGCTGCTCCACCACAAGCATGGACTAAAGTTGATCCAGCAAAATCTGAAAATCCAGAGGTAGCTAACCAGCCGCCTCCCCATTGCCATCCCATAGATATTGGATATATCACTCCAGCCATGATTGCTGCGAAAATGAAGAAAGGCCATATCTTTATTCTTTCTGCTACCGCACCTGACACGATTGAAGCTGTTGCACAAACAAACATTGTTTGAAAAAACCAATCAGAATATCCTGAATAGCCTGTTCCAGCATCAGAGCCGTCAGTCCAAATTGAAAATGAGCCAACGTAACCACCTTCTGGCACTCCATAAGCTAAATTATAGCCTACCAAGAAAAATATGATTGAACATATAGCGAATTTACCTATATTTTTCGCGGCAATTGTCGATACACTCTTTGTGGTCACTAAACCGCTTTCAAGCATACAAAAACCAGCTGCCATGAAAGCAACCAGTACACCACCTAAATAAAATCCTAATGAATTAAAAATATATTGTCCCTCTTGAGACATTGTAGTCTCTGCGAAGCTTTGTGAGCTTATCAGTAAAGCAGAAATACAACCAAAAAAAATGAATGTTAATTTTTTCATGTTTCCCCCTTTGTTTTTAGTCTAGATATCAAATTTAGAAGTTTTGAATCATGTTTTAAATGCATATTAGACTTGTAAAATAAATAAGGCCTGGATGGGGGAAACCAACCAGGCCTCATAATTCTTCCCAACTAACGAGGGAGGGAATTTTTTAGTCTCTTATACCGTAAGCTATTACACCTACTTCAGCTTTGTCAGTTCCAAGTTTCTCAGCTTCTTTACTGATTCTTAAACCAACTGTCTCTTTCATGATTTTGAACACAATAAGTGAAACCACAAATACAAAGACTACTACTGATATTGTTCCTAAGAATTGTGCTCCAAAAGTAACATCAGAGTTTGTTAATGGGACAGCTAATGTTCCCCATACTCCAGCTACTAAGTGAGCAGGTATAGCCCCAACCACATCATCTATTTTTAATTTAAATAAAAATTTAGTTGAGAAGTACATTAACAATCCTGCAACAGCTCCGATAAATATCGCAGCTAACGGACTTGGTGTTAACGGTTCAGCAGTAATACCCACTAAACCAGCAATAGCTCCATTTAACATCATTACTACATCGGTTTTTCCTCCGATTAGTCTTGAAATTACTGCAGCGGCGATTACTCCTCCACCCGCAGCTAAATTGGTATTGATATAAATAGTCGCCACTGATGACACATCTTCTAATGTACCTGCAGCTAATTGCGATCCACCATTAAATCCAAACCAACCCATCCAGAGTATAAATACTCCTAGTGTTGCTAATGGAATTGATGAAGCAGCAAAAGGCGCCATGGGCTTAGCTTCTCCTCTACCTGAAAATCTACCCGATCTAGCACCAAGAATAATAGCACCAGCTAGAGCAGCAGCTCCTCCAGCAGCATGAACTAGTGTAGAACCAGCAAAATCAGAGAATCCGGCGGATGATAACCAGCCACCACCCCATTGCCAGCCCATTTCAATTGGATAAATAATTCCAGTTAAAATCGCTGCGAATAAAAAGAACGGCCAGATTTTAATTCTTTCTGCTAAAGTTCCAGATACAATTGACATCGTAGTAGCACAGAACACCATTTGGAAAAACCAGTCAGATCCATCTGAGTAACCTGTTTCAAGTTTTGATCCATCACTCCATGGTGTAAACGTTCCAATGTAACCACCTTCCGGAATACCGTAAGCTAAATTGTAACCAACCAGCCAGAACATTACTCCAGCGATTGAATAAAGGCCTATATTTTTAGCACAGATTGCTGATACAGATTTTGATGTTACTAGACCTGACTCCAACATTGCAAATCCTGCGGCCATCCACATGACCAAGAAACCTGACATTAAAAATAATAGGGTATTAAATATGTATTGTACTTCTGCAGACACTGTAGTTTCGGCATAACCTAAACCAGCAAAACCAAAGTATATGGCTGTGCCTGCTAAAAAGTAACTAATGTATTTTTTCATAAGTTCTCCTTTGTTAAAGGCCTTATAAAATTTATAAATTTAAATTAGTATTGATATGTCTTAATTTGAGCTATGCAGTTTTTGCAAGTAGTTAGCCCCTATTTGAGATTATTAAATAAGGGCTAAATAAACGTTTATTTATTAAACATTTCTTTTAAGCTTTTAGCTGGTAAAAACTTAACTTTTTGAGATGCAGAAATTTGGATTGACTCACCTGTTCTAGGGTTTCTTCCTACTCTAGCTTTTCTCTTTGCCACTTTATAAGTACCAAAGCCAGCTATCTTCACTGTGTCATCATTTTTCAAAGCGTCTAAAATAATAGTCGTTATTGAATCAAAAGTTCTTTCAGCATCCGCTTTACTTTGACCCAAAGTTGACGATATTTTCGCTACTAGTTGTTTTTTATTCATTTTATGCCCCTTTTTTGGTTACTTTCTAATCTGCAGAAAAACCCAATAAAATCAATGTTTTTTTGGTGTTTCACGTAAATATTAACACAATATATTGTGTCTCAAAAAGTGTTGATTTTATTGACTTTTTTTACTTAAAAAAGTGGCTTAAAACAGGCCTAAATCTTTAAGGTCATTAAATGTTGTGAAAAACATTAGGGAAAGAAGTAAAAATAACCCGATTCGAAAAAAACCCTCTTGAGTTCTTTGGGTTAAAGGACGACCTAAAATCTTTTCAAACGCATAAAACATTAAATGTCCACCATCTAACATTGGAATTGGGAAAAGATTAATAAATCCTAGGCTTATAGAAATATAAGCCATAATACTTAAGAAAGCCACCGCACCAAACTTAGCAACCTGACCAGTAATTTTAGCTATTTTAATCGGACCTCCTAATTGAGAGGTATCCCCAGTACCTTTAAACATTGATATAACAAATTCCCAAGATGCTTCAATTACAAACCATGTCTCTTTAACGGCGTAAAACACAGCTGTGGTGGGTCCCAATCGTTGCCTATTAATCTCATTATTTAAAGGTGCTACTTTAATCCCTATGATCTTCTTATTTATTTGATTGCCTAAAGAGTCTTTTCCTTCAATAAATTTTGGTGTTACTTTAAGTGACAGAGTATTTTCATCTCTTAAAACACTAATATCAATTGTCTTAGATGAGGATGCATTTATATAAGTGGAAACCTCCATTATACTTTTTACTTCTCTGCCGTTAATCGACTTAATTATGTCACCTGATTTAATACCACCAACGTAAGCTGGACTTTCAGGTTGAACTTCTTGAATTTGAGCTGGAGTAAAATCCTTGCCCGCAAACATGTAAATGAATGTAAAAATGAGAATGGCAAGCAAAAAGTTCGCAAATGGTCCTGCTGCTACAATTAAAGATCTTTGATATATGGGTTTTACAACAAAAAGTTTTTCTCTATCTTCTTCGCTATATTCTTTTAAAAGTTCTTCTTGTTCTGCTTGACTAAATACATTTCGGTCACCAAAAAATTTAACATAGCCACCTAAAGGTATTGCACAAAATTTCCACCTTGTTCCGGATTTATCGTTAAAACCAAATAATTCCTTACCAAAACCAATAGAAAAATCAGTAACGCCAACACCATATTTTCTTGCAAAATAATAATGACCGTATTCATGAATAAAAACAACGATAGTAAGCAAAATTATAAAAGGAATTATAAAAGATATTAAAATTTCCATTCGTTGACCTTTGTAAATATGAAGTTTCTAAAAGCCATCAGCCTTGCATTATTTTTTAGAGATGCAGGATACACAAAATGAGTCTCCGTAGGTTTACCTGTTTCCTCCGGTAAAATTTTGGTTATATTGTTTACATTATGAGCAATGTAATCTGGTAAAGCAGCTAAACCTACGCCACTTTGCACTGCTAATAAAAGCCCATACACACTATTTACTTTCATTATTGATTTTCTTTTTTTTCCATCTTTAATACCGTGTTTAAGAACCCAATCAGGATTATAGACTGGAGATGGAGCTCCTTTTCCATAAGTAATAAACTTATGTTTGTCTAAATCTTTTAAAGTTTTTGGGTATCCATTTTTTTGAAGATATTCACTTGAACCATAAATATGATAATTAAAATCAACAAACTTTTTTTGAATTAAGTTTAATTGTTTTGGTCTTCTCATTCTAATGGCGACATCGGCTTCTCTCGTACTTAAATCAAGTTCTTTATCGTCAAATATTAATTCTATTTCGATATCTGGGTGCAAATCCATAAATTCTTTAATTCTAGGTGTAAGCCAAGTGGTTCCGAAACTAACAACAGTGGTTACTGTTAGCTTTCCATTTAATTTATCTTTATGTCCGCTTAGATTAGACTCTACATCTTTTAATTTTGATATAATTTCATGTGCTGATTTGTAAAGATATTCTCCATTTTCAGTAAGAACCAACCCTCTTGCATGCCTCTCAAAAAGCTGTACTTTTAAATCACTCTCAAGAGCTTGAATTTGGCGACTTATTGCTGATTGGCTTAAATTTAATATTGTGGAAGCTTTTGTAAAGCTCGATGCTTCTGCGACTGTATGAAAAATTTTTAATTTATCCCAATCCATAGATTGTTTTGATTATAAATTATTTATTTGGATTTACTATAGCTCTTCCAAAAAACTCACCTTTTAAAAGTTTGGGATAGGTTTCTAAAAGCTCTGCAAATGACAGCTCTTTAGTAAATGATTTTACTTTAGAGAAATCAATTAATTTTGATGCCTCGCTCCAAATAAATTCTCTTCTTTTAATTGAAGAACCAGACGAATCAATTCCCCATAATTTTACACCTCTAATAATAAAAGGCATTACTGTTGTATTTATTTTAATTCCACCTGCATTACCGCAAGCTGCTACTATTCCACCTGGCTTTGTTTGAGCAAATATTTTTGTTAAAGCTGCTCCTCCTACGGTATCAACTACACCATCCCAAATTCCTTTTTCAAGTAATTTACTTTCTCCTTCAAATTCTTTTCTATCAATTATATTTTTTGCACCTAGATCTTTTAAATAGTC
>Ga0315330_10001256_pt1 | contig 16963 bp, 16 predicted proteins | sample M140m34915metaG_FD_203453 | JGI IMG/M metagenome (GOLD analysis project Ga0315330, IMG submission 203453) | Ammonia-oxidizing marine archaeal communities from Monterey Bay, California, United States - M1 40m 34915 | ecosystem: Environmental > Aquatic > Marine > Intertidal zone | place: USA...
GTTTAGCCATGTAATAAACAAATTACTAGGCACAAACGTCGATTTTTTTTAGGCATAATAGTACTAAAGTCATTTGTTTATCCGGCACCATGCACTAAACTAAGTGAGCGCATATTCGTCCGACTATACCGAGTGTTCTATAAACTATGTCTCAACTTTATCATTCTCTTGAAGAGCTAAAATTTGATAATTCGTTTGTCAATACTTTGCCTGCAGATCCAATCGAAGATAACTACTGTAGACAAGTTTCAAACGCTAGTTTTTCTAACGTAAAGCCTAAGCTCTCCTCCGCTCCAAAACTGATATCCTTCTCTGCAGAAATGGCTGAGGCCCTCAACCTACATGAGAGTGTTTGTAGGAGTAAAACATTCTCTGAAGTTTTCTCTGGCAATAAAATATTATCAAAAATGCATCCACACGCCACAGTTTACGGCGGCCACCAATTTGGCAATTGGGCGGGTCAATTGGGCGATGGGAGAGCGATAAACCTAGGGGAAGTACTCACAAAAGACAATACTCGTTGGGCTCTACAATTGAAGGGAGCGGGACCAACACCATATTCACGAACTGCCGACGGATTGGCGGTACTTAGATCTTCGATCAGAGAGTACATATGCAGTGAGGCAATGCATCATCTCGGAGTACCTACGACTCGAGCACTTAGCATTTGTCTAACTGGCGAAGAAGTAGAAAGAGACATGTTCTATGATGGAAACCCCGAAAAAGAGCTGGGGGCGGTTGTGTGCCGTGTAGCGCCCTCATTCACTCGCTTCGGTCATTTCCAGCTTCCCGCCGCGGCTCAGAACTATGACCTTTTAAGAGAACTAATAAATTACACCATCAGATTTGATTTTCCCGAGATGGAACTTCCAGTGGACAGTACCAATCAATTTTCTAACGAATCAATTCTTGAGTGGTTTCAGGAGGTATGCAAGAGAACTGCCGTGATGGTAGTTGAATGGATGCGGGTAGGATTTGTTCATGGAGTAATGAATACAGACAATATGTCCATATTAGGACTCACAATAGATTACGGGCCTTACGGATGGTTAGAAGATTATGATCCCAACTGGACGCCAAATACTACCGACGCAAATGGAAGACGTTACAGATATGGTAATCAACCACAAGTCGCGCTATGGAATTTAGTGCAGTTAGCAAATGCTTTATACCCGTTGATAAAGGAATCAAGCCCATTGGAAAATGCCCTCGAAAGTTACCAAACTACATACGATCGATGCAATCAGAGTATGCTTGCTTCAAAGTTGGGATTAAAGGAGTTTTCGTCCAAAACCGACGATAAGTTAACCAAAAATTTGTTTCAGCTTCTAAGTAAAGTAGAAACTGATATGACTATTTTTTTTCGCAAATTAGCTTTAGTACAAAAAACAAAAAATTTTTTCAGTGAAGAAATAGCATATAAAATTCTACTACCCGCGTATTACAAGGCTGAAGAAAACAGTGATCAATATAAGTCTGATTTGAACACGTGGCTAAAATCCTATAACCGAAGACTGCAAGATGAGCAATCCAGCGCGGATGAGCGACAAAGAGCAATGAATCAAGTCAACCCTAACTATGTGTTTAGAAACTACTTGGCTCAACTCGCAATTGACGAGGCATCCACCGGTAATTTTCAACCGGTAAACGACTTACTGAGCATTCTCAAAAACCCCTACGCAAGTGACGAAAATAATAACGAGTATGCTCAAAAACGACCTGAATGGGCCCGACATCGTCCTGGATGCTCCATGCTGTCCTGTAGCTCTTGAAAATTTATCCGTACATAATTATGTTCCTCAAAAGCAGAGCCATCTTAATTAAAACAAAAGTTATTTTTTTTCTGGTCACTATTAGCATTATCAGCGGCTGTTCCCAATTGGGGCCTAAGTTTATCGAGGGCAGCAGGACTCAGTATAATATCGCAATGAGTCGCACAGAGGGCGAGCAAATGCTTCTCAACTTAGTAAGACTTAGATATGGAGATGCGCCTTATTTTCTAGAGGCAACCGCATTAAATACACAATTTTTACTAGCGCCCTCCGCGGAAGCAAGTTCTGTGCTGGATTTTAATGGTAACAATAGCTACGGCATTAAGGGTAAATTCGCGTACGAAGAGAAACCGACAGTAACATACACGCCACTCAGAGGGGAAAACTTTGTCAGAAAAGTCCTATCACAAATTTCACTGGATACTATTGTCCTGCTCGACTCAAGTGGATGGAGTACCGAAAGAGTCCTAAGCTTGAGCGTTGAAAGTTTAAACGGGTTAGATAATGCCAGCCAAGCATCTGGCCCAACGCCGCTAGAGGCACCGAGTTACAAACAATTTCGGGCTGCAGTTACGACGATAGAGCAACTCCAAAATAGCGGTGGGATTCAGTTCAAACTAACGCGAAATGATCACGCCAATCAATACTCTATGGTTACTGATCAGACACCTGAAAATAACCCGCTACTACTGAAACTAACTGAGCTATTGAAACTAGACCTAACGCAAGATAACTATCCTCTAGTGCAATCAAGTTACCGAGCCAGTGGCGATACCGTTGATATTCGAACTCGTTCATTTATGGGCGTCATGTATTTTCTTTCTCACGCCGTCAAAGTTCCAGAAGATCATATTACTTCTGGTCGAGTAAGAGTCACGCGCGACTCGTCTGGATTACCTTTTGATTGGACTGAAGTGACTGGAAACTTACTCACAATAGAAGCAAGTGAAGAAGAGCCAAGTAATTATGCCGTTGCTGTTGACTATAGAAACAAATGGTTTTACGTAAGTGATGATGACATTCAATCTAAATCAACACTCCAGCTTCTTGGGCAGTTGTTCGCACTCCAATCAAAAAAATCGTCTAACTCAGCTCCAGTATTAACATTGCCTGTTGGGGGTTAATTACTGCCAAAGCCACACGACTGTAGCGATAATCCAAGTCAGCTCGTTCGATATCTCACCGATCGCAATACCTTTCCGATTGCGATCCCAGCCACCCTCTAAAGATGCACACCACAGCTGAGTAAGTCGAAGCGAGATTGTGATATGGCCCAATACTACAACGTAGGGTGAGATTCCCTCACCACCAAATTCGATAATCATCCAAGCCAGCGTGAGTTGCGGCACCGCTTTACACAGAACCGCAAATGAAGCTTGAACCATAGGATCTGTAATAGGCACATGCTTGATTCGAGCAATACAAATAGCCGCAATAGAGCCGGAAATAGTAATCGCTGCGGTGACGGTATCTATCTTTGTCCAAGCAGCTCCCTGCCAAAGCAAGAAAGCAAAAACAAAGGCCATAGCGATAACCCAAACTAAATACAGAACAAAGGTCTGTTTAGAAATACGATTACGATCGTGGCGCAAAGCTGCAATAGACAAGAACAAATTAATTAATAAAAAAATCAACCACAATCCGAACCACGTTATGCTGACGCCTGATATACTTTGACGCATAACTGATAGTTGAGAAGCCACAAAAATACTCGCAGCCGCTATCTGAAAATAAAACAGAAAGTCAGTGACTCTCTTCGAATCGAGGTAATCCGATGAGGTACTCATATTAGAACGATAGAGGCATTCCCAGAAAGTTTGACTTCACCCGATTGGTCGCAAGCCTCTAAATCAAGATCAATCACCCATTGATTATTCACTAGCGATTTATTTACCACTTCGCCTTTGACAGTGATAATGTCTCCGATACGCGTCATCTTCAAAAAACGAGACTCAAAACTCTTAAGCATCTGCGGTGGCGCCCACGACGTTAACATTCGCCCAAGATATGACATCACTAACATCCCGTGCGCTATCACATCATCGAGTCCAGATTCCTTGGCAAAATCAATATCTACGTGAATCGGATTATGATCCCCAGAGGCGCCACAGTAAACTGCTAGTGTCTGACGACTTATTGGCGGCAATACCAACATCGGCAAACTCATGCCAATACTTATATCTTCTACATCAATCATCTTCATAACTCATTCCCGCGACTGAACCACGATAGTTCGGTCAAATTCTGCGGCCAAGACGCCTGTGTCAAAGAACACAAAATTCCTGTGTACAATAAAGTGAAGCGCCCCACCTTTCTTATTGTAGGCGTCAACTACCTCTCCACTGAATTTAATCCTATCTCCTGCACAAACCATATCGTGATACTTAAAACTTTGCTCACCATGCAGAACATTACCTAAGGGGATCGATAATTCTTTAAACCAGTCATAGGGATCATCGCGCTCCATTTCTAGGCAGAATAAAAACGTCGGAGGCACAGGGATGGACCTATATCCAGCTCGCTTCGCCTCAACTTCGTTATTATAGATACTTGCGCTCTCGCCTATCGCATGACAAAACTGCCTAAGCCGACCCTTCTCTACTTCAACTTGAAATGTTGGACTTTTGTACCCGACTAGTCCACCTCTGAAATCTTTATTCTCACTCATCTCATGTTCCTGTCGCGCAACTTTCTAAAATCAGCAATCATTTTTCTAGCTAATGGGGCCGCAAGTCGACTTGACAGCCGACTTACCCACCATAACAATTTCGCGTAAAACGGAAAAATTATTACCCCATGATTTTTTTTCACTCCGTTCAAAATCTTGAACGCAGCAACATCTGCGTCAATTGCTGTAAATGGGATGCTCTCGTTTAATTTATCTTTGTCGACATTAATCGCATCACTAGAATCGTAGATATCAGTCTTTACGAATCCAGGACAAACAACACTAACTCTGACGCCTAAACCCTCACCTTCCAGACGAAGAGTATTCGATAGCCCCACTACCGCGTGCTTACTCGCGGAATACGGGGCATTAGTCACGAAAGGGATTAATCCCGCCAAAGACGCGATGTTGATAATATGCCCAGACCTCTGTGCAACCATCACAGGATATACCGCATGGCACCCATTTATGACCCCGAATAAATTGACATCTATCACTTTTTTCCAGTGCTCTAGCTCCAAGTCCCGGACTTCACCCGATACGGCAACTCCAGCATTATTGAAAAAGTAATCAACTTTACCGTATTCAGCCACCGCCTCTTTAATAACCCCTTCTATGTCAGCAGCGCACGTCACATCTAGCTGAACCCCACGAGCAAAACCAGAACCAAGTCCGGTCAGCCTATCGGCCATCTTTTTAACATTGAGCGCATCTATGTCGGCCATTATCACCGCATCGCCGCGTGCAACACACGCCTTAGCTAGTGCAAAACCAATCCCAGCGGCAGCGCCGGTAATGATACAAATATTAGGCATACCTATTCACCTTTCATTCGCGTGAAGCCCTTCACGGGACCGCATTTGAAACTAGTCTGACCAACAACAAAGCTGTTCCAGTGACGACAGCAAAAGAACAGTAGCGTAAGCTTATTATTCACTACTCAATAGAACAAAACCACAAATTTTGAGGATTTTGAAAAATCCACTGTATGAGAGTTGCTCAGGGAGTTAAAATATTTTATCCAACTAAGACAATATCAATGAGGTAAAAACATGGACTACCTACCTTGCGTTGAAATAGAGCCTCAGGAGCAAGCGCAATCATCTGTAATCTGGTTGCATGGTTTAGGTGCAAATGGGCACGACTTCGAACCCATAGTTCCCGAACTCGGGATAGCGACGAAGGCAGTCAGATTTATTTTTCCACACGCGCCCAGTATTCCAGTATCTATTAATAATGGGATACAAATGCCAGCGTGGTATGACATTACGGATCTTAATTTGGAGAGAAAAATCGACCAATCGCAACTGGAAAAGTCTGCTGAAGAAATCCGCAAATTAATTTTGCGAGAAAATGAACGGGGTGTACTTTCAGAAAAGATAATCATAGCCGGGTTTTCTCAAGGAGGTGCTGTCGGATACGAAATTGCTTTAAGTTACGAGGATCGCCTGGCGGGACTGGTCGCGCTCTCAACTTATTTCCCTACTAAAGACACTGTAAATTATTCCCAGCAAAACCAGTCGACACCAGTATTCATTGGTCACGGTACCCAAGACCAAATGGTTTTGCCTGAGCTTGGCGTTGAAGCTCATAGATATCTGCAAGGCAGATCCTATCCTGTCGAATATCATTCTTACGAGGTGGGTCATGGCGTAAATTTAGAAGAGATAAAAGATATCGGAATTTGGATAAACAAAGTTTTGGATCTAGAATAGAAATACAATATCTCCTGTGGGGCAGCTTACGTAAACGCAAAAAATTTTGCTAACTGAGACAATCAAAGGACTTCAATTAAGGAAAGAACTATGGATTTTGGATTTGTTTTTATGGGCGATTGCCGCATACACGGTGAAGTTAAATATGCAGAGGACGCTGGATTCAGTCATGCTTGGTTGTATGACTCTCAAATGTTGGGCAGTGAAGTGTACGCTAGTATGGCTTTATGTGCAGACAGAACGAGTAAAATCAAGATAGGCCCAGGAGTTACAAACCCAGCATCACGTATAGCTCCCCTATCTGCCTGCGGTATGGCTACAATAAACTCATTAGCGCCAGGGCGGGCGATCATGGGTATCGGCACTGGCAATACAACAAGAAGAACCATGGGTATGCCTGCGGCAAAGGTGGCGGACCTGGAAGAGCACGTCCGCATTTGCCGTGGACTTTTCGACGATCAGGTGACTGATTATTCGGAAGGTGAGCGTCATCGAAAAATTAAATTCTTAAATCCTGATTACCACTACATAAATATTAACGATCGCATACCTATTTATATCGCCGCAAGTGGGCCCCGTGTCGCTCAATTAGCGGGTAAAGTAGCTGATGGAATCATTCTGTTTGGAGCCGTTCATCCGGATCTTGTCCGGTGGATGGTGGATAACGTAAAAATAGGTGCCGAAAAAGCTGGTCGAAATCCAGATGACGTCTACGTACTATCCATGACTGCTTTTTACCTTACTGAGTCTGATGAACAAATAGAGTCGAGAGCAGTAAAAGAAGCAGTGGGTCCAATGGTTGCCTCTAGTAGCAATATTTTCGCACTATCATGTCATAAAGATCCGACCGCCATCCCTGAAGAGCTTAGAGGCGAAATGATGGGATTCTCAGATGTCTACAAAGAACCTGATGCTCCTATAGAAACGCGTCACCTAAAACTATATGAAGGCTACTTGCAGCAACTCAAGGATGAGCATGCGGATCTTATGACTAAAAAAATTATTCAGGCTACAACGCTCACAGGAACAAAAAGCGAAGTGATCGGAATGATAGAAGCGATGCGCGATGCCGGCGTAGATCAAGTAGCCATCCAGCCGATACGGCCAACCAAAGAAGTTGTCGATCAGGTTGCGAAAGAAATTATGCCCCATTTCACCTAAAACCTAACAGATCATCTTCGTATGTCAGTATATAACCACCAACTAACTGTTATCTCTGACGTAATATGTCCTTGGTGTTATATTGGGAAAAATAGGCTTGATATAGCATTAAAAAAGTTGCGCCAAGATTATGACGTTCAGGTGGTGTGGCAAGCGTTTGAGCTAAATCCGACCATGCCTATTGATGGTATGGAACGAAAAGCATACCTTGAGTACAAATTTGGATCGCAGCCAACCGCTAAAAAAATATACAAAAATATTGAAAACGTTGCGGTTGAAGATGGGCTTAAAATAGCCTTTGATCGCATACAAAAAACTCCGAATACTCGACAGAGCCATAAACTAATTGCTTCGTTAAAATGTCCCGTGAAACAAAATGAATTAATTGACATATTATTCGAAGCCTACTTTATTCATGGTAAAGATATCGGTGATAAAAAAGTACTTACTGCAATAGCAAGAGAACTGCAGCTATCACAAGATAGCTTAGACAGTAATGACGCGATAGACGCGTTAGTAGTGTCACAGGAAGAACGTGCAGAAGAACTTGGCGTAACTGGCGTTCCCGCATTTGTTTATAATGGTCGACTCCTCTTCTCCGGAGCTCAATCGCCCGAAACGATATATTTGGCACTGAAGCAGGCTTTTGTGCGCTTTGGCACCTAGCTTGCGCTCGAAAACACCCTTGCACAACAACCATGATTGGCACCGTCAACACGTCTATAACCTATTACGGAGCTATTACAACCTCCTGGGTCACAAATTTGAAAATTTAAACTTTAATGAACCAACTTTAGGGGACGTAATATTACATAGTGAGTGGGCTGTAATATCCCATGGAAATGGTCGGGATCCTTTTTTTAACTACGGCAATAAAACAGCACTCAGTCTTTTCGAAGTTAATTTAAATCAGCTAAAAAAGATTCGCTCGCGAAACTCAGCAGAAATAACTTTTCAGTCAGATAGAGAGATCTTCATGCAACAAGTTAGAGCTAAGGGGTTCGTCACCGGCTACAGCGGTGTAAGAATATCAGCCACGGGAAAACGCTTCAAAATAAAAAACGTGACGGTCTGGAATGTGACCGACGAAAAAGGGGAGCCTGCTGGTCAGGCAGCATGCTTTAAAGATTGGGATTATAACAATTTAAATAATTAGCTTTGGGGATTGTATCAATTACCTTGTCTAGTCTTATAATAGATTGCAAAGCCGTATGGAGCACGAATCAATTAATACCTCGCTAAAAATACTCCTAAGTAATGACGATAGTTATGACTCTCCTCTGCTGGCAATAACTATAGACGCGTTAAAAGATCTAGGAGAACTCTATGTGGCAGTACCCGCAGCCGAGCAAAGCTGGAAAGGCAAAGCCATGACTCGTAAGACTTTGCTTGATGCCCAAGAAATTTTCATACAAGGGGTGCCAGCCTGGAAGATAACTGGAACTCCAGCCGACTGTACTAATTTAGCCATGCACAAACTCATGCCTCAACGACCAGACATTGTCGTTTCGGGAACCAACATTGGAAAAAATGTAGGTGCAGGATTTATTTTTGCGTCGGGCACTATAGGGGCATGCCTGGAAGCAAATATATCGGGTATCCCAGCCATTGCACTATCGCAAGAACTAGAACGCAGTGACTTTATTCATTGGAACAGCCATAGAAAATTTACGAAAGAAACTCACTCGTTACTTAAGGAGCGACTATCACAGTATATTCCTCAGGTATGGGAACAGTTTTATAGCTCGCAACTCGGGAAACGCACAACATGGAATATTAATTTTCCGTTGCCTAAATTTGAACATAGTGACATCGTTGAGACGAAGGTTGGGCAGAGCTATTATGAAAGTTGTTTCGAAGAAAAAGGTGACATGTTTGAATTCGCGCTTAATGATGCGACTATTGATGACACAGTAGGGACCGATAATCAAACTTTAAAAGATGGTGATATCAGTGCGACGCTACTAGACATTAAGGATTTCGGAGGTCGCTAACTTAATTCAATATTCTACCTCAAGGGCCATACAAAGATAACTCATATAATCGCTACACTGTTTGTAGTTATTGACCGCAAAATCAACAAAATCGGTCCGATAAATTTCGCTATCTGCAAAATTGCGATGAGCTATAAAATCTTTCCGCTTCAAGTCGACTATTAACTTATGGCCCGGATCAAAGCCTCTGGGTGGTCGAATAAGCGTGGCGCCAATAAGTCTCCAGTCAGAAGAGAAATTTTTCTCAGATAAAATTCCGCTCCAGGATCTCGGATTATCAACAATAAACTCTCTTATTTTATGCAAGTAGGCAGACTCAGGACGCCAGATCCCTGTACCGAAAAAGCAATTCCCGGGCTCAATGTGCAGATAAAAGCCAGGAGCATGCACATCCTTGCCTAGTTCATGTCTAAATTGAATCCCCACATTAGTTTTATACGGAGTCTTATCCTTTGCAAATCGGGTATCACGGTATACTCGCATCAAAGACCCACCAATTTTCTTAGACACTGCGACAAAGTGAGGAGACAACTCGCTCCTAAGTGGGGCACTCATAGCTTCGATAAATGATAACGAAGGCGTGCGGATACTATCTTCATAAGCCTGCTTATTCTTGTTAAACCACTCTCTATTGTTATTTCGCTTAAGCCGCTTAAGGTAGGGAATCGCGCTTTTAGGAAAACCTTTAAATATCATAATGCGCTATAACTCCAGCGTGCCGTTACCTTAGCCCGAGAGAACCGGGGTTTACGTGACCGTCGGGATCAAGGGTTTCCTTCACACCCGCGAGCAGCTTTTTTAACGGCTCGTTGCTCATCATCTCTTGGTAAGGATAATATTTTCCGAGTTGTAAGTGACAACAGCCATTTTCATCGTAAAGGTCCCTAAGTCCATCGCGCAGTTTCAACGCCACCGCGCGTTTTTCTTCATCGACTGGGATACTCTTCCATTTCTCCGCAAAGTCGTCTTCAATCAGACTTAATCGAAAATCACCTAGTTCGTCATGCCAATAGATACTAGGTTCAATTACAAACTCTGTGCCTGCGAAACAAGTGAGGTACGAACTATGAATATTGTACTTATCCATTATTGATTTATTTTCTGAAAAATACCTCTCAGTCGCTGAACCCATTTCTACGGCCTTAGACAGTGGCATAAATCCATGAACAGGAAGCCAGATCTCACCCTCAGATCCTAGTAACACAGTACGCACACCTCCAAAAGGATGCGCTCGGAATACTGTAGGAAGTGTATTGTCTATCTCGCTACCAAAGTTATCGAGACATACCTCTCTCGCTGTTTCCAACGCCTTATGCGCCACATCTTTATGGTAACTATCAAAGGTCATGTGCAGAGAATATTTAACTTTCTTCAAAAACGATTTGCCACTTTTGGCAACTTTAAATGAAGTCCAGAGACCTTTAATTCCTCCTTCAGTCCCCGCGACATCACGCAGAACTGCCAGTCCCTCTCCGAAGGTAAATCCTTGTTTCTCGAAACTATTGTTGTAGTAAGGATCGAAGCCATAACACTCAGAACAAATACGTTTACGCGCTAAAACAGTTTGTGTCTCTAGCATAGACTCTATAGTGTCGAATCCAAACGACATAAACAAGGTAACAGCGGGAGCCTCAATCAATCGCAATGTGATCTCCGACTTAACACCAAAGGCTCCAGTATCTGCTGTAAAAATACCGGTTAAATCAGGACCAAAATGCCTCCAAAACGGGGTGCCATTTTTATGTGCCGCCGATCCGGTTTGCAATACATCCCCATTTGCAAGGACCACCTTCAACCCCAGAACACTTTCAGCAACGGTATTATAAATTCCTGAGCCGAGGAAAAGGCTATTCTGTGAGACTGCGCCTCCGATAGTAGCGTACATACCAGACAATGGTCCAAAGTAAGGAGTACGGACGGGGATATCTCCGTCCATTAATTCTTCATAGAGATCTTTCCAAGTACATCCTGCCTCTACCGTAACGTACATGTCCTCAGTATTTAAATCTAATATCCTGTTCATCCGCCGCATATCGATCAACATCGACGCTTCTTTCTCAGGCTGGTAACCACGGGTATAAGACATTCCCCCACCCCGAGGCACAATAGCTAAGTTAGCATCCGTCGCCAGTGCTACACACGCCGACAACTCCTCTGTGTTCCCCGGTCGTATCACAACTTGTGCTACTTTACCTTCGGTATAGCTTAGATCTGTGGAATAAAATTTCCGGTCCGCCTCCGAGTCCAAGACATTATCTTGACCGAGAATTTCAATGAGCTGTATTTTTACCGCATTTATATCACTAACCATACTAAGACCACCTCTAACAAAATTTTTACACTGACAAATCCAGCTTTCTACCCGTGAACCGAGGCGAACTAGGAGGAGCAAACCCTGTTTCAGCTAGACAGCGTTCCTTCAGTTCTTCAATTGAACCGCCTTTATCAAATAATTGCACCTCAGCTCGCTCTTCTCTTAACTTCAATCTTAATGCGGACGATTTTTCGACATCAAAAGCACCTTCGCTATCAAAAACTACCCCATAATCTAAGGCACCATGAATACTGACTAGACCTTTTTTTACGTCGGCGGTGACCCGCTCGGTATCACGTTCAAGAGGGTCTCCCCATCCACCGCCCCCCCATGTTTCAAAGAGTAGTAAGTCATCTTTCATTACTTTCACTCGATCGCATTTCGCTGCGATGAGTTGTGAGGTACCGTCTGCTTTATGCAGAACTTTGCGGCTTCGAGCGCCGGGTTTCCCTCCGTTCACCCCCCAGGGATAAGTTAACCATCGGTCATCATGCACAGATATCTCACCGTCCTCCAAAAATCGATAGCCAACTCGAACTCCGTTGCCTCCTCTATTAAATCCTGCACCTCCAGAGTCAGTGATAGTTTCGTAGGTCTCAATACGAAGAGGAAAATAACTTTCGAGAAACTCGTTAGGCACATTAGTGAAACTTGGCCACAAAGAATGACCATCCGGGCCATCTCCAAATGGTCTACCTGGGATACCACCAAATCCGATTTGGTATAGCTGATACCATTCTCCCTGTTGGTCATAACCAGAATACATAAAATGAGGACTGTCCGAGAAGCCCGCTGCGCACATTAAGTCGGGTGCTCCTTGACCGAGTAAGCCACTTATAATGTCAAAGACTCGACCTAGAGCGTGAGTGCGACATGACAGTGCAGCAGGATGCTTAGGTTTAAGAAGTGACCCTGATGGGATTCTCACTTCCATCAGATCATAAAAACCGTCATTAAACATAATCTGGGGATCGAACACCATTATCATAAAAACCCCGCAGAACATTTTAAACATCTCTTCATTTAAGTAAAAGTTAATAGATCCAACTGATTGCGGGTCAGTCTGCGAAAAATCAAAAATTACCTTGTCATGTTCACGCCACATAGTGCAAGCGATCTTGTAAGGTCCCATCCCCATACCATCATCGCAGATATAATCTTCAAAATACCTTTTTTCTTCCGGGATCGCGTTCATTATCAGGTGAGCCATTGCTTTTTTATTACGCTCAAGCAGCTCATTCATAGCAGAATACAAAACATTATCGCCAAAGCGTTCGCTTAGCTCACTACACCGTTTAGATGCAGTTCTACAAGCGGCCACAATCGCATTGAAATCACTATGATTCCAATGAGGTAAACGACAGTTATGCAAAATAAGCTTTAGGATATCTTCTTGCAAGATCCCCTTTTTATAAATCTTTATTGGTGGCACCACTATACCTTCCTCATAGATCTGTCGAGCGTCGGTTGGTAGGCTACCGGGAACTTTTCCTCCAATATCTGTCATGTGTCCAAACATTGCACTCCATGCGATATGACGATGATCTTTATAAATAGGCATTAAGACTAACCAATCATTGGCATGACTAATGGCTCCGTTACATGAATAGGGATCTGTCGTTAAAAAAATATCTCCCTCCTCAATCGTGCCCTCATATAAACTCATAAACCCGTGGATAAAAGAACCGAACTGGCCAACCACCATTTTTCCATCCCGATTCGCAATTAACGGGAATTCATCATGTTGTTCTCTTATGCCTGGTGACATTGCCGTTCGAAATAAAACGGCATCCATCTCAAATCGAGCATTTTTCAGCGCGTTTTCTATGATATCTAACGTTACCGAGTCCACCGGAACTTTTTCTAGTGGCGCAGTGTTTTTTTCTATAAGTTGAGCCGTCATAATCTAATCCTGAGTCTCTGGGGTGATTATAATATTACCAAAATCGTCAACTAAACCCTGGTGGTGAGGCAGTATTAAAGTCGTAGAATCCATTTCGGTAACAATCGCCGGGCCAATAATAACGCTCCCAGATCCCAAACCATCTCGACGATATATCTCTGCCTCGAGTGTATTACCATCGACAAAAATTGACTGAGAACCTAATTTTGCGGAGGATATATCAGAGACAGGCTTGACAGATTGGGCTTTGACCTTGGCTTTCTCACCTAAAACAACCGCACGGATATTCACAAGTTCCTTTTCTGCCGGAAGCGCAAAAGTAAACAGCTTTTCATGCATCACATCAAAATCAACCGCAATAGCTTCAAACACACCTCGTTTATCTTGTAGATTAACCTCCACCGTAAGTGACAATCCTTGCCCGTGATATCTCACGTCCGCTTGAAAATTAGTTTCTAAATCGGTCATAGGAGTCTCCTCATCAGCAAATGATTTTTCGGCATTCTCCGCTAACTTTTTAAACTCTTTAATTAAATCCTCTTCCACCAGTGAACTAAAGCGCCTGATAAGTGTTCTTGACGCTTCGTTACGTAATCTAGTCGTCGCATCGCCATACGCACACAGTACCCCCGGTCCTGGAGGAATGATGACGGGCCATGAACCCATTAATTTTCCTAACGCATTAGCATGTAGCGGTCCCGCGCCCCCAAAAGCTATTAACGCAAAATCTCGTGGATCGTGGCCTTGTTCAACAGAAACCAACCGCAACGCTCCGAACATGTTCTCATTAACAATGTTATATATCCCTTCCGCTGCCTGCTCCACCGATAAGTCGAGGCCGTTCGCTATTTTTTTGACCGCAGACCTAGCAGCACTGGAATCAATCGCCATATCGCCACCCAATCTCGATTCACTCGGCAGATATCCCAGCACTACGTTAGCATCGGTCACCGTCGGCTCTATTCCACCATTACCATAAGCAGCTGGTCCAGGCTCGGCCCCTGCACTCTGGGGGCCCACACGCAGCGCTTGAGTCAGTTCTGGCACATGCGCTATCGAGCCGCCCCCCGCACCAACTGTTCTCACATCGACCGATGACGCTCGCACCGACACGTCTCCTACCGTAGTTTCCCGTCTTAATTGAGCGGAACCATCTTGGACAAGAGCGACGTCGGTAGACGTTCCCCCAATATCCAGCGTCAATAAATTTTTATAACCCGCATTACCAGCAACCCAGATCGCCCCAGCAACTCCTCCAGCTGGCCCGCTCATCAGCAGATTAACTGGGTAGTTTGCTGCGCTAGCGGCCGATGCCAATCCTCCATCAGAACGTAAAATATTTAGTGTGACACCTTCCATACGACTCTCAAGTTCTTCCTCTAAGTTACGTATATAGCTCTCTACTCTGGGTCGCACATAGGAATTAGTAACTGTTGTTACAGTTCGTTCGTATTCCTGCATCTCAGGTATTACATCAGAGGACAATGAAACTGGTATTTGGGGTAGCAGCTCATTAGAAATCTCTCTAACCTTTTCCTCGTGAACTGGATTAGTAAACGAATTGATGAGGCACACAGTCAGAGCCTCAATATTTTGTGAAGATAGCGTCGCAAGTGATTCGCGTAAACTCGCTTCATCAAGCTCTTTTACAATAGTGCCGTCTGCACCTACCCGCTCTTGTGCTTCTATCGTTAACTCCAACGGCGCCATAGGTTCCGACTTTTGGTAGATCACCCATCCTCCTAAACCGCCTGGAACAAAAGATCGTGCTATCTGCAAAACTTGTTTATAGCCTTCAGTCGTAACCAGCCCAACTTTAGCTCCCGTGCCAGTCAGAACAGTATTAGTCGCTACGGTTGTCCCATGCATTACGTGAGTGATTTCAGAAAGTGCAACATTCGCGTTCGCGCAGACTTTTTCTATTCCGGCCAATACACCGATTGAGGAGTCACTAGGAGTCGAGGGGACTTTGGCAGTATGGATTTCACCATTTTGCTCATTCAACAACAAAACATCAGTGAAGGTGCCACCAACGTCCACACCAAGACGATACGAAATACTCAAACTACGTTCCCCCTATAAATTCACGAAGCTCACCGTGACTCCTAGTCGATTGGCACTTAAGCCGACAAAATAGCCTCTTTAGAATGTTCGTGGTAATCTTTCTAATCATAATCATAGCAGGCCTTGATAGAAAGGGGAGAAAACATGTCAGCCGAGTCTAAAACCCAACCTCAGACACAGCACTCAATGCTGGCTCCAGCAGATCACGATGAGTTCGCAAGACAAGAATTTGTCAGGTCATATAAAGAGTATCTTGTGCACAATGTCCATCAAGGCAATGAAAAACGTTATGAATCTAGCGTGAAGCCAGCGTTTGAGAAAAAGCATAACCGACCACCAAAAGATAGATTTGAAGTTGCTAAAGAGATGACTAAAGATCCTTATTATCAGATGTTTAGCTCCTTACTCCGTACCAGCCAAGAAATGATGTGGTCGTCGTGTCAATTGCCAGTAGAGCGTAACCTAGAAGAACTAAACGCCAAAATAAATCAAGTGCCGGACGGCGCTGTCAAAGGGTCTCTAAAACTTGATGAAAATTTAGCGACTCCCCGATACCATAAAGCCGTTGACATACATTGCCAGCCGGGCGGCTACCATAACGAATTTGCTGATAAAGACGCTTCTTCAGGTATGGTGTATGACAGAGCTGTGCATATTTATGCTATGGCCCAACTTGGACCTTACAATGACGATATTGGTGCTAGTATTATCATGTGGCTAAAAGAAAAATATCCGGATTTTAAACCAAAACGTATTCTAGATATGGGATGCTCTGTAGGACATAGCACCATACCTTATGCTGAGGCCTTTCCAGATGCGAAGATATACGGCATTGATGTTGCGGCACCAATGCTGAGGTACGCTCATGCGCGCGCGGAATCATTGAATGTCCCGGTACATTTTTCACAGCAGAATGCCGAAAAAACTAATTTCAAATCTGGTTCCTTTGATCTCATCGTTTCCCATATTCTTTTGCACGAAACTTCTGAAAAAGCGATTCATAATATTATGAAAGAATGTCATCGCTTACTAAAACCAGGTGGAATGATGGCACATGGCGAAACGCCTCCGTATAAAAATATGGGTCCGTTCGACGCGTTTATGCTCGACTGGGATACTCGAAATAATAACGAGCCATTTTGGGCACGATCGCATGAAATAGATCTACACAAGCTATCGGAAAAAGCCAGCTTTGATCCAAGTAAAAAAATCGAAGAAATGATTCCGAGCGCCCTCCAAGTTGCACAAGCCCGACGTTCAGAGGTTTTTCAAGGAGGTGATTTTGGTGGAGGCGGTCTTTGGTTTGTATACGGAAATAAGAAATAAATTATGACGAGTAGAAAATTACAACGTAAAGCTCACGGTCAGAGAC
>Ga0315330_10001261_pt1 | contig 16932 bp, 8 predicted proteins | sample M140m34915metaG_FD_203453 | JGI IMG/M metagenome (GOLD analysis project Ga0315330, IMG submission 203453) | Ammonia-oxidizing marine archaeal communities from Monterey Bay, California, United States - M1 40m 34915 | ecosystem: Environmental > Aquatic > Marine > Intertidal zone | place: USA...
TCCTATTTCTGGTAAAGAAGTAGATCCACAAACAGGCAAATTGACATGAAGAAGTTATTAATCCTTTTGTTACTGGCTGCACCCTGCCAAGCAGAAATTACATCGAAGCTTTCTAGCTCTACTTCTTTGTCGGTTGGAGGTAGTACCACTCAGGCAATTAGAATTCCATCAACTTACGCAGTATCGGGAACAAATATCAAGGTTTCTACTGGAGAACATATAGGCAAGCTTACGGCTGGTTCAGCTACAGCCGCAGCTACGCTTGATGTTGGGACATACGAGATAAATACGGCAGGATCAGCATTTTCACTAAGCACCTCTTGGCAGCAAGGGGACGCTATACCAGCAATAGGAAGTGGTGTAGATGTTAGCAGTGGTATTGTTGCTGACATGCCTGTTTTTGGTAATACAACTACTATGTCAGGCGGCGTAGCAGGCACACTTGCGGGTACAGTGCTTAGTTCTGGTGTGGTTACAGTAGTAGCAGGTGGTGCAAATACTACGGCTGTAGGACAAGTAACTAACGAGCTTACAGTTAGGTGAAATTAGTATTATGCGCACCTTTTTACCTTTTGTATTGTTGTTTGGTTCTGCTGTACAAGCCGTACCAGTTGTGCCTCAGTTCACACAAGGTACGCAAACCACAAACACCGAAACGGTTACAAAAATTACAGAGACAATCAACTCGATTGACATAAATACAGGCTGGCAATACACGGTTACAGGTACAAACATGAAACATTCTGGTTCATCTGTTTCTCCAACAACCATTGCAGCCCCTTCTCAAACCACTGATGGCATTACTTACACATGGGTTGGCTTAGATCATTCCAACAAACCAAATTGGGAACTAGAAATACCAGGTTCAGCTTTTCAATTTACCGAAACATACGCTGCTCCTGGGGTTGCAAGTCAGACAATCATCCAAAGAACAACCGATCAAACAAGTATTACCGACACTACCTCTATATTCCAGCAATAATTGCGTTATGTTTACCTGCTAATGCTGGTGATGTCGGCGGCGTTAGTGCTACCGCTGCTCCTAATGCGTCATCTAGTGGAAGCGTTATCAACCAAGGCGTACAAGTCCTACAAGGGCCATTCCATACCAACACATACGGTAACGGAATACAGTGCCAAGGGACTACATTAAGCATTACACCGTTTATTACAGGTGCTTTATCGCTTAAGCGACCCTACGAAAGCTATTACCAAGACCCTGTTTACGATACAACTGATGTAGATGGTGATGGAATAATTGATAATCCAGGGAATGTTTTATATTTCAAAGACATAAGGACAGGACAAAAGGACTCTACAAGCATCACAGGCGGCCTCTCAGCGACGCTTAGTGTCCCACTGGATAAAAGATTCACGACTCGTTGTTTATCTGCCGCTACAACCCAAGAGAAAATACAACAGCAGGTCTTGGCTAACAAGAGGCTTGATTTTGAAATTGCGAGGCTTCGTGAGTGCAGTAAATTTAAAGCTCAAGGAATTAACTTTCATCCTGATAGTCCTTCATATACTATCTGTGCTGATATTTTGACGACTCCTTATAAGGAGAAACCAATACCTCATGTTCATTCTATTTCCTCAGACTCTTCTGTTCCTTTCTCCTTTCAGATAAAGACAGAACCTTTGGTTTCTTCCCCCGTAGAGCAAGAAGCTTCTTAGTAATTTTCTTAGAAATCTTTTTAACTTGACCTTTCATCTGTTTCTGGAGCAGCTTTGCTATCGGTTGGCCTAATACAGTTACACCGATAACTGAAGTAACAGCTATCGCGCTTGTATTAAGTAATGTCGTTGGTGGAGGAGTGTAAGTGTTAACAACTTCCAGTACACTTCTTTCCTCGTATAGGACTTTGCATTGATTTCCATTTCGTTTGTACCCTTGAATTATTTTTGTTCCATATTTTCCAATTGCTCCTATGGGTAAATCGTCAGGTCTAGGGCAAGGAAGGATTTTTGGAACTAAAGGACTTTGTGGTGAAGGTGGTGGGTTATTGTTTGTTTCTGTTGAATTAGATTCTTTCTTTTCTTCTTTTTGTTTAGCAGAATTAATTTTTGGTGTGGTGGGTTGAGGAGTTGGTTCTATGTCTTCTGGTCTAAAAACAAGAGGATTAAATGAAGGCATCCCTGCGTCACAAAATACCTTAAGTCCTCGGTCATCGGCTGAGTTTAAATTCTTATTGTTACCTGAATCTGGATTTGCTTCTACGCAACCAGGGATTTCAAATATTAAATTAGGTTGTTCTAATGTAAGAGTTATGGGTTGAACATTGGGAATGTTCGGAGAAATTGTGTCGATAGAATTATCAGGGATAAAAATATTATCGATTTGTATATCTGGAATCTCATCCACTTAGCAGTCCACGAAATCACTACCAATATCTTTACCAATCTGCCCTGCTTTCTTAACAGCAACTGCACTAGCAATCCAGCCTATAACTGGGATGTTAGACAATGTGCTAGCAGCAGGAGTAGCAGTAACTAAAGAAGTTCCTACTATCTCTCCCTGTGATTCTGCACTGCCTTTGTTTTTAATACACTGAAGATAACTAGCTGCTAACCCTGCATTTTCTCCAGGCTGATGTGCAACATATTCTTTCCTTGTGTAATCAGTTTTACCATTCCATTTAGATTTTTCTGAACTAAATAAAACTGTTTTAGGTGAATGCATGTTGTGGTTTATTGTCACCTCTAATCCTTGCTCGTCTTTCTTGTATCGCATCTGGCTACTACTGTTTTCTGTCGTAGCTAACGATGCAAGATTTGGCAGCGAGTCTCCTGACTTGCTTAGCAAGATAAGGGAAAAGAAATTACTACCGATTAATCCGAGACCGAGGAGAAGAGGAAGATAGTTACCTTCCTTCAACTGTGTCATAACTTAGGTAATCCTGTTGTGGTGGGCATTGAAGGCATTGATTCTTTAACCAATTCAGGGATTTGACCCTTTACCTTATCTAAAAGTATATTCACAACTTTATCTTTATTCAAGTAACCAAAAACACCAAGCCCAATAACTCCTATGTTTAAAGTTAAAGAAGCGATAGCGATAGTTTTAATCATTGGTTTATTCTGCCTCCCATTCTGCACCAATCTCTTTCTCAACGTCCTCCTCTTTCCATTTATAAGTTTTACCGTCATCTAATGGATGATTATTCTTCCATCCTCCATCATAAATATATTTAAGGGGATGCCAGTCAGTCTTATCAGCTACGTCTTTTATTAAAGTACAAGTTGATGAATTGTGATCAAGAATAGTATTAGTTACTGGATTGCCTACAAATATGCGATCAGTTAATATATCTATTTTTTCATCATCACTCCATAAGTACATAGAGCGTTTAGTTGTGTTGTCGATTAAAGTTTGCATTTTTAAAATAATAAATAGGTAGATGATTAAAGTGTTAACTTCCTTTAATCAATAATGAGCTAGAAGATAATGCTATACCTGCTTTTATTTCGTAGGCATCTGCGGCGGTTCCTAATGTCCCATTATTTTGTACATAATATTCTGTACCTGCTGTTAAACCAGACTGCACCGTTGACACACCTCCCAATACGTTAATTGTTGCTGTTGCTCCATTTGAATAAGCAGCGTTTGATAAACCAATAAAATTAGTTGATCTTATATTGGTACTTCCTGATTTATAAGTACCAAACTTTACGGTATAAGGAAATCCGTAAATCAGAACACCTCTCTTAGTGCCGCTGTCAAAGGCGATTCGGGGGTTGTAAGCTATAGTACTATTAGAAATAGTTTCGAGTGTTGTTGGTGTCGAGCAACTAGCTGATGTACCACTTATTGTCACTTCAGCTCTATAAGAATTACCATTATTCCAAGAACCAGACACATATTCTTGATAATGTAATACGGTTTTTTTAATGTCAGGACTATAAGCCATGTGCATCTGTCGCAGTTGAAAGTTTAAAGGAAGGGTTAATCTCGTTCCTGCTGACAGTGATGTACCACTAACTGATAAGGGTTTTACGTAAGTAGCATTGTAAGAATTGGAGGCTATAGAATTTGCATATTGAACTAAGAATTTATTTGCATGTTCGTCATATACAATATTTGGTGTTTGACTATTGAGTCCACCCGATTCGTATGTAAGTTCACTCCCTCCAGTAATAGTTGTACCAGTCACAGAGGAAAGTCTAGCGTGAGCAACGTACGTACTTCCACTTATATATTGCCATGCAGTACACCACTGTTTTGTATCTGGATCATAGGCTGTACTTGCATATTGAACCTGATTGCTACTATCAAGACTCAGGTTTCCGCTGACTGAAAAAGGTGTTCCAGACATTTGCAAGTTATAAGCAAACTGAAGGTTTCCATACATAGGATTAGGTATATATGAAGTGAGCATTAAACCACTCACACCATTAGTATCCTGACCGTAGGTAATATCAATTCCAGAGTAATTACCACTAGATACGCTTGAGTTATAATATGTAGTTGCATTTACAGTAATAGTATTACTTGAAAATGAGAAAGTTTGGAATATGGCTCTGTAACTATAATCTTGCCGTCTATAACCAACTATTCCTAACTGATTAACTGGGTCCCAACCAACACATCCGTTATAACAACTAGTAGATAGTACTGTTATATCCCCACCCCAAGTATGTGAACCATCTGCTGCAACTGATATGTATTTCATCATCAAGTATCCATTACTCTGGTTTCTCCAAACCATGATGAATTTTCCATCGCCAACGGAAGTTATATTCTGACCAGCGTATGATGAGACTGAAGAAGCAGGACTTGCATTTAAAGTCCAACTTCCTGTTGTAAGAGTAGGTTCACTTACTGTTCCATTTGCATTAATAAGCACACCTTTTCCACTAGCTATTGCTCCACTAGCTGTAGCTGTAATTGCACCACCAGAAGCAGGTAAGTTAGTTAAGTTTGCACCTGATATTGCAGGTAGTGTTCCTGTTAAATTTGCTGCTGGTAAAGAAGTTAAATTTGCACCACTAGCAGCAGGCAATGTTGCAGGAAATCTTGCATCTGGAATTGTGCCAGCGTTTAAATTAGAAGCATTTACATTGATATTTAAAGACTCAATATCGGACTTAGTTTGATCAGCAGTTGCAGCAGTTTCTATCCCATCAAGCTTTGTATGATCAGCATCTGTAAAGACGTTTGAATCTGTTGCTGCTTCGACTGCTGTTCTTATCTCTGCATTAGTTTGATCTGCTGTAGCACCAGTTTCAATACCATCCAACTTAGTTCCATCAACCGATACATCTCTTCCGTCAAAAGTTTGACCAGCAATAAAAGTTTGTGCCCCTGTAAAAGTGTTAGTACCTAACCCTGCTAAATTTCCTGTTGCTGTTACGCCACCCTGCCAAGCTGATCCGTTATAAACTCTTAATTCATTTGAAGTTGTATCAAAGTAAAGATCTCCTTCATCGTTATTACTTCCTGGGGCACTACTTGCAACACGGTATCTATCTGCAAAATTATTAACTCCACTAAGATTTGTAGCGACAGTATTTACATTTGCTATTGATCCTCCGACGTTGGTGACATTTGTATTGTTACCAGCAACCGTAGTTACGTTGGCTGAAATACCAGCGACAGTAGTTACATTTGCAGCGATGCCAGCAACTGTAGTTATATTTCCTGAGATACCAGCAACCGTAGTTACTTCTGTTGCTTTAGGAGATAAACGATGGAATGTATAGGTGTGAAGTGTTGATGTTGTCTCGACAATTCCACCAAAACCAGCAGTTAAAACTGTTGATCCACATCCTGTAATTGTTACTGTATTACCTGAACCTGCACCATTAGCAATAGTTACAGTTCCACCAGAAGGGGTATGAGAAGAAGCAAATTCCTTGATGCTGACTAAAGTTCCAGTTCCGTTATTTACATCAGGGTTTGCAGTGGGGAAGGATGTTTCATTTGCTATAGGAACAAAACCACCAACGTCATCAACTAGATCAATAATCCTGTCATTGATAGCTGCTGTAGTTGCAATTGTTGTGTCGTTATCTGGGAAGGCATCACCATCTTTAATAGTCTCTCCGCTACTAATATTGAAATAACGAGCATCTGCTTCAGTTTCTGTAAAATACCTTCCGTCTAAAGCGCCTCCTGTTAATTCAGTTTCTGTAAAATATCTGTTATCTAATTGACCAGCGTTTAGTTCTGTTTCTGTGTAATACCTGTTGTCTAGTTGACCTGCATCTAACTCTGTTTCTGTGTAGTAGCGACCATCTAAAGTTCCTGTTGCTAAATCTCCTGCAACGATTGTTCCATCTGTAATATTTGTAGTTGTAACAACGACGTTTGATAATTGCCCGCTACTAAAGACTTTTGTGTCTACATAGTTTTTTGTTGCTACATCTTGTGCTGCTGTTGGGTCTCCTACTCCTGTAACTTTATTTGTACCCATTGCCAAGGCACCTGTCATTGAGTCACCGGCTTTCGTGACTTGTAGTGCATCTTTTGTATCTACATAGTTCTTAGTTGCTGCATCCTGTGCTGCTGTTGGATCTGCAACTTTAGTCAGTCTTAAATTACCAGCACTAGATTCTCCCATTGAAGGAAGACCTGTATCTTCATCAACGCTGACTGTTTTACCTTGGTTATCTTTTAGCTCTTGGTCAATATATAAACTCTGTAATGCACTTGTATCTAAGTCATTAGCAGTAAGGGTTGAACCATCTGCATAATCGACAAGAGGTGAACCAAGTGATGAGTTTCTTCTTACTTCTACTCTTAAGTTTGCTGACGCTATACCTGTATTAAGTCGTATAAGTTTAGGAGATACGTTAGTTATTACTTGGTACTGGGCTGATCCTGTCCCTTGAGTGATCTTGCTGTAATCAAGGTAAACCTCAATGTGCTCTTCCTTTATATAAGGGAAGGTGAACGTAAAGTCAGTAGTGTTCTGTGCTGAATTTGAATTGACTATGTACGATGCTGTGTAACTCATGGCTTCCGTTTACTGGTCATTGTACTGATTGTATATATTCTGTCGCACTAACCCTCTTTTTGGAACCTGCTTTTATATCTCCTGGTGGAGTTTGCTTTGATCCGAACTTAACAGCAAAGTCTCTATCTAGCTCTTTTAGTACCTGAGTTGCTCTTGTTGGTAGTACTTCTAGTACATAAGGATTGTTAGGATCATTAATAAATAGCCATTTAGCATTCTTTCTAAACTTGCTAAATACAGGCCGTAGCATTTCTGCTCTTGCTGATCTTGTCAATTCATCACCTTCTGCCTCTCTGGGTTGGTTTTGATATTTTTTAGAGTTCATTATCTTAAACAATTCCTGAGATAAAGTCATTTTGGATAATGGATCAGGAGATTGGGAAAGATATTTAAGGTATTGATCGTATCCTTCTGTTGTTAGTTTTGTTCCTGCTTGTATGTCTTCTGGGCTAGGTGGTGCATATCTTGTTCCAAATCCTCTTAATCTCATCAATTCATTCATTACATAATCCTGTTGTGCAGTTATTTCGTGACCTGTTCTGCCTGTTACTTTTGGTAATGCTCCTACAAATGGTATAGCAGAATAAGCTATTGGTGCATGTGTAAGAGTGAAAGCTGATGTTAATCTGTGTAGCCAAGGTTCATCGTCTAAAGGTAAAGAATCATCATGCAAGAAGCCAGCGTTATAAAGAGGTTGTCCTGTTACCCAATTACGTCTAACAGGTAATGTCTCTGACCAGAAAGGAGTATTCCTTTTGACTTCGTTTATAAAACTTTCAAACAACATAAGTTTAAAAGTTGTTCTATAAGGGTATTTCCCTCCAATAGTTTCACCATCACCTCCCCATTCCCAGACCATTCCTTCTTTCCCTCTTCCAATCTCTTCATCAATTACTTGTCCACTGACATTGCTAGGTGTCCGTTTGTATGGATCAATCGCTTGGGTTAATGCTCTAACTCTTGAACTATGAGGGAAAGAACTAACAATCATTTTATTAAGCCATCTTTGTGTCCTTGATGTTTCTCCTGGTCTTTTAGGTCTTCCAAAACCTGCTCCAGTTTGACCCCATGCAGAACCTGTCATTGGAGTTACGACACCATCTAAGAAATCTAAAATACCTTGGTAATAAGTTGCATGAAGATTCCCTTTCATAACTTCCCCTGCGACATTAAAGATTAAAAGTGCTGATGCGTTCTGTCTTTCCTGATGTGTCATTGATACGCTTAATTCTCTATAATCAGCTATCGTTCTTATAAGTGTTGCAACTGGTTCATAAGCTCTGTATGACTCAAATTCTGACCATCTCTGAACACCATCTTCACCTGTAAATTTATATCTAATTGACATTGGCCTTAGTCCTCTTGCTTCCCATAAGCTTTTGCTTTCGTTATTTAATGGGCCAGCACCTGTGATCTGTACATCTTCATTGTCTAGTATCTGCATCATCACAGTAATTGCTGTTGCACCTGTTGCTAGTTCTGCTTTCCAGTGATTAGAAAAGAAAGCAGATTCATCAAAAGCATCTCTATAAAAAGTATCGACAGTAAGATTTAATCCAGGGATTGTTCTTGCTGCTTGCTTCATTATTTCTGCTGGTGATCTAACGAAAGGTTGAATGTGAGTAGCAATCCAACCCCATTTTTCGTTTTGAAGTCGTGCCCATATAGAAGGTAAATATGACCATACACCTGTTAAAGCAGGTGTTTTCTCTCCTGCGAGAGGAATACTTTTGTCGCCTCCTCTTAGGAATGACAATTTATTATTTAAGAAACCTTTTGCTCCTTTTACATCCGCAGTACCTTTTACATATTCCAATGCAAACTTGTTAATTGCATCGAAATCATTAGGGTCTATTCCTGATTCTCTTGCTAGTTCTTGTCCAAAGGAGAATGATCTGTTCTCCATTCTTGCTCTTATATCATCTGTAAATGTAAGCATCCGACCAAACTTCAATGCAGTTGGGTGAGAGTTAATTGCACCTGTAATAGTTTTTCCATTAACTATTGCATCGTGGGTGAAGTAATCAACTTTTGCTTTAGCCCATTCTGCTGCAAAGCTCCACTGTTCCTTACCTGTTAATCCTTCTTTAGCTGCCTGTATATATCCTTCTTCTATTCCTATTGCATACAACATACTATTTCCTGCTAATGCCTTCTGGAATGTTTCAATAGCGGCTTGTGCTCTAACATCGAAAGTTGCAAATTTCCAATAGGCATCTGCTACTTTGATCGCTGCTGGATTATCAGTCATTGCTCTCATCGCCTCTGCTTCATTAAGATTGAAAGCACCTCGTTTATTAGGTAGTTTGATAGGTTGACCACCTTCTGCTTGTCTCACTGCTGCTGCGACAGTTTGATTGGTATGAGTATCAAATGAACCTGGGTGTCTAAAAGCATCGAAATAAGTTTGTCCATCTCTAAATGCTTTTGCTGCTAGTTTTAATGCTCCCCAATGTTCTAAGAATATTTGTTTATACCAGATACCAGTCATAGGTAACTTCTGTAAACCTCCATCTATATCTACAGGCAATAAGTTTGATCCCTTCTGAACTAGAACGGATTGGTTGAATAAATCTAAGGCTGGTTCTGTTAATAATCTTGCGTAGGGAATAGATGACTGAACTGCATACGTTCCACCTGCACTAAGGATTCCACTTACTTTATGAGTGGCGGTACTTCTTCCAAAGAGTTCAACTTTCTGCATGATTTTACTTTTAGACTTAAGAGTTCCACCACCTATTTCATCTTGCTTTGAAGGGTCAACGTCTAATCCATCTTCATAATGTGGCCCTTTGATTTGCTTATCAATGTGACCAATACCTTCACCACTTCTATAAGCAGAATCTGAAATACTATTTGCTATTTGATTTACTTGAGATTTAGCACCTGGCCCCCATTTTCCTGTCGCCATTGCTTCTCTTACCTCTTCTCCAAAAAGTGATCCAAAGTTAATATCATTTGTCTTGCCACGTTCAATAATATTCTGTTCTATGTTTTCTTTGTAAACAGGTAACTTCTCTCCTTTTTGAATAAGATTAATGTCATCAATTTCAGAACCAAATTTAACTTGTAAAGCTCTAAAATTTTGAGCTAACATTCTTGTTATCTTTTGATATTCTCTGAAATAATGAAGAGCTTCAACTGTTGATACTTCTAATTCTTTAACAGCTTTATTCCAATTTATTGTTCCATTATTCATTGCGTTCATTACGTTTGCTGCTTTAGTTCCTGCTATTTTTCCTAATCTATTAACTGCTATTCTTAACTCCATAACACTTCTTACATACTTCGGATTATTGGCAGCAATATATCGGAAGACCTTGGTTGCATTATCAACTTGATCTAGGCTTAAACCAAACATATCTAGATCACGCAATACTTCTGACCTCATTTGGTCTAGATTTATAGAAGGCATATCTGTTGCACTTTGTCTATCTAAAAGATCGGAAGCAGCTTTTAAATATAATTCAAGATTTTGATCTCTTTGCATATAAAGTGTTTTATTTTTTCCAGCACTTTGAATATTAATAACATCTTGCATTGCATAACCATAAGCCTCTTCTAGATCTAACTCACCCCTTTGTACTTTCTCTAAATTCTCTCTGAAATTATCAAGCATTTGCTCTGTAATTTTATAATTAGTACCAGTCTCCCCAGGTCTATTAGGATCTCCATCTACTTCTCTGTCTTTTCTGAAATCAGGTAGGTCAGCCATGAAATCATCTGGACTTTGTGGTGCATCTTTTCCGATAGAATCAAATTCTAATTTTTTATTTCTATATATTTTTGAATATCTCTGATTAATAAAGTTATTAAATATTTTTTGAGTAGCATTAAGTCCTAATTCTGCTCTGATATTATTAAGTATTTGATTAAAGAAATTCCGTACTGTTTCAGCAATAGCCTGTAAACTACCTCTTGGTGGAACTGGCATCTTGTCGTATGCCATCCATAGATCTAACATTGTTTCTGTAAAGTATTCGTCAATATTTGCATATCTATAATTTGCTTCTGTGTACTCTCCTCTCTTAAATGCTTCTAATTCTGGTTTTGGTATCTTGTTTAAATATTTTGTTCTCTCCCAATTAAATTCACTCGTTAATTGTTTTAGTTCTGCTTTTGGTATGAAACGAGAAAGTGTATGCCAGAGTTCGTGAATTGCAGTTCTTTTAAGCTCATTATTTTTAATAGCTTCTTTCTGGATGAGTACAACTTTTCTAAGGAAATCGTATCTACCTTTCTTAGGTAAATTAGCTAACACCTGTGGTGCTATGTCTTGAAACATTTCTCTTCCAAGCTTATCCATAAACCCAAGAGTTTGTTCTATTTCACGCTTATTACCACCCTGTTTTGAAAGAGTCTCATCCCAAGCACCATAACCTCTACGACTTAAATCACTTACATCATCAAACCATCCTGCCTCGTAAGGATTCCATGTAAGGAACTTTCCAGTTTTGGGGTCTTGGTAACGAGCGTCAGGTCTTTTCTTTGAACTTGTACTTTCAATCTTAGTTTGAAATTCTTCAGGATTTAATTTAGTTTCGACAGGAGCATCGACCTTCTTTTGATTAGCTCTTATTTCTGCTTGATTAGCTTTAATAAGTTTGTTGATTTTATCTATAGTAGGTTTTGCTTCTCGCTGCCACTTCATATATTTCTTATAAGCAGGAGTCTGTGTTTTCTTTAGTTCTCCTGGTGCTTGATAATAACTTTTACCTTTGCCTGGTTTAGCTGGTGCTGGCCCTAGTGCTTCTAATTCTGCTGTTAGTTGAGCAATAGCATCTCGATATTCTTTACTTGCGTATTGTTGAGGAACAGTTTGTTGAGGAGTAGTTGGTGTTTTTGTTCCTGGTGTTGGTGGTATCTCTGTTGCTGCTGGAGGTGTAGGTACTACGTTCTGAGTCGGTGGCCCTTCTGGTATTTGTTTAGTAGAAGGTACTGTTGGTTGATCTCCCAACATTTGAGTGACTTGTCTATTGGTTGCAAGTTTCCCTGCTTCCATTTTCTTTCTCCATCCTTGTACTCCTATTAACAGTTCTCTTTCAGGTCTTTGATCTGGAGGTAAAAGTAGATTGTTTACATCTCTAAGTGCTTTTTGTACACCTTCTTCTGTCGCAACTCTTGCAACATTTAATAAATTAACTAGATCACCGACAGTATCTAAAGGTTGTCTTGGCTTACCTCCTCTATCTGGAGCGACAAACTTATTCATTGCTTCTTCTAATCTATGAATAGCAATGAAAGCCTGATCTTCAAAGGCAGCAGTTCTGAGGAACAAAGAAAGAGGTTGATTCTTATCTGCCTGTTCTAATGCTTTAGGTAGTGGTAGTTCAGGTGCTTGGTAGCTCTGTCCTTCTAAATATTTAAGGAGAGGATTCTTTTCTAAAAGCTCTGCTTGCTTTTCTATTTTCGTTTGTATTGCTTTAACTTCTGGACTCTCTGCACCGAAAGTTCTTGTTGCTTCTGCTAACTGTTCAGTATATCCAGTTGCTTTTGTTACTCCTGCTAACAGGTCAGGAAAGAATTTTGAAAGAGATGCTTCTGCTCCTTTTAATAATCCACCAAATGCCCAATCAACACCCCATCCTTCTGCTAATTGTTTAAATCTACGCTCTGTCTCTGTGTCATCAGGATCAAAAATTAATTCTTTAGCAACAGGAAAACCTTTTAACCAACCACCTATTTCACTATTCGCAGCCATAGTAATTAAATTACCTTCCCAAGGATCAAAGCCAGCGAAATCAATGGCAAGACCTTTTGGTTCTACTGTTGATCTAACAGTTTGAGCAGCAACGAATCCACCACCACGGGCTAATGTTTTACCAGCGATGGGTGTTAGACCTTTAGTAACTGCCTGTGAAACAGCTTTATCTGCTTGTGCAACTTTTGAGAAACCTTTGCTTGCTTTGACAAGTGCTGGTACTTTTGAAGTTTTTAATGCCCAGTTAGCACCCTTTAAAACTTTAGAAAGAGCAATCCATTCAAGTGCAAATTGACCGACACCTGTACCAAAATCTTCTACACCACTTAACCAAGCTTCTTGATTATTTGCCTTTACAGGTTTCCAATTTCCGAATACAGGTTTGTCTGGTTCCTCTTGAGTAGTTGATGTACCTGGTTCTAGTAATCCTGTTGCTTCTCCTAAGTATCTAGCAGAGTCGCTGGTTTCCTGTATTGCTCCTGCCATCATGTTGACAGGCATCCTTAGTGCTGTCTTCCCTGCACCGACAAAAAAGTTATCATCTTTGTCGGCTCTTAATGCACCTGCTGCTCCTTTTAATTGTTCTTGTGCGTCACCGTGAAGAGTAGGGAGGATAGCAGCGTTGCTACCCCTTTCTCTCATTTGATCTTCATCTAAATATTCATAGCCAGTAGAACCATCTTCTCTAGTTACAAATGTAAGTCCCATTTCAAGCTAAACCTGACGATGGATCTATGGTACTGGATTCTTGGGGTTGAAGCTCAATAATTTCTTTTGCTATCTTCCTTGCTGCATCCATGTGTTCAAGATGTAGTTTATCTTTATAAGAAGCCCAAGCATTAAATAGTCCTTCTAAATCTTTATTTAGCCAAGGTTCATTCTTATAAATATCATAGGCAGCTTTTGCATTTAAATTAATATCAAACAAGTCACCTCTGTTTTTTAGCCAAGGCCATTTAGCTTCACGCCATTTACCTAAATCTTTTGTCATACCTGTGTCTAACATATTTATTTGAAGAGGCCCATAGCTTTCGTCTGTATCATTTAAGTCAGGATGATTTCTAATACTGCGTGTTCCTGTCTCTGACATCGCAATAGCAATCATTGTTGTAAGTTCTTCTTCATCTTTAAAACCTGCGGAATATAAAGCAGTACCTAGTTCTGTTTGTCTTTGTTTTAAAGGTGTATTAGGTTCCCAAGTTCTATCAAATTTTGATTCTGCTAATGGTTTTAATCCTGAAGGTACTGTTTTTATATTAATTTGTGGAAGCATACCAGCTTGTAAGTTACCAGCAATTAATAGTTCATCTTCTCTGTCAAGAATCATTGCTTGATCTTTGTCGTTGTTAACTTTATTTAATAGTCCTTTTCTAAATAAAGGATTTTCTATTTTGCCATGCCCTTCTATTTTCTGAGTAGATAATCTTTTGATAATTCTTTCTTTAAGTTTTTCTGGCATCTCATCTCCTGTATGAACTTTATATTGTTTAACCAAGAAATCAATAGGTTGTGTACCTGTTTTTTTAAGAATTATATTTAGATCGTGAGCATAAGGAATCCACGGTGCTTGTGCATCTAATGCGTTTATTTGTTCTAAGAAAGTATATTTTTCATATAAAGCTTTTTCTGTCATCTCTATTCTTAATGTATTTCTATCGTTTAATTTTCCTCTCCCTTCTCCAAGTTTTTCGACAATCTGAAAAGGTGTCTCTGCAAAGAATGTACCTCTCATTTCCATTAAAGTTATCTCATGTGGTTCTGGTGCTGCTGGATCAACACCTTGTCCGAAATATGTAAATAATTCTTCTTTTCTTTTGTTATTATAATTTTTTAAGATAGAAGAACCAAGGAGTTCTGAAGCCTCTAATTCATTGTCTAACCATCCTATATGTATGAGTGGTTTATATATCCCTCTAAATTTCTGATTAAGTTCTGTCTTTGTTCTTTCCTTTGCTAGTCCTCTTGCATCTGCTTGAGCACTTACATTTTCTTGAAATGCAGCAGAGAAAGTAGGAATGTATTTATATTCTTTTCCACGTGTTGATAGTTGATTAGAACTGTATCCGTTCCAATGTAAATTAGATTGGAAAACAGGATCATTAGCTTGTTCAGATTTATCTATTAATAAGTCAATATCTTTATACATTTGATCTAATATTTCTGGTGAAAGATAGCCAGCATTATCTTTAATCGCCTTCTCTAATCCTGCTGTTAAGAAAGAACTGGTTGCAGTATATGGTTTAACACGTTGCCAAGCTTGAGGATCTTTTCTTAAGAGGTCTAGGTCGGGCATTAATATCTGATCTCCATCTTTAATTGTTCCATCTCCAACTAATTTTTTATAGTACTCACTTAGAGTTTCCCAGTTGTAAACAGCTTCTTCTACATCACTAACAGCTAATTCATATTCTTCATTATCTGAATAAGAAGTGTCGGGTACTGTATATACAGAGTTGTCTAATCTTGTGATTGTAACTTGTTCTACTTCTCCATCTTTTAAATTTGGTTTACCACCTTCAGTTCTCTGAACATCGGATTGTTTACCTAGTATCCGTTCATATTCTTTAATGTATGGATTGTTAGCATTTAGTTTATCTTTAGCCTCTACATTCATCTTATTAAATTTGTCTTTAGTAACACCCCATAACTTTCTTATCTCAGCAAGTTTCTGGCGTTTATTAAGTTTGTCTTCTTTATCTGCCCATATACGACTAGATTCAAGAACAGTTTCATCTAGTAGGGCTGCTATCCTGACTTGCTCATCACCAGTTACTTGATTCCTGCTTTCTATTCCTGCAACACCTAGCAGGTCATTTAGTGCAGCTTGATTTAATTCATTTTGTACAAGATCATTGTAGGCAGTATCAATAACATATTTCACTTCAGCTTCCTGAAGTCTAATTAAACCATCTACTCTACTTGTTAAGTCATTAGCTTGATCTTTAGAAATAAGATTATATCTTTCAGCGTGTCTTACCTTTGCAAGTTTTAGTTGAGGTGAAACATTAAAGAGTCCAATATAATCCTCTAATTCTTGGCCTGCGGTATATTGATCTCCTTCTAATCCTTTAAGATGTAAGGATACTAAATCTTCTAGTACTTCTATTTTATCTTTGCGAGTTTTGTAATCACCAGGTGCATTAAGAATCTCTTGTTTTCTGGTAGTTGCGTATTCTGTTAATCGTTTAGGGTTAAGGGAGAACTTAACATTTCTAGGATTTTTTAAACCACCAACATTTATGACCCACGGTTGAATACCTTCTGTTTTCTCATCTGCATCTTTAAAACTTTCTAATTTGCTGTAGAAAAGATTTTGTTCACTGTTAACTGCTGCTAATTTATTTGTAAGTTCACGACTGTTTTTCGCCTGATAATATTTATTACCAAGTTCTGTTTCTAATTCTGCTATAAAGAATGGGCCTAGTTTACCTTTGTCACTTATTAATAAAGATCTCTTTTCATTAGTAAGTGGCCCTGTTTCGGCTGCTTTTAATTCATCTATTATATAATCTTTAACTGAATCAAATAAGGCAGGGTCTATATTTCCTTCCTTATTTATTGAATTTGCTATAACTAAATTAGTTAATGTCGTCTTAAAATTAGTCTCTATATCTTCACGACCTTTGAAGCTCATTCCTGAGATAAATAAGGTATCAAAAGCTTCAGTAAGATCTGTTCCTTTTACATAGTTTTTCCTTTCAGTTAAAAAATTACTTTTTATTTTATTGTTAATATCATAAATGAAAGCATCTTTATGAAATCCATCTTGTTGATCAGCATATTGTTTACTTACTGTCCTTTTTATATTTGCATTTTGATTGACCATCGATTGCCTTAAGTCAATTAAAACACTTGGAGTACCAACACCTGCATCGCTATAGTATTTAGTTAAGGCAATATCTAATGGACTTGGAGTTCCATCTTCTGTATATGGTTTTAATATAATAGGTTTGTCATCTTCATCTCTTAAGTTGTTTATATAATCAGGTGCATTAGCTATTAACTGTAATCCCTTTTGGTATTCTAAAGATCTTGCTAAATAATCTCCTGCTCTGGGGTCTAATGACTTAAGTAAGTTGTAATTATCCTCGGCTAATGTTATTTGTTGTGCTGATAATACCTTGCTATTTCTATCTCTATCTGCTTTCTCAAGAAGTTTATTGTAATCACCCATCAAGTTTCCATTTGTCTTAGAAAGCTTGACAGCAACTTCTTCTGCTCTTTCTTTTGCTAATTTATTTTCTTGTTGTTCATAAGAAAGATAAGAAGTCG
>Ga0315330_10001262_pt1 | contig 16921 bp, 18 predicted proteins | sample M140m34915metaG_FD_203453 | JGI IMG/M metagenome (GOLD analysis project Ga0315330, IMG submission 203453) | Ammonia-oxidizing marine archaeal communities from Monterey Bay, California, United States - M1 40m 34915 | ecosystem: Environmental > Aquatic > Marine > Intertidal zone | place: USA...
CTACAAAACTGTCAAGTTTTAAAAAACCAGAGGATAATGAATTTAGAAAAGTCATTGTTGAGGGTGAGTTGCTAAATGATAAAGAAATGTTTATGCCTGCTCTAAGTAAAAATGGTAATAATGGTTTTCATATTCTTGTCCCACTCAAAACAATTGAACAAAAATATTATATATACGATACGGGTTGGATTCCCCTACGATTAAAAAATAAATCTGAAAGGGAAAATAATCTTCATAATACTAATGTGAAGCTTGAGGCAGTCATAAGGAGTCCAGGAAGAAAGGGATATTTTCAGCCAGAAAATGATGATATAAAAAATGTTTGGTTTTTTGTAGAGCCATTAAAAATGAGCAATTTTTTAAGTATCGACTTCGAGCAGGATATTTATTTGGAAGCATATGAAAACGGACCAAATGGCTTTCCAATAGGTAATCAAACTAGAATTTATCTCAGAAATAGTCATCTTCAATATGCACTGACTTGGTTTTTTTTGAGTTTAGGCTTGGTTGGTGTTTTCTTATCTTCTAATATAAAAAAAACAAGTTAATGCTCTACTTATCTACGAGAGGTGGTGAAAAGGATGTTAGTTTTTCATCAGCTGTGATAAATGGATTGGCGAATGATGGAGGGTTATATGTTCCAGAAAGTTTTCCATTCTTTTCTGAAAAAGATATAAAAGATCTATCACATTTGGATTATCCTAACCTTGCCTATGAAGTTACCAAAAACTTTATATCATCAGGAGATATACCGGCTGATAAATATAAAGAAATTTGTATTAAAACATACGATAATCAATTTTCGAAAAAAATTATAGATATCTCAAAGCTAAATGATAATGAATATATTCTAAATTTATTCCATGGTCCTACACTTGCATTCAAAGATTATGCACTTCAATTATTAGGAAATATATACGAGTATATTTTAGAAAAAGAGAAAATAAGACTTACTATAATTGGCGCTACATCTGGTGATACAGGTTCTGCTGCTATTCATGGATGCTCTAAATCAAAAAAAGTGAATATGTTTATACTTTTTCCTCACGGAAAAGTAAGTGAAATTCAAAGAAAACAAATGACTACCTTTAATTCTAAAAATGTTTATACCATCGCTGTAAAAGGCAACTTTGATGATTGTCAAAAACTTGTCAAAGATTTTTTTAAAAGTAATGAAAGAAAAAGACTTAAACTAGCTGCTATAAATTCAATAAATTGGGTGCGAATAATGGGTCAGATAGTCTATTATTTCTGGAGCTACTTTAGGGTATCTCGTGGAAATGAGCGTATAAATTATGTTGTTCCAACTGGAAACTTTGGAAATGTATATGCGGGTTATGTTTGTAAAAGAATGGGTTTACCAATAGATAAACTAATTATTTGTTCAAATAAAAATGATATTTTGACAAGGTTTTTTGAATCAGGGAAAATGCTTACAAAAGAAGCCATAAAAACTTTAAGCCCTAGTATGGATATTCAAGTCTCGAGTAACTTCGAAAGATTATTGTATAATTTTTATAAAAAACCATTGGAAATCCGTAATCTTTTTAGGAATTTAGAGGAAAAGGGAGTGTTTGAGGTTGATACTAATGTTTTAAACTCTTTAAAGAATTACTTTAAGTATGGGAGGTTAAATGATGAAGATACACTTAATGCTATTAAGACGATACACAATAAATTCAACTTAATTATTGATCCTCATACTGCTGTTGGGTACGCAGTTGGTAAGAAGATTTTAGCTGATAATATGAAAAGGATTTATTTAGCAACAGCTCACTACAGTAAATTTATAGACTCTGTAAAAAAGGTAGTGAAAGAAAAAACGAATTTACCAAAATCAATTGAAGGTATCTTAAAAAAAAAAGAAGATTTTTATCTCTTGAATAATGAATTAGATGATTTTATTGAGTTTGTAAAAGAAAGGTCAGGCACGACCTGATAAACTTGAAAATTTTGAAAAATCTACGCCAGTCTTTTTTATGGCTTTCGCCCATTTACTCTCTGTATCACAATTAAATAATAAGTCAGATTCCTCACTAATATTAATCCAACTATTTTTTTTTATTTCATCTTCTAGCTGACCGGGAGCCCACCCAGAATAACCCAGAGATATAAAATACTTACTCGGTCCTTTACTTTGGGCAATATCGATAATGATTTCAGTTGAAACAGTTAAATGAATGTTCTTTGATACTTTAATTGTTGATTCATTTTTATAATCATTAGAATGTAATATAAATCCATTATTTTGGTTGAGAGGACCTCCTATATGAAATGGAAATGTTAAATTATTATTTTTAGTATCACCCTTTATATTTAATTTTGTAAATAATTCAGAACCTTTTATACTCATAATCTTATAGTTTAAGACAATCCCAACAGCACCATCCTTATTGTGATGAGTTATGTAAATAATACTTCTTGAAAAGAAAATATCTTTTAGTTGTGGAAGTGCGCACAAAATATTACCCTTTAAATTAAATTTTTTCATACTTAAATTATTACAAATAATTAATAATTATTCAATTAGAAGAAATGATATGAAGTATATACTTATTTTACTACAACTCATAATTATCGCTGATGTAGGAAGATGCAATAATATTGAAGAACATAAACCTGCAAAGGTAGAGCTTATACCAAATGATGCTGTTTTTAAAATAAAAAATGATTATTATTTTGGTTTAAAGTTTAAAATGCAAGCAGGCTGGAAAACATACTGGAAGAATCCAGGTGATGCAGGGCTCCCATTAAATATCGAGTTTTTAGAAGATGGTAGTCAATTAAAAACAGAAATTTTATTCCCATTCCCTAAAAGGTTTTTTGATGAAGGAATATTAACAATTGGTTATGAAAATGAAGTATTATTTCCAGTAAAAATTATTCCTGATAATTCTAAAGAGATTATTTCAACTATAAAAGTTGACTATTTAGTTTGTAAAGAAATTTGCATCCCAATTTCAGAAAAAAAAAAAATTAATCTGAATTTTAAAAATATTGAAAGTTCAGATTACTTTAATAAATTTTATAATGCGGTACCAAAAAAAGAGAATGCAAAATTTAGTATAATTAAAAAAGATAATATTGATAAAAACTCCTTAAAGTTTCAAATAAAAACAGATGACAATTCAAATATAAAGAATATTTTTTTGTATTCACCTGAGTCTACCCTCACTCTAGAGAAAAATAGTAAAATACATAAAAATTTAAATATTATTAAGTCAGAGAAGATTTTATCAGAATTATCACAACCAATATTAATTTCTATTTTTGATGGTAATGATTTTTACGAAATTCCATTTGATATTAAAAATAAATCTAAAGTTAATAATTTTTTATGGTTTTATCTACTAGCATTTATTGGCGGTATAATTCTCAATTTTATGCCATGTGTACTTCCAGTGCTATCCTTGAAACTTTTTACATTTTCTTCACTGATTAAATCTCAAGCAAATGAAATAAAAAAGGCAAGCCTATATACAATCCTGGGGATCATTTTTTCATTTACATTGTTGAGTATTTTGATTGTTTTGTTAAAGAATATTGGAACGGAAGTTGGCTGGGGCTTTCACTTTCAAAATCAATATTTTATTATTTTTATAACAATAATAACATTATTTTTCAGCTTAAACTTATTAGGTCTATTTGAAATAATCCTACCTCAAAAAGTTAATCAGTATCTACATATTTTTACAAATAATAATAAAAGATTTAATCATTTCTTCACTGGAATATTCTCAACATTGATGGCAACACCATGTAGTGCTCCTTTTCTAGGAACTGCAGTTGGATTCTCCATGGTAGGTTCCACATATACAATTGTGACAATATTTCTAGCCATTTCGGTAGGCTTTGCAATGCCATATATATGCTTTTTGATTTTTCCAAATATAATAAAGATATTTCCTAAACCAGGAAATTGGATGTCAAATTTCAGAATATTTTTAGGCTTACTTCTTCTACTAACATTAGCATGGCTTCTTAGTTTATTAAAAATAAACTTATTTTTAATTTTATTATTAATTATTTCTATAATTATTGTTTCTCTTCCTAGAAAAAAAATTAGAAGTAAAATCTATTTTACAAGTGCAATCATATTAATTTTTCTTCTCTTCATTTTTAATAATCAAAATAATGAAAAATTAAAATGGGAAATCTTTAGTACTGATCTTTTAGAAAGCTATGTTAAGAGTAATAAGTTAATTTTTGTAGATGTTACAGCTGATTGGTGTATCACTTGTCAACTTAATAAACTTACCACTTTAGACTCTAAAATTATTTATAATTTTTTCTCTGAAAAAAACGTTAAATTATTAAGAGCTGACTGGACCAACAAGAACGAATCAATACTCGACTTTATTTCTAAGTATGATAGGTACGGTATACCAGTTAACATTATATATTATAAAAATAATAAAGATGGAATTCTATTGCCAGAAATACTTTCTCAGGATATTGTAATAGAAGAAATTAATAAGGTATTAAATGAAAATTAAAGAAGGAGACTGTTTTCCTGAAGCTAACTTATATACCATGAGCAACAATGGTCCTATATCTGTAAAAACCTCAGAAATTTTTAATGATAAAAAAGTAGTTTTAGTTTCCGTCCCAGGAGCATTTACACCAACTTGTTCAGAGGAACATCTACCAGGTTACATAAAGGCAAAAAATGAATTTTTCTCCAGCGGAATTGATAAAATTTGTTTCGTATCCGTAAACGATCCGTTTGTTATGAAAGAATGGGGAAAACAGTTTGACGAATCTGATATAGATTTTCTAGCTGATAGTTATGGAGAACTTATAGAAAAACTGGGTACAATGCTTGATCTTACTTCTGTAGGCCTAGGAAAAAGACTTTCACGTTTCGCAATAATTATTGATAATGGTTTAGTTATGAAAATTTTTGATGAAAATGGTGGCGGACTAGAGAGTAGTAGAGCAGATATTGTTTTGAAATCGATTAAGTAAGCTTTTGCGCTTCTAACCTTGCTAATTCATCGGCCTCATTGTTATTTTTGTTATCACTATGTCCTTTAACCCACTCCCAACTAATATCGAATCTTTTAACTAAATCATCCAATTGTTTCCATAAATCTATATTTTTTATTTCTTTTTTATTAGAACTAGTCCAACAATTTTTTTTCCAATTATGTATCCATTTTGTTATACCATCTAAAACATATTTGCTATCACTGTAAATTTTAACATTAGTGTTATGATTTATGGATTTTAGGGACTCTATAACTGCTATTAACTCCATTCTATTATTAGTTGTATGTGGTTCAGACCCAACAACTATCTTTTTATTATTTTCCATAGTGTTATAAATTATACCCGCCCAACCACCTTCACCTGGGTTGCCTAAACAGGCACCATCTGTATAAATAACAAAGTCATAATTCTCAGAAGAAATCATAATTACCACTCATATTTTTGTGAAATAATAATCTTTCATAGAAATCAACTGGATTTTTTATATTTAACATTTTATCCTCAAAACGTCTTTTATAATCCTGTATTCTAGTTAATAGAAACCTTAAACAAGCACCTCTTAAAAGAATATTAAATTTTTTTTTTTCTATAATAGTAATCTTTCTAACTGTTTCATATCCTTGAATAATTTGTTTAGCTAGTGTTACATTAAATTTATTATTCTGGAAACACCAAGCATTCATTAATATAGCAAGGTCATATGATAAGAAATCATAGCATGAAAAGTAAAAGTCAATAATTCCGGGTATTTCTTTTGAATTAAACAATACATTATCTGGAAACATATCGGCATGAATAATTCCTTTTGGTAATTTCTCAGGCCAGTTCTTAGTTATAAATCTGATTTCATCTTCAAGAATATTTTGAGATCCAGGAATAATAATATTTAAAGAATTCTTACATTCTTTAAATAAATGGATCCAGAAACTTAGACCATAACTGTTATAATGCTTATTCTTTATATTTTTATTTACTTTATGAAAGGTAGCCATAATTTTTCCAACTTCAAAACAATCTTTTTCCGAATATTCTTTTTTTGATTTCCCTTCAATAAATTTGAAAATGCCAAATTCTTTATCTTTTAAGCTATTTGTAGAATTACCTCTATTATCCTCTATTGCAATTGGGCAATTCACCCCTTTTTCAAATGAATTCTGCATAACACTTATATAAAAGGGTATGGATTGATAATTTATTCTATCTTCAAAGATAGTTAATATAAATTTATCATTTTTTGTTTTAAGAATATAATTAGTATTCTCTATCCCTTCTAAAATACCTTTAAAAGAAATTAAATCACCAATTTCATAATTTGACAGTATTTTTAATAATTCGTTTTTTGAGAGTATTGTATGAACAGCCATACAATTCTATGATAATTGTTTTGGAATCTTTTTTAGGGATTCTTTAATAAACTTATCATCATGATTTTTGGAAATATTATTTTTTATCCTTAATTCTGTAAATTCAACCGTTTTTTTCATTATTTCCTCTTGAATTTCATCTTTTAGATTTTCTTCCATTTGTTTAATAATAATTTTAAAATTAGCTTCTTTACGTTTGATGGCTAAATTAATTTCTTCCTTCATTTTTTTTTCAATAATTTTAGCATCGTTAATTGCTTGACTTTTTAACTCAGAAATATTTTTGATATTTCCCTTTTCTTTAATTTTATGTTCTTCAAATAAGGCTTTTGCGTCAAACATTAACTTTTTTGATTCTTCAAGATTTTTTTTTAACGAATCTATTTGTGAATCAACTGTCTTAGATAAACCTGATATTGCTGGTTTTATAATTAATAAAACAAATAAAAGGAAAGAGATTCCAACCCAGAGTGTAGAGTCATCTAGAAAGCTAAGATCCATTATTACTCCTGTCAAAATCCTCAAATTCTTTTAAATTTGTAGTTTTTTTTTCATTCATTATATTTTCATAAAGTTTATCTGAAAGTTCTATACAAATCTTTGGTATTGAATTTCTCAGGGATTTCTCAGTCACTTTTAGTTCTTTTGTAAAAGTTTCTTTCTTTATTTCTATCTTGTCAGTAAAATTTTTAACTTCTAAATCGTATGAGGCTTTGTTTTTCTCGTAAACCTCTTTTACTAAAGAACTATATTCGTCCTTTGCATTTTTATAATCTTTTTCCATTCTTTCAATTATTTCTATTACTGAATCATTTATTATCTTAGCTTCTTTAACATAACCATCTATTGTCTTTTTTCGATCATGTCTGATTCTTTCAAGTTTAGGTAAAAAGAAAAAGTGGTTTAATGTTAGTATTAAAAAGAAGAAAATAGTTAACCAGAATAATTGTGAGCTGAAAGTCTCAGGGTTTAACTGAGGCATTCCCCCTTGTCCTTCAGCTGCTTCAAGGTTTACTGAATTTAAAATCAATATCGAAGATATTAATATCTTATTTAACATATTTTAAAATACAAATAATAATAGTAGTGCAATAATCAATGCAAATAGAGCGAGTGCTTCAACTAAAGCGAACCCAAGCATTGTCATTGTGAAGACATGTTCTCTCGCCTCAGGGTTTCTTCCGACGGCAGAAATGAAAGCGGCAAAGATTGAACCAATACCAATTCCTGAGCCAATTACACCTAAAACAGCTATACCAGCTCCTAGCAATTTTGCAGATTCTATATCCATAATTAATTATCTCCTTATGTTAAAAGTTAATGTAAATGTATTGCATCATTAATATATAAACAAGTTAATATTGCAAATACGTAAGCTTGAAGAAATGCAATTACAATTTCTAAACCTGTAAGAGCTATGAGAAAAGCAAGTGGTAATGCTCCACCTATAATAAAAGTATTGGCTCCTAGTACAAATACAAAACCACCAATCACTTTAAGTAATGTATGACCAGCCATCATATTAGCAAATAATCTTACTGAAAGGCTTATTGGACGTGAAAGGTACGATATGATTTCTATAGGGATGAGTAAAAGAAGCATAGGTTTTGGAACGCCTGATGGAGCAAAAAAACCCAAAAATTTTATTAGGCCATGTTTAAAGATTGCTATTAGTGTTACGCCTAAAAAGATAACAAAAGCAATGGCAAATGTTACTATAATATGACTTGTCCAGGTAAAGCTGTATGGAAACATTCCAAGAATATTACCCAAAAGTATAAAAAGGAATAAAGTGAAGATAAATGAGAAATATTTTAAACCTTCTGGCCCAATATTATCCCCAATCATATTTGCGATAAACTCATATGTAGACTCTAATATTGATTGGCTTCTAGAGGGTATAATTGAAGATTTATTTAATCCAAAAAACATAAACAAGATCATTAAGATTACTGTTGAAAGCATTGCTAGCGAAGAATTGGTAAAAGATATATCATATCCTAGAGCTTCAATTGGTATGATCTTTTTTATTTCAAACTGTGACAGGGGACTTGCCAATTTTCACCTCTTAATCTAAATTATTTAAATTTTTTACTGATTTATATAAATTAAAAAATCCAGCAATAAACCCTAATAGCAAAAATATTATAAAAAATATAGGTTTTGTTAAAAAAATTTTATCTAATCCTATTCCAATAAGAATACCCACAACTACTGAGGATAATAAATCTAAGGAAATTTTAATCCCAAGACCGTAGCCAGACTTATTTTGCAACTTACTTTTATTATTAATTTTATTGTTGTTTAATTTTTCACTAATTTTATCACTAAGTTTAGTTTTCGTCATACAGCTTTCTTAAGATCACCATCTTTAAAGTCTACGGATACAACATCAGAAATACCTTTCTGAGCCATTGTAACCCCATAAACTCTATCTAATGATGACATTGTTATTTTATTATGGGTTATGATTAAAAATTTTGTTTTTGTACTATTTTTCAGTTCATCTAACAATTTACAAAATTTTTGTACATTAATTTCATCAAGTGCAGCATCCACCTCATCTAAAATGCACATTGGAGAGGGATTAATTAAGAAAATAGAAAAAATTAAAGAAATTGCGGTTAATGTTTTTTCTCCACCCGATAACAATGATAATGATGAGAGTTTTTTTCCAGGAGGTCTTGCATAAATTTCTATACCTGTATGTAATGGATCATCAGACTTAATTAATTCTAGCTTTGCCTCACCTCCATCAAATAATTTTTTAAATAGACTTGTAAAATTCCTATCGACCTTCTCAAAAGCTTCCACCAACCTTTTTCTTCCTTCATGGTTTATTTTATTAATAGCAATTCGTAATTTTTCTATAGCCTGAACTAAATCATCCTTTTCTAATTCTAAATGATCTATAGATTTTTTTACTTCATCTTCTTCTAATTTTGCTCTTAGATTTACAGGTCCCATTTGTTCTCTTTGATAAGTAAGTTTATCTAATTTTCTTCTAATATCAGCATGATTATTTAAATTTTGATCATTATTATTTAGTGATTCTTTTAGTTCTTCAGGTTGAAGTTTTGTTTTTTCATATATTTGACTTCTGAGCTCTTTTTCATTGGCATTATAGTTTCCGACATTTGTTTCTATTACAAGAATTTGATTTTTTTTTGTTTCTCTCTCTTTATCGACTTTATTTAAGAACTTTTCGTCATTATTTAGTTGTAAAAGTAGTTCATTCTGTTGGTCTTGATTTTTTTTAATTTGGTCATTTATTTCATTATAGTTGCCCTCATTTTCTTTTATTTTTGTGGTTATATCTGAAGGTTGTAAATCAAGTTTACTATTTTCCTTATTATAAAATTCTTCCCTTTCATCTAGAATCGATAATCTCTTGAGTGCTTCGTCACATCGTTTTTTACTTTTTGAAAGATCATTTTGGTAATACGTTTTATTTAATTCCTCTTTCATCAACTTTTGTTTCAATGTATTAATTTGATTTCTAATTTCATCAAGCCCTTCATCTAAGTCTGATATTTTATTCTGCACATTATCAGATTCATTTTTACTATTTTTCGATGAAGAAGATTCTAAAGTTTTAATTTCATTCAATTGTGAATTTATTTCATTTTGTTCAACAGTTAGATTTTTAATTTTAATTAAGTTATTTTCTAGATTAAGGCTAAAAATTGAAATCTGCTCACTATATTTTGATATTTTTGGTGAATTAATGTCTAACTCTTTGTAGAGTTTTTCTAATGAATAATTTAACTTTTCTGTCCTTTCTGAATTAACATTTTCTTCCTTTGATTTAGTTGTTTTTATTTTTTCCAAATTGAAAAGTTCTAAGCTTATTTTCTTCTCACTTTCAGATAACTCGTTAATTTTAAGCTGAGAATCGATTAGTTTCTTTTTTTGAAGGTTATCTTCAGAAATAAACCCGTCCCACCGCCATATTGTTCCATCTCTACTAACAATAAGCTGACCTGCCTCCAGTTTTCCTTGCATCTTTAATGCTTGATTAGCGTCATCTATATACATTATTTGAGAAAGTAATGGTTCTAGTTCTTTAGGTGCTTCTACAAAGTTGCTCAGTGAATTATCAACAGTTGATAAGTTACGAGGTTCGTATTGTACCCACCTTTTCGTTGATTTTTTAAGCTTTGCGTCTAATTCATGAGAGAGTGCAGCAAAAACTGCATTTTCATAACCTTCTTTTATCTTTAATAGATTTACAATTGAATCTTTAGTTAAAGAGTTTTCTCCAATAATCAAATTAAGAGTCTTTATTTCTGTTTGTTTCTCAGCTAGTTGTCTGGACTGAACTTCAATCTTCTCAACTAATTGTTGAATGTCATTGCTTAGTTGGCTCTTTTTTTTATTACAATTTTCAATTTCATTTTTCTTTTCAACTAATTCTAAATGAATTCGTTTATTACTTTCTTTGAGTTTTTCAAGTGTTCTTGATGTTGTAGAAATATTTATTTCATCATTTTTTTTCATTTCATTTAGTTTACTTAACTCTTCGTAAATATTTTTACTTCTTTTTACAAGATTCTCTTTATTTTCTTTTAAATTATCGGATTTAAACTCTTCACCAAGTGTCAGTTGAATTTCATTAACGTATAGTGTTTCCAATTTTTTAATCTGATTCTTAACTTCTCTCTCTTTAGCATCAAGTTCTCTCAGTTTTTCTTTTTCAGCATTTAAATCGTTTGACTTAGATAGTTCTTTTTCAACTTTTTTAATATAGTTTCTTGTATCCTCTAAATTTTTTTGTTCATTATATTTATCTTTTTTGATTGTCTCAAGAAATCTGACAATCTCATTTCTCTTATTCGTAATATTTTCTATTTTTGACTTTAATTCACTAATTGTTCTTTCAAACTTATATAAATTTTGATTTAAAACTTCTTTATTTTTCTGAAGATTTTCTAGCTGTTCTTTTCTATAAAGAAAATCAGATTTTTGTTTATTAAAACTATTTATAATTTGAGTAACTTCCTTTTCTAGACTATTTTTTTTCTGATAATCAATTTTAATATTCTCTTCAATTCTTTTCCAATCAAGAAAAAGAAGAGTTGATTGTAAATATTTTATTTCCCTTGAAATTTCTTCATATCTCTCTGCTTGTCTGGATTGTCTGGAAAGACTTTTTTGACTATCATGTAAATTATTGAGATTTAAATCAATTTTCTCAAGATTTGCTTCAGTTGAATGAAGTTTGAGTTCAGATTCATGACGTCTGGCTTGAAGCCCTGATGTTCCAGCAGCATCCTCTAAAATTATTTTTCTGTCTATAGGTTTATAGTTAATAATCTGGTCAATATTTCCTTGACTAATTATAGAACTGGATCTTGCACCACTTCCAGAATCATAGAACATAATGCTTACGTCCTTAGCACGAGCGTCTTTGTTGTTTATTTTAAAGAAAGATCCCACACCTCTTTCTAATAATCTGGAAATAACTATTTTTTTTTCACTAGTATCAGTAACACTTGATAAATCACCCTCAAAATCATCTAGCTCAAGGGAAACTTCAGCAAAGTTTTTTGCAGGTATGTTTTGAGTGCCATTGAATATTATATCATCTTGAGAATTTGACCGAAGGCTCTTAGATGAGGATTCACCCATTACCCATCGTATTGCTTCAAAAATATTTGATTTCCCACATCCATTTGGACCAATTATTCCAGTAACACCATCTTCAATAAGTATTTCAGTTGTGTGAGCGAAAGATTTAAAACCTGTTATTTTTAATTTTTTTACTGTAAACAATTTTTTTAATTAAGTAATGAATCAATTTTTAATTTAAGAGCTTCAAATGTAAGATCTCCGTTATATTTTTCTCCATTGATGTATAATGTAGGAGTTGCTTTAATATCGTATATCTTTGTAGATTTTAACCTCTGTTTTAATAAACCGTCTTCAATTGATTTGTTTCCAACACAAACTTTAATTTCATCGTTTTTCAACCCCCCTAACTTTGCAATTTTAAGAAGGGATTTGAATGGATCTTGTGTCCTTGTCCAGTCTTTTTGCTTATTGTAAAGTACTTTAAGAAAGTTGAAGAACTTTTTATTACCAGAGCATCTTGCGACAACTGATGCTTTAAGGGCAAATTTATCAAGTGGAAAATCATTATATGTAAAGAATATTTTACCTTTATCTATGTAATTTTCTTTAATTAAGGGAAAAACCTCATTATGAAATTTAGCACAGTGACCACAAGTTAATGATGCAAACTCAATTATTTTGATCGGAGCTTTTTCTTCTCCGATAGATTTGCTTTCTAGAGCCTCAATAGTATCAACAATTCGTGAATATGAACTTTCATTTACTAAAAAACAGATTAAAAAAGCTAACCATATGGAATTTTTGAGAATTAATTTCATTACAAATAATTACCACAAAAATTCAGTAATGTAACGATTTTTTAAACTTTATATTTTCAATTATGGGCTCGTTGAAATAGTTATTAATTTTTTTTATTATTATTTCAGAAGAGAAGGATATCTCTAGTAAACTTATTTTATTTGATATTATAATCAGTGTATTTTGATTGTTAATTTTTCTTATTGATTCCACAAAAATATCCTTAGAAAGATCATCTCCAAGAATTTTCTCCCAATTCATTTTAAGCTCAAGAATTTTTGAACTATTTCGACCTTTTTTTGAAATATTTTTAAAAACCTTTGGTAGAACTGTTGAAATTCTAGACAAAGATGAAGTATACTTTTTTCTTCTCACTATGAAAGAATATCATATAAGTAAAAAATATAAGAGAGATTGGCAAAAAAATATACTTGATTGGTATGATTTGAATGCTAGGAGCTTACCCTGGAGAAAGTTAAAGTCACAAAACTTTTATAGAATTTGGATATCAGAGATAATGTTACAACAAACTATGGTAAAAACAGTTATACCATATTACGAAAAGTTTTTAAAAAAATGGCCTTCGCTCGATTACTTTTATGAGGCAACACTTGAAGAAATCTTATTAATCTGGCAGGGACTTGGCTATTATCAAAGAGCTAAAAATTTATATTTAGCTAAAGAAATATTGAGAAAAAAAAAGTTAATTGAAATTAATATTGAAAATTTAATGAATCTTCCTGGAATTGGTGAATATGTCGCTAGTGCTATCTGCGCAATACTTAAAGATGAAAACTGTGCAGTCATTGATGGAAACATAAAAAGAATTCTTTCAAGAGCTTTCGAACTGAACAAAAATGAAAAGTTATATAAAAAAAAAGTCGTGTATATAGCTACGCAACTAACCCCTTTAATTAATAATAAAAATTACTGTCAATCTTTAATGGATTTGGCTAATAAAGTATGTTTACCGAAAAACCCAGATTGCAGTGTGTGCCCTGTCGATTCACTCTGTTTATCATCAGGTAAAGTTGCACAGCAGAAAACAAATAATCAAGAAAAAGTTAAAAAATTTGGTCTCATTTTCATTGTTAAATATAAAGATTTTTTTTTAATTGAAAAAACTAAAGATAAATTACTTGAGAATTTATATTGTTTCCCATTAACAGATTTTACTGAATTCACTAATTCAAATACGTATGAAATTAAAATCAAAGATATTGCATCTAAATGGTTAACAAATAATGGTTTAGATAATGCGTTTATAATAAACAAATCTATAAACCACGCCTTTAGTCATTTCCGTTTGAATCTATTTATAATTGAGTTAAAATTAAAAAATAAAAGGAACTTTAAAAAATATGAATGGATTAGAAAAAAAGATTTGAAAAATAAACCAATTTCTAAACTAATGAGTAAGGTCATTAAGGAGGTAATTTAAAAAATGATGAAATTTTTTTTTTTAATTATCACTTTCTTCTTATACTTTTCAGAAATAAAAGCTGAAGGCTTAAGTGATCATGAGAAGGCGATTAAAGCAGTCAACGAGGGTGAAATTCTACCATTAGATGAAATTCTAAAAAAAATTAGTGAAAAATTTTATGGTAGAGTTATATCTATTAATCTTAAGGATAGTGAAAAAGGTCTATTCGGATGGGTATATGATATTATGATGATAGATAATAATAATAATGTTAAGCAGATAAGAGTGGATGCAGGCACCGCAACAGTACTTTCTGTATTATCAGGAGGAGACAACATTTGAGAATATTAGTAGTTGAAGATGATCCAAATTTAAATAAGCAAATTAAAACTTCACTAGAAGATAGTGGCTATTCAGTTGATATTGCGTTAGATGGTGAGGAAGGTCATTTTCTTGGAGATACAGAACCATATGATGCAATTATCCTAGACCTAGGTTTACCAAGTATAGATGGAATAACAGTATTAGAAAAGTGGAGAAAAGATAAAAAAAACTTTCCGGTTTTAATTTTAACGGCAAGAGATCAATGGAGCGATAAGGTATCAGGTTTTGATGCAGGCGCAGATGATTATCTTACTAAGCCTTTCCAAATGGAGGAGTTGCTTGCAAGACTAAGGGCCCTAATAAGACGTTCAGCTGGACATGCAACATCTGATATTGAATGTGGCCCATTAAAGATAGACACTAAATCTAATAAAGTATTTCTTAATGGAACAAAACTAAAACTTACTTCACATGAATATAAAATAATTGAATATTTTCTCCACCATCAAGATAAAGTTATTTCTAGAACAGAACTTGTTGAACATATATATGACCAGGATTTTGATAGAGATTCCAATACTATTGAGGTTTTTATAGGAAGGTTAAGAAAAAAAATGGGTATCAATTTGATCAAAACTGAGAGGGGTTATGGTTATCGCTTGTCGATAGATAAAGAATAAAATGAACTCTTTAGCTGTAAGACTTTTCTTAAGTGCAACAATTTGGATAGCACTAACACTTTTCTCTGCAGGACTACTATTATCAGATTTAAATCAAAAAACAAATTTTAGAGCATTTGATGACAGATTAAACTTATCATTAGAAACACTTATAGGTGCAAGCAGAATTGATTCCTCAGAAAGTATAACCGTAGTTAGTACAATCGGTGATCCAAGGTATTTTCAACCTTATTCTGGTTGGTATTGGCAAATCAATGATGGAGCAAAAACTCTGGCAAGATCAAGATCAATGTGGGATCAAGTTTTTACAATCGATAAAAGATTAATTGGAGGAAGATCACAATTTCGAAATCAGGCGCAAAGTGATAATAAACAAACTAAAAAAATTGAAAAAAAAAAACTACATATAATCCAAAGAGAAATTTCATTTCCAGGATATCGTAACCCCGTAACTTTTTTTGTTTCTGGTGATACAAAGGATTATAGAGATAATATAAAAAAGTTTGATAATACTTTACGTACAATATTAATTGTTCTGGGAGTGGGATTGATGTTAGCAGTTTTCCTTCAAGTGAATTTTGGATTATTACCATTAAACAAAATTAAAACAGCTTTGTTTAAAATCAGGAATGGCGATGAAAAAAAACTTCAGGATCCATACCCGTTAGAAGTCCAGCCGCTAGCTTCAGAAATAAATAATTTACTTGAGCATAATGAAAAAATTTTAGATAGGGCAAAAACTCATGTTGGAAATCTTGCTCATGTTTTAAAAACACCATTGGCAGTGGTAACCAATGAATTAGGAAAGGAGGATAAAATCTTGATGAGTCAAGTTCAGTTAATGAAAAAACAAATAGACCGTTATTTAAAAAAAGCTCATTTAGATTCCGTTGGAAAAGTAACAAAAGACAAAATAAATATAAATGAATTATCTGATAAAATGGTTAAAATATTCAGAAAATTGTATTCAAATAAAGATATTAAAATTAGATCCAGTAACAATATGGCGTTAGTTTTAAGCAGTCTTGAAGACATGGAGGAGGTAATTGGTAACATAGTAGAGAATGCATGCAAATGGGGGGAAAAGATTGTAATAATTGATATAAATAAGAAATCAGAAGATGAATTTGAAATTATTATTTCTGATGACGGACCAGGTCTTCCAGAAAATAAAATGAATAGTGTTTTTGCCCGAGGTTTTAGATTAGATGAACAAACGCCAGGTACAGGACTAGGACTTAACATTGTTAAAGATATAGTTGAAATGTGCAAAGGAAGTGTTTGTTTAGCAAAGTCAAAAGAGCTTGGTGGGCTTGAAGTAAAAATCATTCTCCCTTTATCCAAAGCTTAAATTTTTCAAAAAACTTAACCTATGATATTTAGTGACTCCATAATTCTTTATTGCAAGAATATGTTGTTTAGTTCCATAACCTTTATTTTTATGCCAACCATATTGAGGATAATCACTTGAAAGTTTTATCATTAAATCATCTCTATATACTTTAGCTATAATTGATGCTGCAGCAATTGTAACTGATTTCTGATCACCTTTGACATGAAAAGAAGTCCTATCATTTAATTCAAAAGTCTTTAACCCATCAATTTTTATTTTAAAATTAGTATTTTTGAACATGCTATATGCTCTTTTCATTGAAAGAGTCGTAGCATTCAGAATATTTAATCTATCAATTTCCATATTATTACTTATCCCAATATTGAATTTGGAATGTCTTTTAATCATCATTGATATTTTCACCCTTTTTTTT
>Ga0315330_10001265_pt1 | contig 16892 bp, 17 predicted proteins | sample M140m34915metaG_FD_203453 | JGI IMG/M metagenome (GOLD analysis project Ga0315330, IMG submission 203453) | Ammonia-oxidizing marine archaeal communities from Monterey Bay, California, United States - M1 40m 34915 | ecosystem: Environmental > Aquatic > Marine > Intertidal zone | place: USA...
ATACCCGCAGAATCATGGCCCAGCACGGTTGGATATTTCCAGGGGTACGAGCCTTCAGCCATGTGCAGGTCTGAATGACACACTCCGCAGGCCTTTGTTTTAACGCGAATTTCGCGGGGACCTGGATCGTCAATCATGATGGTCTCGATCGTCAGCGGCGTATTTGTTTCGCGCAGAACTGCGGCTTGGGCTTCAACGGGCATGAATTTCGGGCTCCCTAGGTGCGGTTAGTTTTTCTTATTTCCGGCATAAGTTGTGTAGGCGAGGCCGGTAAGCCAGCCGTTATCAACCGGCAGCGTTGTGCCTGTGATAGCGCGCGCGGCATCCCCGCAAAGGAACAGGATTGCGTCCGCGATCTCTTCTGGTTCAACGATGCGTCGAAGCGGCTTTTGGCCTTCCATGATTGACGTATCGCGCTCGCCTGCTTCAACGCGGGCTTTCAACGCCTCAGTCATCACGAATCCCGGTGCCACCGCGTTAACCCTCACACCGCGTGGGCCAAGATCACCCGCCAGCACTTTCGTAATTTGGTGAATGGCGGCTTTGGAGGGGCTGTAGGCTGGGAGTGGAAACATCTCGAATCCAGCAATGGAACCAATATTGACGATCGCCCCTTTGCCGCGCCCCGCCATCACGGGACCGAACGCCCGGCAGCAAAGATATGTGCCGCGATAATTCACGTTCCAAACCCGGTCATGCTCGACCAGGTCCATGTCCTCAACGCGGCTGCCGTTTTGAAGAATACCGGCGCAATTTACCAGCGCGCCTGTCGGGCCGATGCGCTCCGCTGCTTTTAGAAGGGCTGTGACCGAAAGCTCATCTGCGACGTCCACGTGGAGGACAGAGGCGGTGCCGCCTTCTGCCTCAATCTGCATCTTGGTTTCACCAGCCCCAGCGTCATTGAAATCAGCGACGATGACGTGATCGCCAATGCTGGCGAACTTCCTTGCGGTAGCGCGGCCAATGCCGCTGCCGCCGCCGGTTACGACAGAGGTGCGCGGACCGACAGAAGCAGGGTCGATCATTGGAGTGTCCTTGAGCAGCCAATATGGGCGATGGCTTCAATCTCTACGGTGACGGCTGGGTCAGCCAGCTTGGAGACTTCCACGAGCGAAGAAGTTGGGAAATCACCCTCAAAGAACTCTGACCGCGCTTGCCAAATCTGCTCGCGACGGCGGATATCAGTCACGAATACGGTCAGCTTCACGATATCTGCCATTGTCCCGCCAGCGGCTTCGACAAGGGCTTTGATCTTGGTGAAGATTGCCAAACTTTGCAGATAGTCATTCGGGCCGTTGACGTCTGGTCCGCCACCATCAGCCGCGCGTCCGGTCTGGCCCGAGATATAGGCGATGTCGCCTATGACAAGGCAGTTGGACCAGCGCTTTGTTGGTGGCTCTGGCGCGCTGGAGGCTGTAATGCGGCGAATCTGGGACATGTGCGGCTCCTAGCTAGTCTGCGGTGGTATGGGATGTGATGATGAGGGCCGTGGCGATATTGGCGTCAAGGTTTCCAATCTCCATCTGCCCACCAGGCAAGCCGCGCGAAACCATGCCCAATTGTGTGTGGCCGGCCAAGTTCACGGCCCATTGGGCTTTCGCATCGTCATAGAACGCTGGATCCAGCAGCATCATCTGCGCGCCATAAAACGATACCTTGGTGCGGGGTTGCTGATTTTCTGAACTCAGCAGCGAGTAAAGGATGTATGCGTCCAGCCGGTTGGCGCGAGCTTTGTTGTCATCATCTGGCTTGAAGTTTTCTTCATTGGTGACGATGCCAGCAATATTGCGGGCGACGGGCGCTTTCAGATAATCCCGAAGCAGAATGATCGCAACAATGCCAAGAACCGGCAGCAGGATTTTCGGCGATGTTGCAGCCGAAATCGCATAGTCCTTTAGCCTGCCAGCCAAAGATTTCTTTGGTAGAGGTGGCTGTGGCGGTAGCGTGTCTTCGCCCAAATGATCCGTCCTTTAATCGACAGGCAGTTAATCAACTACCAGGGAGATCGTCGTCGTTTGATCTATGCCGTCGCCGTACCATGCGCGGATTGCGGCTTCGCGTTTGGCCAAATAGCGCGGCTCGCCTGCATCGTCCAGGTCCATCGGCACGTCATGGCCGGGGACCAGCACATTGCCAGCGCGCATGCACCACAGGTCCCAGATCATCTCGATGGTGGCGCGGCTGATAGCGGGATCATAAGTCATGTCCGTATCGCGAGAGACAAGCTCCGCACGGTTTTTCGCGCTGTCGCCTGTAAAGATCACGTCCTTTTCCTGGCCAGCAAGTTTGAACGTGACGCAGCCAGGGGTGTGGCCGGGTGCCAAGTGCATGGTGATGCCGGGGAAGACCTCGTCACCATCCTTAGCGCGGACCAGTGTCGGTAGCAGTTTCAGTTCTTTGACATAAAGCTCCGGCACCGGGGTTTCGCCCCAGGGCTGGTCCAGCGCCCAATCCATTTCCACATCGGCGATCACAGTGCGGGCCTTCGGAAACAGCACCCAGTTGAGTGCGTGGTCATAGTGGGAATGGCTCAACAGAACGTCCGTCACATCGCTTGGTTTCAGGCCACGCTCCGCCAGTGCGGCGATCAGCAGCTGACGATGCCCAAATGCGCCGACATCAACCAGCGCAATGCGGTCTTGATGGCGGATAAGCGCAATCGTGCTCCACCCAAGCGCGCCATGGCACACGGATTTTCCGGGGAAACCTGTCACCAGGATTTCGATCTGATAGTTGTCGATTTGTAACTGTTTCAAAAGTTTCAGACCTCAAATCACATTGCACTGATGCCGCCATCCACCAGCAATTCAGAGCCGGTGGTATAGCTGCTTTCATCGGACGCTAGGAAGAGGACCGCATAGGCAATTTCCGTCGGTTCGCCCACTCTACCAATTGGCACCTGGCGCGCTAGCTTGCGCATGGCTTCATCGGCACCGAATTTTTCACGATGTTTGTCGAGGATCGGTGTGTCGACGAATGTGGGATGAACACTATTGCAGCGAATTTCATAGCCCTGGCGACAGCAATGCAGAGCCACGGATTTCGACAAATGCCGTACTGCCGCCTTCGCAGAATTATACGCGGCCATATTGTGGCCTGCGATATTGCCCGCGATGGACGAGATATTGACGATGGAACCCTTGGGGCTGCCGACCCCAGAACCAAGCGTTTCCGCGATCAACGGAATGCCGTGTTTGCAGCCAAGGAAAACGCCGTCCAAGTCAATCGCGTGGACGCGGCGCCAGTCTTCTAATGCGATTTCGGTAACGGGCTGGGTCCAACCGATCCCTGCACTGTTCAACAGCACATGCAGGCCGCCAAAGTGTTGCTTGGTGGCGGCGAGGGCGGCAATCCAGGAGGCTTCGTCCGTTACATCAAGGCGGGTGTACGCGCCCGCGTCCCCCAGCGATTCTGCAACGGCAAGGCCGCCTTCTTCGTTAATATCGGCGATCATTACCTGACCGCCTTCCGCCACAAACATCTCTGCAGATGCCTTTGCGAGGCCAGACGCCCCGCCTGTCATCAATGCAATTTTCCCTGAGACCCGACCTGCCATGCCCTTCAACGCTCCCATTCTTCAATGCTTTTCGGAACTATCGCATGGCCTTTGCAGCGAAACAAAGGCGCGATCGTTATTTGCTTGTGAGGGTGAGGGGTTTGCGCGCTTCAATGATCTTGCGGACCAGGATTAGGTCGCCGGGCTTATCAACGTCGATGGCGGCTTCGGCCTGGGACAATTGGACGGCTGCGACGGGCACGCCGAGTTTTCGGCTTAAACGCGCCATGGCGTCATCCAGGCCAAGCTTACCCATGGCGTATAAGGCGATGGCTTTGATATCGACTGATCGGATCAGCTTCAGCGGGTTTTTCCGATTGCGGTCTATTTCCTGCCAGAAGCCGAGCGCGGCTGCTGCATTCGGCCTCGAGAGCGCGAAGAGATTACAGCCAGAGAATCCGCCTTCTGCGAATTTTAGATATGTCCGCCGCACGTCCGGGTATGCCGCCTTGATCACATGTTCAGACGCAAGCCCGACGGAGGCGGAGGCGCCTTTTTCCAGCGCGCCGGACAGAAATTCTTCCACCATGTCTGCCGTCAGCAAACCATGATCTCCGGCGACAAGCAAAAGCGGCGGGCCCAGTTGTTCTAGCCCGCTGGTGACTGTGCCGACAACGCTGTCAGCAGCCCGCGCACCCTCGGGACGGGGGGAGATGCCGTCCAGCAATGTGGCGTCCTCAATAGCGGCAACAACCCGGCCAACGCTAGGTGCGGCGTCCAATGCATCGATTACGCGCTGCAGGATGGGTTTTCCGCAAATATCGATCAGCGTTTTGTTCGAAACGCTTTCTGCCAGTGCCAGCGGATCATTCGGCCGGCCTGCGGCCAAAACGAGTGCAGTCCATGCTCCGGTCATATCATCGCTGCTCATAGCAGCGCCTTCTGATAGACCCGGTAAGTCTTATAGGCTTCGGCCCCGCCAGATTCTGCGATGCGGCGCATGGGGACATTGTCCTCAAGGACCCAGGACATCTCCATGTTTTCGTAACCGCGCTCGGCATGGCCGTCGCCCAGTGCCTTCACCAGGGACATGCTCACGAGGGGACCAAGGGCTAAGTCTGCCTGAATATCCTTCACCACGCCCATCAGCAGGATGCGGGCGGATTTTGGCTTCCGCACTTTTAACCGCCATAGGAATTTTAGCAGAGCTAAGGGCGAACTGGCACCGCTAAGACCGGCGAGTGCTTCATTCACATTCGGCAAACTTGCGGCCATGCCAACAGGGCGGCCGTTGATTTCAACAATGAAAATCAGGCCATAGTCCGCAATCATCTTGAAGGCGTCCGCCAGCGCTTTGATTTCCATCTCCGACATCGGGACATAGCCCCAGTTTTCGGACCAGGCGTCATTGAACACAGTCAGTATTGCCGCAAGGTCAAGGTCGAACGCGCGTTTGTCGAAGCTGCGAATATTGGCACCGTCCACTTGCTCCAGTTTCGCAGCAAATGCGGTGACTCGGCGCGGTAAGGCTTGGCGGGGGTCATAACGATAGGCGATCAGGTCTTTGGCTTTGGTGTATCCAGCGGCCTCAATATGGCCCCCGGCCCAGGCTGGCTCGTAGCCCATCAGCAGCATCGACGGCGTGTCAAAGCCATCGACGAGCAGGCCAAATTCTTCGTTCACAGATAAGCTGGCGGGGCCGATGGCGAGGTTGCAGCCGCGTTCCTTTAGCCAAGCTTCCGCTGTTCTAAGCAGGTCTTGATAAAGGGCCGGATCATCTGCCCCGGCAATGGAGCCGAAATGCCCGTCGCCTTTGCCGTACCGGTTTTGGTGGCGCTTATTGATCTGGGCGGAGATACGACCAATGGGCTGGTCATTGCTATTTAATGCGACCCAGAATGCAGCCTCACCGTGGCCATAGAACGGGTGCTTTTCTGGCTCCAAACGATGTTTGGCATCCATGGTAAGCGGTGCTGTAAAGTGTGGATTGTCTTTCAGCACGGCCCCGGGTGCCGCCAAAAACGCACGTTTGATCTTGGCGTCAGTAACGGGGATTATGCGATAATCCGGCAAGGTCAGTCCTTGGCCGTCAGGCCAGATTGCTCTGCGACCCAGGGGTATTTTGGATATTCTTCTGGCGTATAACCCAGGTTTCGCACGGTGGGGCTGGCGGCTTTTTCTGAGATTTTCCCGTAGTAAGAGCCAAACAGCTTGTCCCACAGGAACGTCGTGATGCCGTAATTGCCCTGCTCACTATGGAAGTGATGGGCCATGTGCAGACGCTTTATCTTCTTCAGCCAGGTGCGTTTCGGTGTGAAGCCGAGGTGCTGAATGCAATGGCAGAATTCATAGATGCACGTAAAAAACAGCCCGCAAGCAAATGCTGATGCCGCCCCACCTGGCCCACCGATCGCCCAACCTAAAGGAATAGTGGCGATGGCGATTGTTGGCAGCGTCGTGTAGAGCGCACCGAACAGAACGCCAAGATCATTGGGGTCGCCGTGATGGTCGAAATGAATGCGCTTCCATACGGACGCCGTTAGCGGACTTTTATACAAGTACCTGCCGTGCAGCACGAAACGGTGCAGCACATACCAGACCAGCCCATAGATAAAAATTGTGACGGCAACGGCGGCGAGCGCGGCAAGGACTCCCGGCCAATAATAGATGGCCGCAACGGTGCTTAGCGCGCCAAGACCCAAATAGCCTTGGATCGCCGGAAATGCGAAATATGCGCGCACAAGGTCTGGCACCGTCATCCGGTCCAGGTAGTGTTTGCGCCCATCCCATAGTGCGGACCTAAGGAAAGCCATGTCTCGGCCTCGTTTCAATTGTTCATGTTGTAAGCCCGTGATTTAGGGCCGTGAACGCGCGCGCGCAAGACCGGCTGACCCGGACGGACGCCCATGCTAAGACATCGTCCATGAGCCGTATTGACCGATATATTCTGAGCCAAATGGTCGGGCCGTTCTTCGGCGCGCTGTTCGGCGTGCTCGCATTGCTGATGCTTGAGCGCCTGCTGCGTTTGCTTGATCTCGTGAATTCGAACGAGGGCGCGCTTCGCTACATCTTCGACATGTTGACCAATCTGGCACCCCATTATCTGGGCTTGGCGCTACCAGCTGCATTGTTCATTGCTTGCTATGTTGGCTACCGTCGGCTTGCGACAACAAGTGAGATCGCGGCGCTGCAAAGCATTGGCCGTGGTCTTGTGCGTATGGCGTTGCCTGCGTTTATGGCAGCCACACTAATCGCGGCGTTTTCGGCACTGCTTCATGGATATCTCCAGCCCCATGGCCGTTATGCCTATAGAAGTCTTGGATTTTTGGCCGCTCATGCATCCATCGCTGCCGCGCTCGAGTCTGGTGCTTTCTTGGAGAATGACGGCGTCACCTTTATGGCGGAACAGGCGACACGTGGCGGTCGTACGCTGGCCAAAGTGTTTGTGTATGAGGAACGCCTGGGCGGCGTTGCGCGCATAATCACGTCAAAAGGCGGGGCGCTCATTGAAAGCGCCGACGGACAGCGCTCGGCGCTTCACTTCAAAGATGGCCTGATGGTTGAGGAAGATGATAAGGGCAGACAACGGCGCATCACGTTCAATACTTTTGATTGGCCGATTAATCGCGGTGCCCTTGGCGCATTCCGTCCCCGTGGTGCCAATGAGCGGGAACTCACCTGGCCAGAACTCTATGCCGCCCGCGACAATCCGCCGGAAGCGACCACGCGCGCTCGTGTTGTTTCAGAAATCCACGCCCGTGCCGCACGAGCCTTCGCGGTATTGTTAATGCCGATGCTGGCAATCCCGCTAGCCGTGGCCGGAATTCGCACGCGGACGTCTGGGCCGCTGGCGTTTGGCATTGTGACAATGCTGGTGTTCACCCAAGCGCTGCAATTTGGTGAGGGCATGGCGGATTTGGAGCGTGCGCCGGTATTGGTTGCAATTTGGACGCCGGTGCTTGGCCTCCTGTCGATATCAGGGTTCCTATTCTGGCGGACCTGGCGTGGCGTTGGTTTCAATTTGGGCGACTGGCTGCCGCAAATTAGCTTCAAACGTCGGAGCAAAACAGTAGAGGCCAGCGGGCCGTGATCAGCACATTGGACCGATACTTGCTGCGGCGCCTGATCAGCTCATTCGCTGTTGTTTTTCTAGGGGTGGTCGGCCTCGCCGCGACGCTTGACCTGCTTGCCAATGCGGATGAGGCCGTGGAGGGTGCGGAGAAGCTGGGGGGGCTCGGTGTATATTTGATCGCACGTTTGCCGTTAATCGCGCTGGAATTGGCACCCATCGCCGGGCTTTTGTCCGCTTTGGTAACGCTTCTGGCGTTAGCGCGTTCCGGAGAGCTTGCCGCTGCTGCCGCGCTCGGAGCGGGGCAGGGCCGCAGCATTCGTGCGCTTTTGCCTGCCGCCATTGGCTTTGGGCTTGCGATGTATTTCATTGCTGAACTAGCTGCCCCACCTGCTGCTGCCACCCTTCGCGCCATGGGGCTGGAGCCGTTTGCGCGTTTGGCCAGGCCCACAGAAGCGATTTGGCTGCGGGAAGACCAGGATATTGCCCGCATTAAAGCCGCGTCGGCTGATGACAACACGCTAACGGGCATCCGTATTTTTCGCCGTGATGCAGACGGCAGGCTGACCGAAGAAGTGCGGGCCGTTAAGGCTGAGCGCGCGGGAACCAGTGGATGGACCTTCCGCGATGTGGAAATCTTCCCGGGGGATGGTGGTCCAGTGCAGCGGATAAATGTGTTGGCATGGCCGTATCCACTCGGGCCTGGGTCTTTTGGGCTGCTAGCGGCCCATCCATCTGAATTACCGCTGCAAATGGTTCGGGATTTAGGTGATCACCCAGGTGCCAGCGCCAAGTCGCCGTTCTTCTATGAGCTTTGGGTGCAACGGAAATTTGCCGCACCCATTGGGGCAGCGTTGATGCTGCTGCTAGCAGTGCCGTTCGCTGGCCGGATGACGCGCGGGCGCTCCATGGGCTGGCCGTTAGCCGCCGGATTGCTGGTTGGTTTCGCCTATTTTGTGTTTGAGAGCCTGGCAACGGCGGCAGCGGAAACGGGCGCTATTTCACCCATGGCGGGTGCATGGGGCCCGCCGATCACACTGGCGCTTGCCACGGCCACGATGATGGCATTTCAGGAAAAACCAGGATGAATTCGCCGCCGAGCAGCCTTGGCGCACTGGTCAATCCCAATAGCCGCCGCAATCGCAAAGTCGATGCCACGACCTTGCGTGCGCTTGGTCCCAATATTGAACTAACCGCGTCTCCGGCAGATGCGCCGGCTGCCCTTCGCCGAATGGCGCAAAATGGAGTGGATGTAGTTGTTGTAAGCGGCGGCGACGGTGCCGTTATGACCGCGTTGTCTGCCATCTTGATTGACGGTGCCTTCGACCCCCCGCCGATCCTCTGCCTTTTGCCTTCCGGTACAACGAACATGACTGCGGGCGATATCGGATTGAAAGCAACGCTCGCGGAAGTCAAAGCATTGGTGGAATCTGGCGGTGGCCGGTTAGTCACGCGTCCCATCCTGCGGCTTGATAATGTAGTGGATGCTAATGGCTCTCGGGGTGCCCATGCGGGCATGTTTTTCGGCGCGATTGGTATTTGCCGCGCAATAGCATTTTGCCGTGCGCATCTCCATAGCCGTGGTGTGGTGGGTGCAGGTGCATCATGGCTGACACTCCTACCGTTGCTGCTGAAAAACTTGATCTCGGCGAAGGAAAACGGCGTTTTGGCGCCAGCACCCGCAGCGATCCGTGTGTTGGATCACGCAGGCGGTGAGATTGAGACGTTAAATGGCCCCTGGTCTGTGCTGATGGCGTCTACGTTGGAAAAACTTGTGATGGGCGCGCGTCCGTTTTGGGGCGAAGGTGCTGGCCCCGGCATAGACGCTACGTTTGTGCGGGCGCCGCCGCCGCGTCTGGCGCGATCAATACGTCCGCTTTTGTTTGGTGCCGCAAAACGCCCGCCAGAACCTGGATACCAAAGCAGACGGGCTGCAGCATTTGAGATCACCTATACGGGCCAGGTAACATTGGATGGCGAACTTTATGAGGCTGATGCTGGAACGCCGTTGCGGCTCAGCCTCGCCGGTGAAATCAGGTTTCTGGTGAAATGAGCGCTGATCCTATCCAGGCATTCATGACAGCAGAACTGGACCGCGAAGTTGAACCTGCGGCGGCGGCACTGGCGGATGCTGCTATTGCAAGGGTTGGAAGCGTGCGCGCGGTTTTGTTCTATGGCTCATGCCTACGCGACGGCCTCACGACAGGTGCGGTGGCCGATCTTTACCTGTTGACGGACGGCTACAAATCGACTGGCCAAGCGCCATTGGCGCGAATGGCAAACCGGGCGCTTGCTCCAAACGTGTTCTACATGGAAGCCGAAACGCCACTTGGCCAGATCGCGGCTAAAGCGGCGATTGTGTCGCTTGATGATTTCATTCGCTTGAGCGGACCAAACACGTTCCATTCATACTTCTGGGCGCGGTTCACGCAGCCTGCCGCTGTTGTCTGGGCGAATGGACAGGACACGCGGCAAGCGCTCAGCCGGGCGTTCGCCGCAGCTGCCAGAATCTTTGCTGCAGAAGCGGCTGATGCGCCGCTTGCACTCGGTGCGTCCGACCAATTCTGGCCTGCCGGGTTTCAGAAAACCTATGAATCAGAACTTCGCGCGGAAGGGCCAGAGCGGGCGGAGACGCTATACAGGGCCGATGTTGACCGATATCGCGCCCTCTATGATCTCCTGCAAGCGGATGGGATCAAACCGCGTGGGGTGCCGCAGCGTTGGCGTCTAAGGCGTATCCAAGGCAAGCTCTTGTCCATCGCTCGGCTAGCCAAAGCGATTTTCACGTTTGAGAACGGGATGGATTATGTGCTTTGGAAGGTGAAACGGCATAGCGGGGTGCATATTGAAGCCAAGCCGTGGCAGCGGCGCTTCCCATTGATCGCCGGGCCCGGACTTGCGTTTAAAGTTTGGCGTGCTGGCGGGTTTCGCTGAGGTATGAAAACCGGGTAGTGTGGAAGCCGTAACCATCCGGATACTCGAATGCCCATTTTGCACCATCTACCGCTGTCGCCATTTTGCCGCAAAGTCCGGGTTACGCTTGGTGAAAAAGCTTTGCCGTTTGAGCTGAAAGAACAGCGGGTTTGGGATCGGGATCGCGCATTCTTGGCTCTTAATCCCGCTGGTATGGTGCCAGCTTTGGAATTGGAAGACGGTGGCGTAATTGCTGATTCCAATACAATTGTTGCATTCCTGGACGAAATCGCCCCCGATCCACCACTGATCGGCGACGGCCCTATGCAGCGAGCTGAAACCCGGCGGTTGACAGCCTGGTTCGATGATAAGTTCAACCGTGAGGTCACGCGCCATATTTACGGGGAGAAGGTGCAGAAGCGGCTTGCGGGTGCCGGCGCGCCAGATTCATCCGCAATACGTGCTGGCCAATCCAATATGCGTCACCACCTGGATTATATCGCGTGGCTCGCGGCCCGCCGCAATTGGCTAGCTGGAGATGATTTTTCCCTGGCAGACATCACCGCCGCCGCACATCTTTCAACGCTGGATTTCCTGGATGACATCCGCTGGACTGACCATGATGAGGTCAAACTCTGGTATCAGCGCGTTAAATCCCGCCCCAGCTTCCGCCCCCTTCTGGCCGACCGTATCATAGGCTTCCGCGCGCCAATCCACTACGCCGATCTCGACTTTTAGGCGTAGTCTGGTGGACTTGGTTTTGTGGGGCCTGTCGACCTGCCATACAGAAGCCTACGACCGATATCAGAACCTAGCAGACCTGCTCATGTGACTGCTTAGTATGCCTATATCGACACCTCTGAAAGGACAGACCATAGTCAGTGCTTACCGCCAGTTGTTTGATTTTTCAGGACCGGAGCCCACCCCGTTTGAGGATGGCCCGCTGCAGCTGGAGCGCGGCTACGTGCGCCCACATCCACAGCTATATCAGGATGAGCGCGGCGAGCCGCATGTCTATGTGTGGTTCGATATCTCTAATAGCGGGGAGAGCTATTTAGAGCGGACATTCGTCTAATCCCCCGTCACTGCCAGGAAACTGACGGATATTTTTCACAAACATGATTATATCGGTGGGAATGACGGTGAAGGTGCAGCTTATACATCCGAAACTGCATTATTTGAGAACGTCGGAGAGAAAGTCTTCCGCTGTAGCGGCGGGATAATTTCTCTGCGAGCGTCGCAATAGTCGTCCACATTTGCTCTTTCTGGCGACAGGGAGGGCTTGGGGATTTTTACAGTGAAATTTTACAGGAAGGTTCGTCTGTCTTGTTCGGAAGGCATGAGCCAGCAGGCGGCTGCGCAGCATTTCGGGATTTCGCGCGACAGCGCGCGTAAGATGTTGGCGTTATCGGTTCCGGCGGGTTATCGGTTCCGGCGGGTTATCGGCGGACGGCGGCCGTGAAGCGGCCGAAGCTGGACATAGCCAGGCTGATTTTGGCGAGGCCGTAGTCTTCATCGACGGCGTCGAGCAGAAGGCGCATTTTTTTATTATGGACCTGCCGCACAGCGATGACTGTTTCGTGCGGGCCTATCCAGCGGCAACAGCAGGCGAAGCTGTTTAATCGGTTCCTGTCACATTACCTGTTCCGCGACCGTTATGGCCGCCCCGGCAAGTGCAACAATAAAGGCAATGCAGAGGGGCTGGTCGGCTGCTCCCGCCGTAACTTCATGGTTCCCATCCCACGGTTTGCGACCTGGGACGCGTTCAACGCTCTCCTTGAGGACCAGTGCCGTAAGCGTCAGTCGGATGTCCTGCGGGGCCAGTCCCAGACGATCGGTCAACGCCTGGCGCAGGATCTGGCCGCGATGTCGGGCCTCCCGGCCGCACCGTTCGAGGCCTGCGATCAGACCACCGGGCGGGTCAGCTCCCAGGCGCAGGTGCGCGACAAGACTAACGATTACTCGGCGCTAGTGGCCTATGGTCATCCATTGCCCTCTCGGGCATGCGTGCATGCCCGAGAGGGGGACGTCTGGATCCGGGGGTATATCTATGCGGTCGTAATCGGCTGTGGCGGTGAGGTCATCGCCCGCCACCGGCGCCGTTACGGCCGTCAGGACATGATCTTCAATCCCGTTTATTACCTCCCACTGATCGACCGCGAGCGGCGCATGGTTGAGCCCTGGATCAAGGCGGCGAAGTTCTCGACGGCCAAGAACCTGCATCTTGTTCAGCTTCGACTTCAAGGCGATCCCGAAGCTGAACAAGATGCGGGTTCTGGACCTCGCCCGCTACGAATGGATTGATCGGCGCGAGAATGTCGTCGCCCTGGGGCCCAGTGGAACGGGCTAGGCCCACATCGCCTTGGGCCTAGGACTGGCGGCGTGTCAGAGGGGGCTGTCGGTGGGCTTCATCACCGCCGCCGCCCTGGTGCATGAGCTGATGGAGGCCCACGACGAGCGCCGCCTTCTGCGCCTGCAAAAGCAGATGGCGAATTACAAGCTGCTGATCGTCGACGAGCTGGGCTTCGTGCCGCTGAGCAAGACCGGCGCCGAGCTCCTGTTTGAGCTGCTTCTCGGCGAATGAAGGCATTCGCTTACCAGTCGACGGATCTCTCAGCGCTATGAGCGCGGCTCCACGTTGATCAACTCAAACCTGCCCTTCGAAGAGTGGACCGAAACCTTCGAATCCAAGCGCCTGATAGGCACCCTGCTCGACAGGTTGACCCACCACGTCCATATCCTCGAGATGAACGGCGACAGCTAGCGCCTTGGCTAGCCCCGCGCCCGCATGGCCAAGGTCAACGCGTAGCGCCCACCCCGCTAAACCAATCGGAAATGAATCCAACGCCCTGTCGAGCGCGCTCTAATCTGCAAACGGCAGTGGTAGACTTTTACGCCGCCAGTTTACGCCACCGTTGACAATGCTGCAGCCTATTACCGCGGGTGTCTGGGCTTTCCTGAATACGGCCCCGAGGTTTTCAAAGCACCCACGGGCGGCGCGGTCGTGTTCTGATGCTCTATGTTACAAAAAGCGCTTTCCGTAAAATCCGGCTTACTATACGTGTTCGTAACGTTTCTTTATGATGACCCAACTTGATCCGCGAATAAAATAACTCTTTTTTTCTGAAAATCTTAGAACTTATAAAAAGGCATAGAAGCTGTATGTCTGAAGATAAAGGCGCAAGCTGGGCCGCATATTACGCCAAATTGAAAGACAGACCTCCACGGCATACGGCGATGTTCGCAGCCAACCGATTCGATGCGCCGGGATATGCAGTTGATTTGGGGTGTGGAGCTGGGCGTGACGCTCTGCCCCTCCTTACCCGCGGCTGGCACGTTCTTGGCATAGATAAACAGCCGGATGCGATCACTGCTTTGCGTGCGTCCACTCCAACGATACTCTTGCCTAAGCTGGAGGTCTTTAACGCACCCTTTGAAGACGCAGATTGGCGCACGCCAGATTTAGTGGTCTCCAGCTTCGCGCTCCCGCTCACACCCAAGCCAGCATTTCCTGCCTTATGGTTAAAGATATGGAAAACTTTAAAACCAGGGGGGCGATTTGCTGGTCAGCTTTATGGAGAACGGGATACCTGGGCTTGCAATGATGGGCCGGACGAGTTACTCGCATTCTCACGCGCTGAATGCCTCAAATTACTGGATGCCCAGCAGATAGAATTGTTTGAAGAAGAAGAACATCCAGGCATGACGCCGCGCGGTCGCTCAAAGCACTGGCATATTTTCCATATCGTCGCACGGAAACCTTAAATCTGCCGCTTTCTAGCATTCCTCTTAGTTTTCCCAAGGAACCGCCCGAAGTATTTTTGCGTTTTGGTATGCATCCAAGTTACAACACTTCGGAGTTAGGGATTGTGCAATGGCGCTGGCGGTTAAGCTGGCAAAATTATAGGCGGAGCAGCCGATGCGGCGTTGGATCGGCAGACTATTCATTTTTGGCGTTATGGCCGGAATTGTAGGCGCGTTGGCTGCGATCGCAGTTGGCCTTGTTCTAGTGCGCGGATATGGCGAGGATTTGCCTGACCACGCAGGCCTCGCCAAATACAGCCCGCCCATAACGACAAGGGTTCATGCGGGCGACGGTCGGGTTCTTGCTGAATTCAGCCGCGAGCACCGCTTGTTCGTGCCTATAGACCAGATTCCTCCAGTTATTCGCTCCGCATTCATGTCCGCGGAGGATAAGAACTTCTACAAGCATCCGGGACTGGATTTACAGGCGCTGATCCGTGCTGTTGTGCGCAATCTTGAAAGCATGGCAACCGGGCGTCGGCCGGTCGGTGGTTCTACGATAACGCAGCAGGTCGCGAAGAATTTTCTGCTGACCAATGAGCTCTCCATTGAACGCAAGGTTAAGGAAGCAATCCTGGCATTCCGGATTGAGCGTGCCTTATCCAAGGACAAAATCCTCGAGCTATACTTGAATGAAATTTATCTGGGTGAAAGCGCTTATGGCATCGCCGCGGCTGCCATGACCTATTTCGGCAAACCGCTTGATGCCTTGACGATTGAAGAAGCTGCATATTTAGCAGCCCTACCCAAAGGCCCAACCAATTACCATCCGACCCGCCGATATGATGCCGCTGTTATCCGGCGGAACTGGGTAATTGGGCGCATGGAGAATGACAGGGTCATTGCGACCGCAGATGCAGATACTGCCAAGGAAAAACCTCTGACCGTTATTTCTGGCCGTGCCCCTGAAGAAAAAGTATCTGCTCCGTGGTTCGCTGAGGAAATTCGCCGCGAATTGCAAAGCCGCTACGGTGAGCAAAACCTTTATGGCGGTGGCATGTCCGTCCGCGCGACAATAGACCCGGTGTTGCAAGCAGCAGCGGACAAAGCCCTGAAAGATGGATTAGAAGCTTATGATCGCCGCCACGGTTATCGCGGACCGATCCAGCAGGTAGTGCTTGACCAATCGTGGCAATCTAAATTGGCAACAATTGAACACCCGTTAAGTCTTGGTAATCGCCGTCTGGCGATTGTCCTCAAAGTCGATAGAAAGCAGGCGCATTTGGGCTTTGCTGACGGCACAGGCGGGTTTTTGCCATATCGGGAACTCCGGTGGGCGGCACCAACATTGAAAGACCAGAAGGTCGGGAGAAAACCGCGCCAGGTCAGTCATGCCGTCGCGCCTGGCGATATCATTGCTGTTACGCCCGTTGCTTTTGGTGAGAAGAAAAAGCCCTATGCAGCAGGAACTTATCAGCTAGACCAAATCCCAGATGTAGATGGTGCCATCATCGCAATTGACCCGCATACAGGGCGAGTTCTAGCGATGTCCGGTGGGTATTCGTCAGAGCGGAGCCAGTTTAATAGGGCAACGCAAGCCGCACGACAGCCTGGGTCTGCCATCAAGCCGTTTGTCTATTTGGCGGCGCTAGAAGCTGGATATACGCCTGCAACCCTCGTGCTGGACGCACCGTTTGTGGTGAATATTCCAGGCCTCGGAAAATGGAAACCTGCAAACTATTCCGGTAAGATTTATGGCCCCAGCCCCATGCGCCTTGGGCTTGAGAAATCCCGAAACCTGATGACCGTACGTCTGGCCGAGCATGTCGGCATCGGCAAAGTTCTTCAGACATCGGGCCGCTTTGGGCTTGGCGGAAAAATGCGGGCTGAACTTGGCTCCGCACTTGGGACGGGTGAAGTCACCCTGCTGGATATCACAGCGGCATACGCCATGCTGGCTAATGGCGGTCTACACGTAGAGCCAGTATTCTTCGACAGCGTTCAGGACCGTCGCGGTAAGATCATCTTCCGCCATGATGACCGGCCTTGCATCGGATGCGTTGGAGGCGACGCTAGCCCTGCCAGCCCGCCTGAATTGGCTGATACCCGTGAACGTGTTGCCGATCCCCTAACGCGCTATCAGTTGGTATCTATGCTGCAGGGCGTCGTTGATCGCGGGACCGGCCAGCGCGTCCGCCTTCCAGGTAGGCCACTTGCAGGCAAAACCGGAACGACCAATGACAGCTTTGATGCCTGGTTCGTTGGGTTTTCTTCAAATTTGGCGGTCGGCGTATATGTCGGGTTCGACCAACCACGCACGCTAGGCAGTAGAGAAGCCGGTGCCAGCGCTGCTGGCCCGATCTTCAAGGATTTCATGCAGCACGCGTGGGCTGTTCGCCCAGGCGCGCCATTCAAAGTTCCAAGTGGATTAGAATTTGCACGGGTTAGCCGGAAAACGGGTTTACCGCCGTCCCGTGGTGATAGAGACGTTGTGCTGGAGGCGTTTATTCCTGGCACACAGCCACAGTCGCTTGGCCCCGTAATTGGTGGAGGAATGGCGACTGGCCGGCCCAGACCAACGCGGGTCGAACCGGGTTCCGACGCTGTTCAAACGGCAGTGCAGCCCACAACACCCCAAGTCAACGGACGGCCCACGCTTAGGAACCGTCG